>Ga0075425_100003311_pt1 | contig 16363 bp, 13 predicted proteins | sample SoiMethybrSBSTD4_FD_75300 | JGI IMG/M metagenome (GOLD analysis project Ga0075425, IMG submission 75300) | Bulk soil microbial communities from a Populus tree surrounding site in Tennessee, USA - Soil MetaG P. TD hybrid SBSTD4 | ecosystem: Environmental > Terrestrial > Soil > Tree plantation... | reverse complement strand
CACGAACTTAAGTCTCTCCTCCATTACCGAACACTCCTTCCACGGCATCCACTTCCTCCCCTAAAAAAAGGAGAAAGTGTAACCTATGTGTCCGGTACGATCTGTTACCTATGTCTCGGGTCGCTCAAGCTCCACGAAATCAACATTTCCACAGACGTCCTCTTTCAACTGAATGAAAACTGAATAAAAGAAAATGCTAGACTCCAGTCTAAACCGGAGGGGCTGAAGGTCGATCCCCGTTTGCCTTAGTCGGCACCCTGGCTGATCATGGGGCCTCCTTCAACGAATTTTTTTGGAGTGCTCTTTGATGTCTTCGGTCGCCCTTCCAGCAGAAGAATTACAGCTTCAGTCGCTTCCTGCTTCCATCAGCACACGAAACGTACCGGTCTATACGCGGCACAAACCATCCTGTCCGAAGAATGGCGAACCGTACTGGAAGCGCTGTCACTGCATGAAGTACCTGTACTTGTACAAAGACGGTGAATCGAGGCAGGTCAGCGCCAAAACACGGAGCTGGGAAAAGGCCGAGGAAAGAGCGCAGGAGATCCGGGATTCCTGGAATCCGCTCCGTCAACTCGAACGCGCGCTGCAGGCGAAGGTGCGGCAGAGCGAGTCGAAGCAGATCGCCCTAGCGGACGCGGTAAGCACATTCCTGAACGAGGTGGAGCGGCTTAACCGCGAAGAGTCCACGCGAGCGAAATACCGGCTGACGCTAGAAGAGCGTTTGCTTGGCTGGTGCGCGACTCAAAAGCCGCCGATTGTTTTGTTGTCCGAGCTGGACGTCGAAACCGTTCGCCCCTGGATTCATTCCTGGCCCGGTGCTCCAACCACACGACACAACCAGCACCAGCGGGTCATCACGTTCCTTTTCTTCTGCGTGGAACAGGGGTGGATCAAAGAAAACCCTGCCAGGAAAATCAAGAAGGTTTCCCCGGAGCAAGACGAAACGCAGCCCTTCACCCGCGAGCAATATGATGCGCTGATCGAGGCGACATACTCTTATGACACTCGCAACACAAGAAAGGCTGGCGATACGGTGAATTCGCGCCGCGCCCGAGCGTACTTGAAGGTCTTGCGCTCGAGCGGGCTGCGTGCGGGTGACGCCGCCTGCCTATCCAGGGACAAGCTGCGGGACGACGATTCTCTCTTCCTGTACCAAAGAAAGGTGAAGGGCAAAGCAAGCTCGCCGGTGTATGGTCTGCTGCCGAATGATGTGGCCGAGGAGTTGCGCAACGTGCCAGCGAGTGCCTACACGCACCCCAATTATTTTTTCTGGAGCGGGCGAAGCAAACGCAAGAGCGAGGTTTCGAATTGGATCAAGATCTTCGGGAAGATTCTGGCCAAGGCCACCGAGAGGCATCCGAAACTCTTCCAGGAAAGCGATGGCCAGTCCAAGCCAGGGCATCTCCACATGCTTGCGGGACACATTTGCCGTCGAGTACCTTCTCGCGGGCATGCCGCTCGAAGAAGTGTCCCGCCTGCTCGGCCACTCAAGCGTTCTGATCACGCAGAAACACTACGCGCCTTGGGTGCTCGAGCGGCAGCGGCGATTGGCGGCAAGTGTGCGGACTGCGTGGTCGACCATGGGATAAATACTGACGTACCAGCAGCCAGCGGTGCAAATCGCCGACCAGTTGCCTTTGCGAGATCCGCGACCAGCTCGTGACGTGTTGGTCCATCCCCAAGGGTTCGTCTGTGCGTGTCTGGGCTCGCCTGTTTTCTTTCCTGCCCCCCATTTGATTTCTCTGACTTGCACAAACTGAGTTGAAGCCCGCAATTCTAGTCGGTATGTGTAATCGTGCGCCGAGAAGGCCCCGACGCGTCCGTTTGACGGATTTTCAATCCTGTTCTACATAGAGCAGACGATGGTGTGTAATGGAATCGCAAGCATCCGCCCAGCCCAGCCTTGTCCGTTCAAGTGGTTCGTCGACGCCAGCCAGTGTCGCTTTCGAGAGACATTATTGCGTGAGTGAAGTAGCGGAATTGTGGGGTCTCAGCGAACGAACGATCCGCCGCATTTTTGGCAACGAGCCAGGCGTATTCAAGTGGGAAAGCACTGAAACCAGGTTTAAAAGGGGATACACGACACTGCGAATTCCAGAAAGTGTCGTGCACCGAGTGCATCGAAAGCTGAGAAAAGCCGGATAGGGAGTCGTTTATGGAACAGGAACCTGGTGCCGATCGGCAAGAAGAGGCCGGATCTGTCGAGTCTGTCTCGGCCAGCGTTGAATTCGTGCTCCGTGCCGCGCTGCGTGACTGTGTTGACGAAGACTTTGTCCACCCTATTGCCGGAAGGATTATTACCGAAACGCAGTACGCAGGGGAGAAACAGGCGGGGCGTATCGAAGCATGCCTCGTGCAATTCGACACAGCACTGGACCATGGCATTGACACAGCAAGGTTAGGCGACGGCATCTCTGGTGAAATCTCCGAGTACTGGGAATGTCTGTTCGATGTGGAAACCGGCTGCCTTAAAGAAGAGATACAAACCGAGTATGAGGTGCTGAGTGTGGATTTGCTGATCATCCAGCATCTGGAACTTTATCCGGCGTTTCGCGGACTTGGGATCGGAGTCTCTGCCATTCATCGCACGATCGATGTTTTTGGTAGCGGCTGCGGACTTGTCGTCTGCAAACCCTGGCCGCTTCAATTCACCTCAGAAGCCGCCAGTTGTCAGGAGGAGCTAAAACACCTTGCACTGCCCAACATCGACGAGGGCGTCGCACTTCAGAAGCTTAGAAAGTACGTTTCCCATATTGGTTTTTGGCCACTCGCCGACACTGGAATTTACCTGATGAGCCTATCGCAGAGAGTCTGTGAACACCGCCGAGAGGGCAAAATTCATTGACGCCTAAGCTGTCGGTTAGAACGCTGCCCTGTCACGGCATTTTCAGGAAGCCGGACGAATACGCGGTAATCGCAAGGAATCGGTTTTCAAAGCGGGGGCCTAGTTCAGCTTCTTAGAACGCCTGCCTCCTCAGGAAACGCCGCCTTGATGTACGAGGGCGCCGTCTTCACCGGCCTGCCCTCGGCATTCCGCCACATAATTCCGACCTCGCCATCACCGCACAAATGAATCGTGGCATCACAGTCGCCGACGGCGATCTCTGCCTTCCCTTCGGCATCGATGGCATAAGAAGGAGCAGCCACATCTTCCAGTTGGTCAACGGTGAGCCCACTGCGCTCCGCGGCCTCTCGAAGACATTTTTCAATCAACCTCAATGCCACTGTGTACTTCACTTTGGTCCGCAAGCGAGCCAGCTGAGAAATCGCTTCGTTCGATCCCATCTCGCCCAAGGCTTGCACACAGGCGCAGCCGACTTTCTGGGAAACCGCTCCCATCATTGAAATCTTGCGCAGACAAGCGATCGCGAAATCGTTGATGCTAGCTTCGGCCCTCGGCTCAACGCCGCACACCAAACCACGCCCTTTTGATAAGACGAGTCTTCAATCGGAGACCGAGCTCCCGCGGGCTGACCTGGCGTTACGCAGAGCTTGACTGGAAGACCGTGGGAAACATTTGATATACAACACGAGCTTACACGCAAAGGCATTGAGAACTTCGCCGCTGATTATCGAGCAACGCTCTCCCGCCCCGCATAAACGAGACTGAGTTGCGACGCAGTGCAGTTCGGTGACAGCCAGCATCTCGAATCTACCGCAGTATCGAAATCGGCTCGGGAGGCAAATCCTGGCAGAGACACCACAGACCAAGAAACCCGAATTCGACAAAAACCCTCAGACGCGTAGACTTCGTGGGTTTATTCGGCGACCTCCGGACCTTCATTGTTCTCTACCGGGCGAGTGGTCAAGATCGAAATGCCTGACCGCGAAGACCTGCTCCTGCAGTCGAATCTGCAGATGCGCGCTGTGCAACGGTTTCGAGTCTCACAGTGCAGTGAAAGTAAGAATGTCTTATCGATATATTCTCGCTGCCCACCCGCCTCCCGCTGAGAGATGAATCTTTAGCTTAGTTGATTTATTTACCGGGATGTTGGTCTTCCGATAGTCGCTTGCATTCCGATCGGCATTGGCGCCGTCCTGGTACGTATCGGCCGTGAAGTTTCCGTCCGGCAAAAACGAGAAATCGAGTTCGAGCTCGCGTGGAGTCCAATCAGTCATGGCGCCGACATACCAGTCGGATCCATTCCGCCGGGCGACGACGACATACTCGCCGATGTTTCCCACTAGCGCCTTCGTTTCATCCCACGTTGTCGGTACTGCGCCCAAAAAATCCAGGATTTCAGGTTCCCGGAGATAGTTCGATGGACTATCAGAGAGCATTTGCAATGGCGCCTCATAGACGACGTACATGGCGAGCTGATGGCAACGCGTCCCCAGCGCCATAGGCTGATGATTGATCGGAGCAAAGGTCTGGCGCGTGGCATTTCGCATGGCGCCCGGCGTGTAATCCATAGGCCCCAGGAACATCCGGGTGAAGGGAAGCGTGACGTTATGCTTTGGTTCGGACTCCCAGCTCCATTTGCTCCACTCCATTCCACGAACGCCCTCGGTGTTAATGAGATTGGGCCAGGTCCGCGTCATCGTGGCTGGCTTCTGATCACCGTGGAAATCGACGAGCATGTTTCGTTTTGCGGCTTCGCGACAGATTTTGTGGTAATAATTCATCATGACTTGATCACTGCGCTGCATGAAATCAACCTTGATTCCTTTCACTCCCCATTTTTCAAACTGATCGAGCGCAGAAGCGAGTTGATCGTCGAGCGTTTTCCACGAAGTCCATAAGATCAACCCGACATTCTTTTGCTTTGCGTAGGCTGAAAGCTCATCCATGTTGATATCGGGCGAGACATCGAGTAGGTTGCCGAGTTTGTACCAGCCATCGTCGAGAATGATGTAGGGAACTTTGTACTTTGAAGCGAAGTCTATGTAGTACTCGTAAGTTTTCGTGTTGATGCCTGCCGGGAAATCCACGCCGTCGATGTTCCAATCGTTCCACCAGTCCCAGGAAACTTTTCCGGGCTGAATCCAGGATGTGTCCTGAATTTGTGACGGTTTTTCGAGCAGGTAAACGATGGGATTCACGATGAGGTCGGCATCGCGCTGAGCTACCCCGATTACGCGCCAAGGGAATGCGCGGGTGCCGGGAGTTAGCGCGATGTAGTCGGCGGCCTCGACCACTTTGTAGTCTCGATCACTGGTCTGAGCCTCTTTCAATGGATATGGCGGAAATTTCGCAGCTAGGCCGAACTGTGGCGCGGTTCCGCGCAACCACAAACCCGGATAGTCATCCACGTCTGATTCGGCAATTGCCAGCTTCGCATCCTGGCCTACATCGATGACGGCCGGGAGGGAGGCGATAAAGTCCGGTGAGATTTCGCTGGCGTGCTGCGGTAAGTATTTTCGTTCGTTGTGCGAGTAGAAACTATCTTCTTGCGGGTAGTAGACAACGAAATTTGATGAGAAACGGAAATTTGCTTCTTCTCCGTAGATCTTGACCTGCTTCTGGCCCAGCGAGGTCTCAAAACGGTATGCCACACCTTCGTTGTAAGCGCGGAAGACCACTGCATAACCGCCGTCCAAGCTGAGCTTCAACTCGTTATAGCGATCTCGGATGGCCGCAAACTTCTGCCGGACAACCGGTTCAACTGTTTGATCGTAAGAGCGCTGCTTCGCGTCATGAACGCGGGGTTTGATGCCCAATTTCGTGTGCTCGATATCGAGAGACATCGTCGCGTTTTCAAGCACCGCGCGACCGTTCAGCACGACGTCATAGCGAATCTCACCCGCCGTTCTGATGCGGACTTCGATCGTAGTATCGGGTGAACGCAGGTCATAACTGGATTGCGCGGCAAGGTTTCCGAGCAAGGCCAGTGGCGCAACGAGTGCCAGCAGATTGAGTTCTCTTTTCATGGGCCCCCTCTTCAAACGAGCAACTGTATTCATAAATTCTCAGTCGCGAATCACATTTAGTGTTTTCAAACGTCGTTGCTAGTGCTTCCAAACGATCGTTTCGAGCGTTTCAAAGTAGCGTGGAGTGTAGCAAAAGTCTGCGCTAAGCGCAGCCAGACAAGTCGCATAAAATAGTTCACGCGGTAAGCTCTTCGAGAGACCTGGAAGATTCATTGAAGATCATGTCGCGAAAATCTCCGCAAAGCCTCCGGAGTTATCGCTGGTTCGGCCCTGATGATCTGCGATCGTTCGGGCACCGCTCTCGTGTGGCCTCGATGGGATGTGTTCAAGCTGACTACGCTGGCAAGCCTGTTGTTGCGATTATCAATACCTGGAGCGAAGCCAACCCATGTCATAGTCTTCTTCGCCAACGAGCCGAAGATGTGAAACGTGGTGTGTGGCAGGCGGGCGGCTTTCCCATGGAAATGCCGGCAATCACGCTCGGCGAAACTTTCCAGAAGCCCACAACCATGATGTATCGCAACCTTCTTGCGATGGAGACGGAGGAGTTACTGCGCTCGTATCCCGTGGATGGATGCGTGCTGCTTGGCGGATGCGACAAGACCACGCCCGCGCTGCTGATGGGCGCGATCAGCATGAATCTGCCTGCGATTTACGTTCCGGCCGGGCCCATGGTGCGCGGCAACTGGCGGGGGCAGATTCTCGGCAGCGGCGCGGATGTGATGAAGTACTGGGCAGAACGTCGTGCCGAAAACATCGGGCTGCAGGAGTGGCGTGAAATCGAACAGGGCATTGCGCGTTCAGCGGGCACGTGCATGACCATGGGAACGGCATCGACAATGACCAGTGTGGCCGAGGCTTTGGGGATGTCATTGCCAGGCGCAAGCTCCGTTCCCGCGGTCGATGCAAACCATCCCAAGTTGGCCAACCTCGCTGGCCGGCGAATTGTTGAAATGGTCTGGGAGGACCTGAAGCCTCGCGATATTCTTAGCCGCGCATCGTTTGCAAACGCAATTACCACGGTATTAGCGTTGAGCGGTTCTACCAACGCCGTGATTCACATGATCGCGCTGGCAGGCCGGAGCGGAGTCAAAATCACGCTGGACGATTTCGATACGCTCTCTCGAAGGATCCCAGTACTAGCGAACATTCGCCCCAGCGGGCAATATCTGATGGAAGATTTTTATTACGCGGGAGGATTGCCCGCGCTGATGAAAATGCTCTCTCCACATTTAGAGCTCAGCGCTATGACCATCACGGGAAAGAGCCTGGGTGAGAACGTCGGCGGCGCGCAGGTTTACAACGACGACGTCATCCGTGATTTGAAAAAAACGCTATTTTCGTCGGGCGGATTGGTTGTGCTCCGAGGCAATCTGGCCCCGCATGGCGCGATCATTAAAGCCGCAGCGGCGGATCCCAAGCTGCTCAAACACAGCGGGCGAGCGATCGTTTTCGACAGCTACGACGAGATGAACGCACGAGTCGACGATCCTGCCCTAGACGTTGACGAGGACAGCCTTCTGGTATTGAGGAATGCGGGACCGAAAGGAGCTCCGGGAATGCCCGAATGGGGAAACCTTCCCATCCCTCAAAAATTACTGAAGCGCGGCGTACGGGATATGGTGCGGATTTCTGATTGCCGAATGAGTGGCACGAACTATGGAACGTGCATTCTGCATGTCGCGCCGGAGTCCTTCGTGGGAGGGCCATTGGCGTTGCTGAAAGAAGGCGACATCGTCGAGCTGGACGTCGAAAACCGCGCACTCAATATGCGCGTCAGTGAGGAAGAACTCTCGCGACGTCGCGAGAGCTGGCGTCCGCGCGGCGGTATTTATCCACGCGGGTACGGCAAGTTGTTTATGCAACACATCCGGCAAGCTGATGAAGGATGCGACTTCGACTTTCTCGAAGGAACTGCTCCAATACCAGAGCCAGAGATTCACTGATCTGGATTTGTCGCTTGGCGACCATGGCCCACCAGGAGCATGAACGCGCCGGAGAGGAAAAAGCTTCCCACTAGATACCAAAGCCCGACGTTGAAAGACCGTGTGCGCGTAAGCAGATAACCGACGACGAATGGACCTACAAATCCACCGAGATTACCAATTGAATTGATGAGTCCCACGCAAGCGGCAGCAGCTGACTCACTGAGAAATTCTGTGGGAACGGGCCAGAATGCCGGATGAAAGCCGTAGTAAGCCCCGCCCACCATTGTAAAGAAAAATAACGACCACGAAACACTCGCGCCAAGCCAGATCGCACAGAACAGGAAGACCCCGCTCAAAAGAACTGGCAGAGCAGCATGCCACCGGCGCTCGTGAACGCGATCTGAGTGCCACCCATTAAGCTGTTGCACGACAAACCCTAACAAGTAAGGTAAGGATGCGAGCAAAGTCACATCCATATCGCTCAGGCCCGAGAGGCGCTTCAGCAGCGTAGGCAGCCAGAATGCAATGCCGTAATTTCCTGTCAGGGCAAAGAAATAGCAGCAAGTGAGGAGCGCAACGTCGCGATTCCGTAGGGCTTCAACAATGGTGTAGGAACGCGCTTTCTTCTTTGCCTGCTTTTCGCGGTCGAGTTGGTCAGCGATCCAGTTTCGTTCCTCAGGAGTGAGCCACTTTGCCTGATGTGGCCAATCCGTGAGGTAGAACAGGGCCACAACTCCCAAGACGATCGCGGGAATTCCCTCGAGAATAAAAAGCCAACGCCAGCCGCGAAGACCTAACCAGGTCAGGCCGAGCAACACCCCTGCCAAAGGTGACCCAATTACATATGAGAGCGGCATGGCTCCGTAGAAACCGGCAACCGCCTTGGCGCGGTCCGCCGAACGGAACCAATGGGTCAGGTAGACCACAACCGCCGGGAAGAAGCCCGCTTCAGCGGCACCGACAAGAAAACGAACAAGGTAAAACTGTTGTGACGTGTGGATGAAGGCCATTAACACCGTTAGCAATCCCCACGAGACCATGATTCGCGCAATCCAGCGGCGGGCGCTCCAGCGTTCTGCAATCAAAGCTCCAGGGATTTCAAGTGAAAAATACCCGAGAAAAAAGATGCCCGCACCAAGGCCAATCGCGCGGTCGCTCAGGCCCAGATCATGCGGCATTTGCAATGCCGCAGCGCCAACGTTCATGCGGTCGAGAAAAGCAACGATATAGAGAATGAATAGGAATGGAAGGAGCCGTATGGCAATTCGACGCCGCGCACCTTGCGAAACATCGACGGCCGCGCTAGGCGCGGGAGCTAACAATTCGTCGCGGGATGACATCATTTCCCCCGGCTTACTTGCGTCGCAATAGCTTGGCCCATTTCTTCGGTGGAGGAGCTCCCGCCTGTATCGCGAGTCCGGATTTTGCCGTCGGCCAGCGTGATCGCAATGGCTGACTCGACCGCATCGGCTGCTTCATCAGCTCCAAGGTGGCGCAGCATGAGCGCGCCGGACCAAATCTGGCCAATCGGGTTTGCAATGCCTCGTCCGGCGATATCGGGAGCGGAACCATGCACCGGTTCGAACATAGAGGGGTACTCTCGCTCAGGGTTGAGGTTTGCTGATGGGGCTATGCCGATCGAGCCCACCACCGCGGGGCCGAGGTCGGAAAGAATATCCCCGAAGAGATTCGATCCAACCACGACATCGAACCAGTCCGGATGCCGCACAAAGTGCGCTGTGAGAATGTCAATGTGGTACTGATCAGTGCGGACATCGGGAAAATCCCTACTCATGGCGTAGAGGCATTCGTCCCAGAACGGCATGGTGTGAATGATCCCATTCGACTTGGTCGCGGAGGTAAGATGTTTTCTTCTTTTGCACGCCAAGTCAAAGGCAAAGCGCAGAACCCGATTCACTCCTCGCCTCGTAAAGACAGTTTCCTGAACGACCATCTCATCGTCCGTACCTTCGTAAATGCGCCCGCCGATGTTCGAATACTCGCCTTCATTGTTTTCGCGCACAATCACGAAATCAATGTCTCCGGGCTTCCAGCCCTTGAGTGGAGTTTCGATCCCTTCAAAGAGCCGTACTGGCCGAAGATTCACGTATTGACGAAATCCGCGGCGAATGGGGATGAGCAGACCCCACAGGGAAATGTGGTCGGGAACATCAGGACTCCCGACAGCGCCGAGAAAGACGGCGTCGAAAGAGCGCAGTTGTTGGAGACTGTCGGCCGGCATCATTCTCCCAGTCCTGAGGTACTCTTCGCAGCTCCAGTCGAACTGGTGCCAATGGAAGTGGAATCCGAAGCGGCGCCCGGCAGCATCCAGGGCGCGAATGCCTTCAGGCACTACTTCCTTCCCGATTCCATCTCCTGCAATGACGGCAATGCGAAATGTTTTCACGAATGAACTGGAACGTAGCTGCGCTCAGAAACTTGGCACGGTGAACATTACAAGAGTGCCATCAGGATCTTCCACGTAGAACTGTTTTTTCTGGAGGGCCTTCACGGTCAAGTGACGCCTTCGCAACATCTTCACCGTTTGCTTGAGGCTGCTGACTGCGAAAACAATTCTTGGCTTCAACTCTACGCCTTGCAGCAGTTCTATGGCATCCTGCGACTTTCCCAGAAGTTCCAGTTGCTTTTCGCTCCGAGGTACAGCGCGAAAACCAAGCTTAGACGTATAGAAACTTTTTTGATCGCCGAGATTCTTCGCTGGAGTCGAAGAACCTTGCAAGTGTCCGGAAATTCGATGTGCTCCCAAGTGCTTTCCAATCTCGTTGGAATGCAGTGAGCCTGGCAAGTACTGCGTGAACTCGAGGAGTTGGCCCTCGGGATCATTCATTGTGAACAAAAGATTGCCGGCACGGAATTTCTTGGCTTCTGTTGGCTGCAGTCCTTCGCTTACATACGCGGCATGAAGGGACTGCAGGTCGGCGCTCTCGAAGCAGATGTGCATGAAACCCAGTTGCGAGCCGGTGGCGGCTTCGTACAGCTCAATAAATTGACGGTCGTTAACTTTGATATAGGAAACGCGCGGCTTTCCGGGATCGGCGAATTCAAAAGCTTGTTCGAATCCCAAGCCTTCGTAGTAAGCGCGCGATTTTTCGTAGTCAGCTACACGGAAAGCGACATGAGCGATGCCTGAGAGATCGCGACGTTGGGCGTGCAGTGGCGGAATCCAGAGAAGCACGATCGCCGCTGCCCACCGGAACTGTGAGGTAAAAATGTTTCTGGCTGGATCCAGAGCGTCCCTTCCTCATCGCAACAAGGCGGTCGCGCACCACAGCACGGGAGCTTGACCGTGCAGGTCGCCCGTCAGGCGCTGTCGATCGAGATAGTACTGCAGGTCGTTCTTCTTTGCCGTGCCCTGGCACACGTTGCGGAGATCGCCGTTGGGCTCGAGATAACTCACCAGGCCCAACCAGCCCTTGCGCGCGGCCCGGCCGTAAACCTTCTTATCCAGCCAGCCGTGCTTAACGCCGGTAATCATCGCGAACGTGAACATAGCTGTGGAAGACGTTTCAGGATACGACTCTGGACGGTCGATCAATTGGTGCCAGACGCCATCGTCTCCCTGATACTTGACAAGGCCTTGCATCATTTTGTGATAGCCGTCCATAATGCGCGCGCGTTGCGGATGATTTTGCGGGAGATCGCTCAGGATTTCCGACATTCCTGCCGCTACCCAGCCATCTCCGCGTCCCCAGAAAAATGGAACATCGGGCGCGTGATAGAAAAGCCCGTTCGGTTGCTGCAGTTTGTCGAGATAGGTCGCCATCTCAAGCGCGGCACGGTCTAGATACTTCTTGTCTCCCGTTGCCCTGTGTGCCTGAAGCTGAACGATCGTGACCATGTACATGTCGTCGATCCAGAAACGCGTTTGCGGGGTGAGGCCGTCTGGTGTTGGATTCTCCCACTGCATGTCCGCAAAGTTCTTGCCCATATCCAAGTACTTCTGCTCTTTGGTCAGAATGTAGATCTCAAGCGGAACAGCGGCAAAGACCGTGTTGTCCACGTGAACAGGCTTTGGAACCAGGTTTGCCTCGTCACCAAATAGTGGCTGAAAGCGCTGAACTAGCTTACCCTGCAGATCTTTGTTGCCGGTCACCTGAGCAAACGTCAGCGCGCCATACCACGAGACAACTTCTGGATACGTGACCTGGGGAGGAGGGCCAGGCCTACCAAAATTTGTGTGCGGCGTAACCAGAAAATGCTCGGCAACAAGTTTGCCAATCTCCGTCGGCGATTTGCCTGCGGGCCACTTCTTGAATTCTTTCTCTTGCTTTTGGGCGTTCACAGGAAGCATAGTGGTGAACACACTCATCAACAGCAGCAGAATGGGAAATCGCCGAGGCATTGTGGTCATTATCGTGTTGTACCCTGAAAGGAATGTGCCTCCGGCAATGCAGCGTTCGCCACGTTGCATTATCGAAGCCGACTAACCATAGAAACGACACACTCCAGAGTCAAACACGAAAAACTGAAGTCGCGGTTCAGCTGAATTAAACAGTGAAAGCGAAAGGAACTCCGGCGAGGTATGACACGTCTGTAGTTCTGATTCGTTGAGCCTGACTGAACAGAAATTTCAGTTTTAATTGTTTGACACCGGATTCACCGATCTCGCATCATGTCCAAACCAAATCGTTTTTGTAATTCAACGCCAAAAGTGTCCACAACGCCTAGTTCGCCTGTGCTTACCCCAACTGAACTGGAAAAACTGGTTTTTCGCCAGACTAACCGGCACCAGGGCCGTCGCTTAGCCGTGACTCCGCAGAATAGCTCCATGCGGCATCTGGCTTATGGCCGAATCATTCTGAATCACTCGAAACGTTCGGAATCGCTTTCCACGGGCGAGCGGGAAACCGGCTTGATTTGCCTTTCCGGGCAAGCGACAGTGACCGTGGATGGCATTCCTTATTCTTTGGGCGAGTATGACGCGATCTACATCCCGCGCGATTCAGCGGTACAAGTCACGACCAACGCGGATGTGGACCTCGCGGAATTTTCAGCCGCGGTTGAGCACCGGTATCCGCTGCAACTGGTGCGTTTCAAAGATATCTCCGATGATCCTGGTTTAAAGTTCACCACGGGCGGGCCGGGCTGCAAACGACAGCTGCATATGTTGCTCGCAAAAAATATTGAAGCAGGAAGACTGATTGCCGGCTTTACGATTTCTGAGCCGGGCAATTGGACCAGCTGGCCGCCGCATGAGCACGCGAACATGCTCGAAGAACTCTACGTGTATTTCAGGATGCCGGCTCCTGCATACGCTATTCAGCTCGTTTACAACAACACCGAACATCCTGAGCTCGTGACTGTGGTGCGTGATGGAGACGCGGTTCTAATGCCCAGCGGATTCCATCCAAACGTCTCTGTGCCAGGTCATCCGATTTGCTTCCTCTGGGCAATGGCTGCGCACCGCGAGGGCGAGGACAGACAGTTTGGTGTGGTGAACGTACAAAGTGGATTCGACCAAGGATCCTCGGGATTAGAAGCCGGTAGAAAACAATAGCCGAGCTCGGTCCGCTCGTTTTGCGAGCCTTTCCTGTGCTTAAATGCTCACGCTTGCATGCGGTGAGCGATTCCATGATTCTCGACAAGTTCCAGCTGAGTGGCAGAAACGCACTGGTGACCGGCTCAAGCCGCGGTCTCGGAGCTGCGATCGCTTTAGCTCTGGCGCAAGGGGGAGCGAACGTCGGTTGCCACGGGAAAAGCGATGCCGGCATTGGCACGTCTACAAAAATCCGGCAGTTGGGACGAAAAAGTTTCTATGCCGCTGGTGATGTGGCAGATGCGAACGTGCAATCCGAGCTGATCGAGACGACAGTCGCGGAACTTGGATCAATCGACATTCTGGTTAACAACGCAGGCACAATCAGGCGTGCCCCGGCAGTTGAATACTCCCAGGAGTACTGGAACGAACTCATTGCGGTTAACTTGACCGCTGTCTTCCGGCTTTCGCAGTTGGCGGCGCAGCAGATGTTGAAGGGGGGCACGCCCGGCAAAATCGTCAACATCGCATCGCTGCTTTCATTTCAGGGAGGAATCACAGTTCCGGCATATGCCGCTGCGAAAAGGTGGAGTCGCGCAGCTTACCAAGGCTCTGTCCAATGAGTGGGCGTCGAAAGCCATTAACGTGAACGCAATCGCGCCGGGTTATATGGTGACCGACAATACGACCGCCCTTCGTAATGATCCTGTCCGTAGCCGGCAAATCCTCGAGCGGATTCCCGCCGGTCGTTGGGGTGAACCGGAAGAAATCGCTGGCGCTGCTGTCTTCCTCTGTTCCTCAGCGAGCGATTACATTCACGGGCACATTCTCGCGGTTGACGGCGGTTGGCTCGCGCGCTAAAGGCGAAAGCGGGAACAACAACCATTTAGCGTTGCTGAACGGTCCTCTTAAATATTTTTGAATTCACCGAGCCGGTAAAGGTGTAAGAATTGTGGGCATCCAATTCCTGTGAGCCGACCTGAGGTATTGCGGCATGCCAGACCCAACAGATACTCGTACCACCGAACACGCCGCCAAAAAGCTTTCCCGACGCAGGTTTATTAAAGGCGTCATCACCAGCGGAGTCGCCGTCTCTTCGGCGAGCTACTTATTTCGGGCATCGTCCGTGTCCGGACAAGGTTCTTCTGCCGCTTTCGGAGAAAGGCTGCTCACGTTGAGCGTCAATGGCCAGCCCCGGCGCGTTGACGTAATGAAGAATGAAACATTGGCATGGACTTTGCGTTACAAGCTTGGCCTTACCGGCACGAAGTTGGGATGCGATCGCGCCGAATGCGGTTCCTGTACCGTGCTGATCGATGATGTTCCGCACTATGCATGCTCGGTGTTGACGCACACGGTGAGAACCCGCAAAGTTCTCACGATCGAGGGACTCGCTAGTCCCGATGGAAAGTTGCACCCCGTGCAGCAGGGAGTTGTGGACGAGCAGGGCTTCCAGTGTGCGTACTGCATGCCGGGTTTCGTGATGTCGGCGGTTGGATTTCTGAAGACGAACCCGAATCCCACAAGGGTACAACTCGCGCATGGTGTTTCCGGCAACCTTTGTCGCTGCCAGGATTACGACAAGATCCTTACCTCATTAATGCGCGGAGCTGAGTACATGAGGAGGTCAGGCCGTGCCTAGCCAAGCTGATCAGCACAAACCGGGCGCTGAACGCAAATACGGCGATAAGTACAAACTGATCGGGAAGAATTATCAGACTGCCGATCTGGTTGCGAAGGTCACGGGCAAGGCGAAATACGCAGAAGACTTCCGCGTCGATGGCATGCTGTTTTGCAAGCTGCTATTGAGCCCTCTGCCGCACGCTCGAGTAAAACACATCGACACGCGCAAGGCCCTCGCGATTCCCGGCGTGAAGGCGATTCTCACCGCCGATGAATTGCCCGCGCCTGCCGACAGTCTCACCGATCTTGGAACCGTCATCAAAGCGAATCCACGTGGCGAGCGCGCACTGACGAATGAACCGTTATACCAGGGCGAGCCAGTGTTAGCGGTAGCTGCGGTCGATGAACTCACGGCTGCCGAGGCGATTGAAGCCCTTGACGTCGATTTTGAACCTCTGCCCTTTGTTCTCGATCCGCTCGATAGTCTTCGCCCCGGCGGACCGAATCCGCGCGTTGAAGGCAATATTTGGGTTCAGGCGCCGCCTCCGCCCACGAAACCTGGCGAGCGTCCGCCGAGTCCCCCTCCGCCCGATGTTGGCGAGTTGAAATGGACTAAAGAGGATTTTGCCGAGGCAGAGCAAGGACGCCTGCCAATGGGTAAGACACGCGACGAGTGGTCCTACGGAGATGTGGAGCAAGGGTTCAAGAACGCCGCTCTCGTGCTGGACGAAAGCTTCGTCACACCAGATACGAGTCACCAGACGCTCGAGACTCGCAGCGCACTGGCGTACTGGCAAAACGGCAAAGTGTATGTCCACACTGGGACGCAGAGCACGGTGCAAACCGTGCCCGCGTTGGCGCGTTGGCTTCATCTCGATCCGAGCCAGGTCGTGCTGGTCAGCGAGTACACCGGCGGCGGATTTGGAAGCAAAGTCACGGCGGCAATCAGCGCCATAATTCCCGCGCTCCTATCGAAGAAGGCCAATGCACCGGTGATGATGCGGATCAGCCGCGAGGAGGAACATTTCATCGGCCGTGGACGTCCAAGTCTCCTCGGACGAATGAGAGTCGGCTTCGCGAAAGACGGCCGCATCACGGCGTTGGACATGTTCGTAATCTGCAACACCGGACCTTACGACGCCGTGGGCGATGCCGGAGCAGCAGGCCGAATCGTCTCGCTGCTGTACCAGCCTGCCGCCATGCGTTGGCGTGGCGCAACCATTATGACCAACACCCCGCCGCGGGGTCCGCAGAGCGCTCCGGGTGGAATGCAGGGAATAGTCATGATGGAGCCCATCATGGCGAAGGCCGCGCGCAAGCTGTCATTTGATCAGGTGGCAATCCGGCGAATCAATTGCCCGGAAGGCAAGGCGGAATTTGGCCCCGCTCAGAATGGCAAACGAACGCATTGCACCAGTTCTTTCATCAAGGACGCGCTGGA
>Ga0075425_100003308_pt1 | contig 16364 bp, 18 predicted proteins | sample SoiMethybrSBSTD4_FD_75300 | JGI IMG/M metagenome (GOLD analysis project Ga0075425, IMG submission 75300) | Bulk soil microbial communities from a Populus tree surrounding site in Tennessee, USA - Soil MetaG P. TD hybrid SBSTD4 | ecosystem: Environmental > Terrestrial > Soil > Tree plantation... | reverse complement strand
GATCGTGCCCGTGTCCGTGGGAGGCCTGCTCGCGTACATCTGTCGTCCGGTCGTCGCCCGCCTCGAACGAGGCGGGATACCGCGGGGGCTGGCGGTGCTGTTGTTGCTGCTCATCTTCACACTGGTCGCGCTCGTCGGCGTCAATAGCGTTCGAGCCGCGATCCCCAGCGATATCGCATTTCTCGAGCTGCGCGTTCGCGCGCTCTACGCGCTGAACCACCGTTACCGCGCGCTGATGGGACTCGATCCGTCGTGGAACCGAGGCAACCGTCTCTACCAGCTGACGCATCGTGATCTCGACTTGTTAATGGATCGCGTGAACGAGATGCTGGCCCTGACACCCGATGAGCACGCTCAGTTCGTCGCCTCGCGCGAGCACGACACCGACGTGGGATCCGCGCGATCGAACCTGCTGCTCGACTACGACCGAGCCAACGCGCAGGCGCACGAGATGCGCGCCCGCCGAACCGGCGGTATGGAGCCGGCCGGACAACCCGTCGGTGGATCGACGGCGGGCGCGCCGCCGACATCTGTCACGAAGAGCGAGCCTCCCGGGCTCGGCGACGTCCTGTCGACCTGGATCATCGCGCCACTGATCTTTCTGTTCCTGCTGTGGGATACCGGAAGCATCAAGCGCGGCCTGCTGACCGCGGTTCCGAATCGGCTCTTCGAACCCGCGCTCGCCGTGATGGCCGATGTCGACGAGGCGCTCGGGAATTACGTGCGCGGACTGTTCCTCGAGTGTTGCGCGCTCGGCCTGACGGTGATCGTATTCATCACCATCGTCGGCGTCCCGTTCAGGTGGGCGATCGCGATCGGAATCCTCGTCGGTGCGAGTAACGTCGTTCCGTACATGGGGTTCGCCGCCGCGTTGCTGGGCGGGCTCGCCTACGCGCTGCTGGCCGAGAACATCAATCCCCTGGTGCCGCTGGTGACCGCCGAGAGCTTTGCCATCTGGGTCGTCGTGGCCGTGGTGCTCGCCGAGCTGCTCAAGAACGTCGTGTACGAGCCCATCGTTCTCGGTGGTGCGGTGAAGCTTCATCCGCTCGTGGTGGTCGTTAGCGTCGTGGGAGGTGCAACCCTGTTCGGCCCCGCCGGAATGTTTCTCGCGCTTCCTACCATCACGGTCGTGAGAGTGCTCGTCGCGAGCAGCGCCCGACATCTCAAAGCCTACGGGCTGGTCTGAAAGGTCACTGGCAGCGACAAGACGCCACGACGTTCATGGCGACGGCCTGGCCGACGCCCGAGGCTCGTCAGTCTCACCGACGAGCGCAGCAGATCGTGCGATGGCCGGTGAAGCGCCGCGCTACTTTTCTTGCTCGGTTTCCACAGATCAAAAAAAAATCCGCAGCGAGGCACCGCCACTCGGCTCAATGTGGTTACGCGCGAATCGGGGAGCGACGGCGCATGACTCGCTTGACCAACGACGGTTCATTCCCTATTGTGCCGATCCGAAGGGGGAAATCGTATGCGGAAGCATTCCCTGTTCGTTCTTGTGGGTCTCACCATCGCCGGATGCTCCTCCGCGCAGAATACTCGGGGGCAGGATGCTATGTGGGTGGCGTACCATCAGTGCCGGTCTGACGGGCGAGTTCCGACGAATGTGCAAATGATCCGCGTCGAACCCAATGGACGCGGATGGTACCAGACCTACAGCAGCTCGTATGGAGGAGCCGACTTCGAGCGCTGCATCACCGAGAAGGTGGGTACCCAGGCAGCCACCCAGATGGAACCAGCACCTCCAACGCTAGGCCCATAATCGGAGCGTCTACGATCCGGCCGGGCGCGTTGCGTGTTACTCGCTGCGCGTCCTGGTAGCCTGATCGGCCGCGATGGTCTTCAGCGAATCCTGTTCCAGCGCGAGCACATGCTTGCTCACTACTCGATAGGTCCACTGGCCTGGTGCCGTCTCGCGGTTGAATTGCTCGTCGGTCAGTCCAATGAGTGAGCCGATGAGACCCGCCCGCGCCTCGAGCCATTCGGCCAGCAGACGCTGCATCCGCGAGGCAGTGATCCGAGATTCGTAGCGCGCTTCGAGGATCTGCCCCGTGTGAATCTTCTCGTGGTCGATGTCGTTGGTTATGAGCGTCCAAAGGTCCTTACCCTGCGCGCATCCATGCGATGACCCCATCGTCAGTTCGCGATCCGAGGCCTCGAGCAGGGTGTCCATCGTCACCAGCGTTTGTGACATCAACTCGCGGATTGCCTCTCGGACAGTCGCCGCCATGATTGCCTCCTGTGGGGAATCGGCGAGACCAGGGCCGGCGCCGTTGCCGCCTGGTCCTTCAGGGCGAGGAGACAGCTCTACGGTTTGTGTGGCGTCAGGTCGAGCCCTTTGGCCAACGACGCGTTGCCATCGTATTGCCACCGGCATTCTTCACGGCCGAAGGCGTCCAGGGCGATCGCCATCGGGAAGATGTAGCGCAGCACGCCGAGATACCACCAACCACATTGTTCAGATGTCCCGCTCTCGGCCGCCCCTGCTGTCGTGGCGTATCCAGAGATCAGGAGGAGCAGCAGCGCGACGACGATACTCCGTTTCATGATTCACCTCTCGTGGAGGAACTGATTTAGGCGGCCGAGTATAGGGTCGGATGTTGCTCGCTGACCAGGACTTTGCGACCTGCTCACGACGTGAGCAGAACAGTTAACGATCTTAAGTGTCACCGCCGCGATGTAGAAATCGCCTCCCGGTGGTCGAGGATCTGCCGTTGGCCCGGAAAGCCCGACAGCTCATTCAGGTATCGGCCTGACGCGCGCCGCGTCGGGCGGCGCGACGATAGGGGCAGGAGGTGCGTGATGCGGGAATTCCATTGCAAGGACGTTGGAATGCCGGACTGCAGCTTCGTCGCGAAGGGTAAGGACGACGACGAGGTCATGCGGAAGGCTACGGAACACGCAAAGCGCGACCACAACATGCAGACCGTGCCACCGGACCTCGAGCGCAAGGCGAGAGGCGCGATCCGCGAAGCCGCTGAATCGAGCAAGCGGTAAGACACACCAGCAGCGCCCCGGGGTTTCAAGCCTCGGGGCGTCGCTGCGTCCAGCAAACCAGCCACGTCAGGATTGGCTCGGCGCCGGCGGCCGCGCGGTCGATCGCGAATCGATGCTGGTTGAGCGCTCGAGCTCGACAGCGTGGCGGTGTCGTCGTCCTCGCACGATGTGCAGCGCCAGCAACGCGGGCAAGGCGAGCCCCACCCCGATGTGCAGGTCACTGGCCCAGTCCCGTGCTCTCTCCGCCCCCGCGTAGTAGAGGCCGAACGCCGTCACGATGAGCGCGGCATTCGTGGCCAGCATGACGGCCCCGGTGGTTCGATTCCGTTTCCGGCGCCATCCGACGCGGACGTGAAACGGCATGAGACTGCCGAAGAGCACCAGCATCAGCATGGCGGCGGCTCCGTGCAGCATGAGCAGGGACGCACTCATCCGCGACCACATCTCGCCCGCGACCGTGTGCTTGAGGCGATCTGTCAGCAGCCACAGCGCACCACTGACAAAGAGGACGGACACCACGGCGTAGAGCGCGCCTCGGAACCAGCGATCAAGGCGCAGGGCTCATCTCCTCGGCCCAGCTCTGAGTGACGAGCATGTCGCCGGTGCGCGGCACCAGCAGCGCGCTCGCGTCGTACTTCGCCAGCAGCGTCTCGGCGGATTGCCCCGCCAGGATGACGAGCTTGGTCAGCGCGTCGGCCAGGACGCAGAGCGGTGCTCGTACGGTCGCACCGTGGATGGCCGTCGCCGGCCGTCGCGTGCCCGGATCGATGATCATGGCCATGCCCAACGTATCCGACGACCGATCGAATGCGTTCACGCTCGACGCGATGGCTTCGTCACGGACCTCGACATGGAGAAGCGTCCGGCCGGGCTGACGCGGGTCGCGCACGTGCACGGCAACGGCCTCGGGCCCGAACACGGCAATGTCTCCGCCGGCATTGACCAGACCCTGCGGCACGCCGCACGAGCGCAGGGTCGCCACGGCGCGATCGACGGCAAAGCCCTTGGCGATACCGCCCAGGTCGATCTTCACGGCGGCGTGAGTGAATCGCACGCAATCACGAGATAGCAACTCGACGGGCGGGTTCGGTGTCTGCGTGCGGGCGACTGGGCGGGGGACAGAGTCATCGAACCGCGGTAGGAGACCGAGACGCTGCAATTCATCCGCGACGGCGATATCGAACAGGCCATCCGACGCCGCGTACAACTCGGACGACAGGCGCAGGACCTCATAGGTCCACGGATGAACGTGAACCGGCCGGATTGCGGCCTCCCGGTTGATGCGGCTCACGTCGCTGCCTCGCTCGTGAAAGCTCATCAGACGGTGGACGACCGCCACCGTCTCGAACGCCCGACCGATGGCCACGTGAAGGTCGTTATGCCGGGCCCCGCTCGCCGCGATCTCGACGAAGGTGCCGAGCAGTGGCCGGGCGCGGCGCACGCTATCGGAGGCAGGTCTCATACAGGGCGAGGATCCGTTTGACGCCTTCCGTCACGTGCCGCGACGACAAGGTGGCGCCGGATATATTGCGAATGTCTTGATCGAGCTCGAGCGGATCGCGGCTCGTCTTGCCGACGAACTGCGAGAGCCAGCTCCGATTGGAGATCTCGCCGCCGTACGATTCGCGATATTCCAGGATCTCCACGTGCCCGACGCGACCGCTCGGATCGAGAGCGACCGCGTAGTCGATCACCAGGTGCTTGCCGATCACGTAGTCGACGACGAAGAAACCGACGAGGCGGTCGTCCGTGAGCGCCCGCCACACCTGCTGGCCGCGGGCCCGCACCTTCTGACCCGAGCGGCGCTCGATCCCGGCGACGTCCGAGGGCGTGAAGATCACGTGGGCCTCGACGAAGCGAGTGGCGTCGGGAAAGGCGAGCTTCTGGGCCTGCTCGACGCTCAGGTATCGGAAGGCGTGGGCCGGCGCCGCGATCGAGATCACGATCGCAGGCGGCGCAGCCCATCTCACCCAGCTCATGATCGGTCGCGCGCTCCTAGTAGAAGAAAAACCCGAGACCGCCGAGCACGGAATCGGATTTCGCTCCGCCATGTTGCTGGTCGAGCACCTTTTCGTAGGTCAGCTTGAGAACGAGCTGAGGTGTCGGATAGACGGCGACGCCGACGGTATGGAACTGGAGCTTGCCCGCGCCGGTCGGCGCATTCACATCGGATCCTTGGAAACCCGAGGTCTGCAGATCCTCGTACGTATAGCGGTAGAACGGCACCGCCTCCCACGCGCTGCCGAGATACGTGCCGATCGGGAAGTGATAGGCCACCTCGGCGGAGAGCCCATACATCGTGCGCCCCACATTGTTGGCCGGGTTACTGTCGTTGTTGGCCCTCAAGTTCTTCGGACTGCCGAAGAAGACCTGAACGTATTCACCGCGCGCCTCGAACCCGGTCCCCGGCAAGCGGTAGCGGAATTCACTATCGAGCAATGTGAGGCTGGAATGATGGAGCGGGAGGCCCGTGTCGGAGTAGGCGTCGCGCGGAGTCGTGTTCGGCGTGAAGTACACGCTGGTGCTGCCGGCCAGTCCGGGGATGAACGGGGGCGTGTAGTTCAGGCGAAACGTGTAAGCCAGATCGTTGCTGAGCTGCGCGAAGTCGCCGCGTGGGGGCCGTGCGAATTCAAGGCCGTCTAGGCCGCTGATGCCGGGCGCGTAGCCGGTCGGGAACGGCGCCGGGCTGTTGCCGCTCGTCCGCGCATCGAATCCGCTGCCGAAGTCCTCGAGGCTGCTGCTGACCTGAAACTGATAGCTCAGGTCGTCCACGATCTTCCCATAAACGCCGAACGAGGGGGCCGCCCAGGTGGTCGGCACCAGGCGATTGGCCAGCTCGGGACGGTTGACGCTGTAGAACAAAGTCGGCTCGTGATGCTGGTTGATGTAGCCGATCGGAACCAGATCGATGCCCGGGGACCGGATGTTGAAATAGGGCGAGACCTTGAAGTCGACGTAGAGCTGCTCGACCTCCGCGGTGCCGTGTAGCTTGTCGTCCTCGTCGAAGCCGGACCCGGCGTGCTCGAACTCGATCTCTGAGTTGAAGATGATGCTGTCCGTGAACTGGAATGTGGGCAGGAGGACGAACCTGGCCATGTCGAAGCCGGTTTGCCACTGACCGTTGTGGTCGGGGTTCTGCTGAGTGCCGAACTTAACCTCGCCGTATGCGCCGAGCTTCAAACCGTTGATCGGGGACGGGAGAATGCCGAAGATGTCCTTGCTCGGCGCCGCCGCCGACGCCGGCGGGCTCGTCTGCGCCAGCGGCTGCGTGCCGGGCGCCGTCGCCGGCGCGGCCGCGGGCGTTGCCGCCGGTACTGGCACCGGCACCGGGGCCGCTTTCTTCTGCTGCTCGAGCTGCCCCTCGAGAGTCTGGATCCGCTGCTCCATCGCCTTCATCTTGTCCAGGAGCTCCTGATTCGTCGGGCTCTGCGCCTGCGCTGAGCCGACGCTTCCCGCTAGGAGCAACGCGCCCACCATGATCGAAATCCAGATCGTGCGTGCAGCGAGCATGGCCAACCTTCTTCCTTGCTGATCCGCTCTGCGGATCGGGTGGCTGGCTGGCTTCCTGGCGCGAACAATCTGGCAGGTGGCTGGCTGACTGTGTGGGGGTGTGCCCCCGGTCTCGTTGCGGCCGGCCCTTCCTTTCTACCTGAAGTATTCTTTATCTTATGGGAGATTAGGCGACGATTAGACGCGGAGTTCGGTATACCTAACTCGGGGAATGAGTGTCAACGGGAAATGAGCGACCGGGCGTACCGCGCGCGGTCGCCAGTCGTGAGCGACGCGCGACTACGTGATGTTCGCGGGGCTGGTGCGCGCTCTCAGGGGATCGGGCTGCCGGGTGCCTGGAACCACGTGTAGTCCCAGATGCTGACGCGATAGCTCTGGGCCACCGGCAGGTTCGGGACCTCGAAGTACACGCGTCCGAACCCGCCGACGCCTCCGGGCACGTAGGCGATTTGGTTACCCACCACGGCGCCCGCCGGATCGATCGCTTGCGCGAGCACGCGCAGGTGCGTCGCGTTTTCTCCGTGGTTGTTGTAGATGTAGCCGGAGACCTTGCGCGCGTTCTGGCTCTGCTCGACCGCCGTCCAGTCGATCGAGAAGTGATACTCCCAGCCGGACATCAAGGTGGTCGTGGTCGAGGGCGAGGGACCATAGGTGGCACAGGCCGCGCTGGTCGTGAGCATCACGATGATCAGGAGCCCGAGTCGCATCGCCTTCATCGTCGCACCTCGTCATGACCAGCGTACACCCGGCCACGCGCGGGGTCGGTCCTACGCCGTCCCGGTGAAGGCCGCTTCAGGCCGTGCGACTCGGCACGTCGAACCCGAACAGCCGCGCGGCGTTGAGGCCGAGAACCTTGGCGCGACTCGTATCGGAGAGCCCGCCCATCGTCCGCTCGATCGCTTCGGCCGAGTGCGGCCAGGTGCCCTCGTGATGCGGGTAGTCGTTGCCCCACATGAAGTTGTCGATCAGGCCGGTGGATTCGCCGAGCCCCAGCCCCGCGGGGTCCTCCTGGAACGAGGCGAATCCGTGCTCGCGGAAGTAGTCGCTCGGCAGCTTCGCCAGCTTGGGACGAACCCAGAAGTGATGCTTCTTGTAGGCCTCGTCCATGGCGTCGAGCAGCCACGCGACCCAGCCGATACCCGCCTCGATCGTCGCGAAGCGCAGCCGCGGGAAGCGCGAGAGCACGCCTGACGCGCACAGATTGGCGACGGGCTCGATCGTCGGCGAGAGCGAGTGCGAGACATAGTTGATGACGGCGCCGCCGTTGCCGCGCGACGCTCGCGGATCGCGTCCCGTCGATACGTGGAACGTGATCGGCAGGTTGGCGTCCTGGATGACCGCCCACAACGGGTCGAACACCGGCAGGTTGTAGTTCGGATGATCGACGTCGTGGGCGCCCCACACCGGCTTGCAGGGAAGGGTGAGTGCGCGAAAGCCGAGCTTGGCCACGCGCTGAACCTCGGCGATCGAGCCTTCGAGATCGGCCGTGGCGATGGCCGCGGCCGGCGACATGCGATGGTTGTAGCTCGCGAACAGCTCCCACGCCCATTCGTTGTAGACGCGGCACTGGGCCATGGCGAAGGCGCCGTCCGGCGTGGCCCACATCGAGAGCCCCTTGTTGGGGAACATCACCTCGGCGTCGATGCCGTCGCGATCCATGTCGCGCAGCCGCAGCTCGGGATCGGCGCCGGCCAGCTGGCGCAACCGGTCCTCACCCTCGAGCTCATCGGTGCGCAGGCGGTCGGGACGGTGGCCCTCGGAGACGCGCCACTTCACGCCGTTGGCGTCGACGATGACACGGGGAATCCGCTCGCGATACTTGGCGTCGATCCGCGTGGCCCAGAGATCGGCCGGCTCGTTGACGTGAGCGTCGGCGGAGACGATGAAATACTTCCTCGGGTCACCGGGACGCGCGCTGCGCGGCCAGCCGGAGTGACCGGGAGTCTTCGTGCGCCAGACGTTGGGCTCGTTGATGGCCAGCTCGCTCGTGCTCATCGTGTCACTCTCCAATGCACCAGCGTGAACGGCGGCGTCGCGTCGGCGTGGGTTTCGAACACGGCCTCGACCGGCGCGCCGATCTGAACCGCCTGCTTCGGATCACCGAGAAGGTTGCCGACCATGCGCACATTGCCCGCGTGCGGCAGCTCGACCAGGACCACCACGTACGGCCCGTGCCCGCGCAGTGCGGGATGCACGGGATGCCACGCGCGCTCCCAGGAATAGATCGTGCCGCGAGGCGCGACTGCGACCCACTCCAGGTCGAAGGCCAGGCAACCGTGACAGATCCACTCGGGGCCCCACTGCCAGGCGCGGCAGGCTCGGCACCGCTGCACGCGCAGCTCCTGGGCTCGCGTGCCCTCCCAGTACGGCGTGTCGAGCCCGTCGGGCTCGGCCACGGGCCGAGGGAGGCCGGCCGGCAGATAGTAAGCCGGCGCGCTCACAGGACGTCCGCCGTGCCGACGAGCATGCTCGAGACCGGTGTGACCATCGGGCCCGAGATGACCATGCCGACACGGGCGCCGGGCACCTGGTTGGTCGACTGGCCGCGCAGCTGACGTACGGCTTCGATCTGAAGCTCGAGGCCGTGCATGTAGCACTCGGCCAGGTTGCCGCCGCTCGTGTTCAGCGGCAGTCGCCCCTTCGGCGCGATCAGATTGTCGAGCGTGAGGAACGCGTTCGCCTCGTCGGCCTCGAAGAAATCGTGCTCGACCAGGCTCATGAGCACGCCCCCGGTGAAGTTCTCGTAGCTCTGCACGACCGACACGTCCTTGGGCGCAACGCCGGCCATCGCATAGAGGTGCGGCGCCACCGTCGTGAAGCTCGACGACGCGTACGTCGGCGCGTTGTGGCCGCGCGCCGCGTTGCGATACTCCGAGCCCTGGGCGACGCCGAGCAGATAGGCCGGACGCTGCCGCGTGTCCCGTGCGCGCTCGGCCGACACGAGAATGAGCGCGGCGGCGCCGTCGTTCTCCATGCAGCAGTCGAAGAGCCGGAACGGCTCGACGATCCACCGCGACTCGTCGTAGGCCTCCGGCGTCAGGGGACGCCCATGCATCACGGCCCGCGGATTGTTCTGCGCATGGTGATACGAGGCGAGCGCGATGGCCCGCTGCGCCCCGTCGGCGATGCCGTGGTCGTGCATGAATCGCATCACCCGCATGGCGAAGCGCTGAGCCGGCGAGATCAGCCCGTAGGGGAAGGTCAGCGCCGCTTCGCCCGCGGCGGTCGCGGACGGCGGCGCGGCGCCGAAGCGCTGGAACTGTCCCTGCGCCAGCGCGCGGAAGACGACGACGCACTCGGCGTAGCCGGCCGCGATCGCCGCCGCCGCGTTCCCGACGGCCGCGGAGCCGCCGCCACCGCCGCCGCCCCACTGCATGTTCGAGAAGCGCAGCTCGGGAATGCCCAGGGCCGCGGCCAGGCGCGAGGGGTCGTTGCGGTCGTTGCTGTACGATGCGAAGCCGTCGATCGAGCGCGGATCGAGTCCGGCGTCGGCGCACGCCGCGAGGATGGCCTGCAGCGCGAGCTTGACCTCGGGCTCGGGGGCCTGGCCGTGCTTGTAGTAGGCGGTCTCACCGACGCCCACGATCGCGACCCGGCCGCGGATGCTGCGTTCCGGAATGACGTTCGACATTCGTACGTCGGACTATAGTCTACGCGGAACGCGAAGTCACCCGGACCGGCGGTAAGGCTAGCGCGTCGAGCCCTCCGCGCTCACGCCTTCGTTCAGCACCAGCACCTCGACCCGGCGGTTCTGCTGACGGCCGGCGGCCGAGTCGTTGTCGACCACCGGAAACTTCGGACCATACCCCTTGGTGCGAATGCGTTGCGGGGAGATGCCTCGCGCGGTCAACAAGTCCCGAACGGCGTCGGCACGTTGCTGGGACAGCTTGACGTTGAAGTCCTCGTTGCCGAGGTTGTCGGTGTGGCCCTCGATCAGCACGTTGCGCTTGGGGTACGCCCGGAGAAACTCGGCGAGCTTGTCGATGCTTCGCTGGGCGCCGGGTCCGACTTCGGCCCTGCCCGGCGCGAACAGTACGTCGCCGACCGTGAGCACCATCCCGCGATCGGTGTGCTGCGCCTTGAGGCTCGCCAGCTCGTTCGCGAGGGCCGCGGCCTTGGCCTGCTCGGCCGCGAGCGCCTTGGCTTCGGTGTCGTCCGTCGGCCGGGCGGCGCGCGCCTTCGTCTCGTCGTCCTTGGCCCGAGCTTCCGCCAGGCGACGCCATTGCTCGGCCTCGCGCGCCTTCGTGTCGGACTCGGTGCGGGCCGCCTTGAGCTCGCGGTCGCGCTTCTGGAGCAGCACGTCGGACGTTTCCTTGCGAAGCTGCTCCATGTTCTGTTCCGTCTTGCCGGTGGCGCCGGTCACCGAGGCGAGCAGCGCCTTCTTCTCCGCCAGATAGCTCAGGTGCAGCCGCTCGTCGCTGTCCTTGGCCTGTTCGGCCTCGCGCAGCGTTTTCTGCGCGTCGGCGAGCCGGCTCTGCGCGTACATCCGCACGTTGGGATCGGCCTCGGCCTGCTGGTAGGCGACTTGCGCGCGCTCGAGCTGACTGCGCGCCGCGCGCTGCTGGGCCGACGCGGCGCAGCCGCCGGCGACGATCAGAAGACCGATGACCGAAGCGACGCGTCGGAGTTGAACGTTGCGCTCACTCATCGAACGGCACCTCCGCGCCGAGCCCGGTTACTTCGGAAGACGCTCGAGCTCCTGGCGCAACACCTTGATGTATTGGCCCATCTCGTCTGCCATCGCGGTGGCGCGCTGGTTGGCGGCCAGCGCGCGCGCGTACTCGCCGTCGATCGCCGCCTGTTCCGCGGAGCGGATCGCCCGGTCGTTCTTGCCCTTGGCCATCTCGGTCTGCGCGACCCTGAGCTTGTCCTGCGCCGTTCGGAATTCGGCCGGCGCGCTGACCGCGGCGCCCGCCTGCTGGGCATCGTCGACCACTCGCTCCGCCTGGGCGACCTTCGCATTCGCCAGGGGCGCATGGCTGGCGCACCCGACGAGCGACAACGCCGCCAGCGCCATCGCCATGGCCGCGAGCGTCATCCAGAAGAAGCGACCTGGGTAGGGCTTTCGCGTTGACTCGTCCACGGTGAGCCTCCCTCGTCGGAGCGGCGTGACCGACGCTGGCCGCGTGGGTCTCGCGGCATGCAGCGCCGATGTCGTCCTCATATATTGAAGATCCCATCGGCTGACGGCGGCGCGCCATCGGGGATATGCCCCATGGATCGCATCGGTGTTTCCCCGATGTCCGCGTTCGGCGCCGACCCGTTTCGAGCCGGCGCCTCGTGTTTTTGCGGCTTCTCCCTGCTTGTCAATGCGCGGATCTCGCGCGAGACTCGTCGGAATGACGGCGCCACGGGTTCCGGCGGGGGGACGAGCCGCTGTTCTCGCCGAAATCGGTGCGCTCCTCGGCTCGGCGCTGGACCACGAGCGCGCGCTGTCGCGGCTGGTCCGCCTGGCGGTGCCGGTGCTCGGCGATCTCTGCGCGATCGACCTCGTTCAGAACAAGGATGAGCTCCACCGGGCCGCCTGCGCGCACGTCGACACCACCAAGGAAGCGCTCGTCTACGAGATCCGCGCCCGGCACGGGTTCAATCCCACGGCGGCGCAAGGGGTGCCGGCCGTCATTCGGACGCGTCGGCCGGTGCTCGTCGCCCGCGCCACCGAGGCTGATCTCGAGGCCGTCTCGCGGAACGCCGAGCAGCTCGCGCTGTTCCGGCAGCTCGGGCAGAAGTCCTGGATCATCGTGCCGCTCGTCGCTCGCGAGCGACTCCTGGGGGCGATGACCCTGGCGATCACCGAATCCAGCCGGCGCTATGGTCAAGCGGACCTTTCGCTCGCGACGGCGGTGGCGAGTCAGGCGGCGGCCGTGATCGAGAACGCCCGACTGGCCCGCGAGGCCGACGAGGCTCGCGCCGCCGCCGAAGCGGCGATCCGGGCGAAGGACGAGTTTCTCTCGACGCTCTCGCACGAGCTGCGCAATCCGCTCAACGCGGTGCATGGATGGGCAACCATGATCGAGCGCGGACAGCTCGGGGAAGCGCAGACCCGCCGGGCGATGCAGATCATCGTCCGAAACGTCAACGCGCAGATTCGGCTCGTCGACGACCTGCTCGACATGTCGAAAGTCGTGAGTGGCCGCATGCGCCTCGCGATCCAGCCCGTCGATCTCGGCGAGCTCATCGAGGACGGTCTGGAGTCGGTGCGTCACGCGGCCGAGGCCAAGCGCATCCGGCTGCAGTCGGTGCTGGAGGCGCCCGGTCTGCTGGTCAGCGGTGACCCGGGGCGGCTCCAGCAAGTCGTCTGGAACCTCCTGGAGAACGCCGTGAAGTTCACTCCGAAGGACGGACGAGTCCAGATCCAGCTCCAGCGGGTCCGGTCACACGTCGAGATCGTCGTGAGCGACACCGGGCAGGGCATCGGGTCCGACGTCTTGCCGTTCGTCTTCGATCGGCTCCGTCAGGGGGACAGCGGAAGCGCGCGCGGTCAGGGAGGGCTGGGGATCGGCCTCGCGCTCGTCCGGCATTTCGTCGAGCTTCACGGGGGCAGCGTGTACGCCGAAAGCCCTGGCGAGGGGCAGGGCGCGACGTTCGTGGTGAAGCTGCCCTTGATGGTCGCCGAAATGCGCGAGCAGACGATTGCCCATCACGACAGTCCGCGGCTCGACAGCGCCGTGCTGGCCGGTGCGCGGATCATCGTGGTCGACGACGATCCGACCGCCGTCGAGCTCATTACGGAGGTGCTCGTTCGGGCCGGCGGCGAGGTCATCTCGTGCGGGACGGCCGATGAGGCGCTCCAGGCGTTCGCGCGGTCGCGACCCGACGTCCTCCTTTCCGACATCGAGATGCCGGGCCAGGACGGCTACTCGCTGATACGAAAGCTGAGGGCCCTCGGGCCCGAGCAGGGCGGCAAGACGCCCGCGGCGGCGTTGACCGCGTTCGGCCGCCCGGAGGACAGGATCCGAAGCCTGAGGGCGGGGTTCAACATTCATGTGTCCAAGCCGGTGGATCCCGCCGAGCTAGTCGCCATCGTCGCGAGCATGCTCGGGCGCGCCGGGTGATCGAGCCGCTGCGACCAAGACGCGGCTAGACATCCCTGGTCCGGCGCGGTAGGCTCTGCGCAGTTCCCACCATAGTTCACTGCGGCCGCTGGTGTGGCCGGCGGGTCGAGCCCAACAAGGACTGAGGCACGATGGATCAAGGAAGTACCGGGAGCAAGCCCACGATCGCCGTGTTCAACTCGAGCGACGATACCGTCGAGCTCTTGCGCACGGCGCTCGAGGCCGAAGGATTTCAGACGGTCGCGGGGCACATTCCCGACGTGAAGAAGGGCGACCTCGACCTGATCGACTTCGTCAACCATCACACGCCGGCGGTGATCCTCTACGACATCTCGCCGCCGTACGACGCGAACTGGCGATTCCTCCGGCTCGTGCGCAGCTCGGAATCCGTGAAGAAGTACCCGTTCGTGCTGACCACGACCAACAAGCCCGCGCTCGAGCAGCTGGTCGGCGAGACCGAGGCGCTCGAGATCATCGGAAAGCCCTACGATCTTCGGCAGGTCGTCGACGCGGTCCGCACGGCGTTGGCCCGTTCCGAGTAAGGTCCCCTAGCTCGGATTCGCCGAAGCACCCCGCCACCACTGGAAGGCGAGCCCCTGAATCAGTGAGAGACCGAGCCAGACCGCGTCGTCGGTGACGTACGCCGACACGAAGGTCCCGGTCAGGCCGCGCACCACCAGCACGACCGCGACCGCCGCCCCGAGATTCGCGGCGAAAAAGATCAGGATCAGGCCCACGGATTCGAGCATCTTCCCGATGGCGGCTCCGAGGCTCGCGGTGGAGAGCCGGAGCGTCTTCGCGCCGAAATAGTAGGCGCCGATGGACGTCAGCCCCGCCAGCGCCGCGATGAAGGTCGCCTCCATGATGTCCTCCAGCGCTAGATGTAGCCAGCGATCCGGTAGTAGAGCCACCCGAGCGACTCCTTGATCAGGACGCGCATCAGCGCCAGCCGTGACTCGGGGGCGTCGGCTTCGACGAACGTGTCCGAGGGCGCCGCATGCACCTCGAACCCGGCGCGCTCGAACAAGGGACACGCGCGTGCGAGATGCCCGGCGTTGGTGACCAGCAACACGCTGTGGGCCCCGCGCGACTGAAGGAGTGCCTTCACCCGAACGGCTTCTTCCCGCGTCGTGTTCGCCCGGGCTTCCGTCAGGATCGCGGCGCTGGGAATCCCGTGCAGACGCGCTTGCTCCGCACGCACGTCGGCTTCGGTCGGCCCGCCCCCGGTGCCGCCACCCAGAAGGACCAGGACCGGGGCGAGGCCGCGCTGGTATAGCTCGATGCCGCGATTGGTCCGGCGCTGGGATTCGAGGCTCAGCATGCCCGACGGCGATACCGATCCGCCGAGCACGACGATGGCGTCCGAGTGAACGAGGTCGGGCGGGACGGCCATCCATAGGTTCAGGCGATGCGCGACCGGAGTGAACGCGGTGACGAGGAACGCCACCACGCCGGCGAGACCAAGCAGACGGCACACCCGATCGAACTGACGGCCCGTGATGAACACGCCACCTAGTTTCTGTCGGCTTCGCAGTCAGACCAAGAAATCAGGGCGGAGGGCTGGCCGCAACGGACATCGCGGTGACCCTGCCGTCAGCCGAGCGGTAGCCGCATGGCGAACGTGCTGCCGACGCCGGGCGCCGTTTGCACCGAGAGCTGTCCGTCGTGCGCGACGACGATCGAGTGAACGATCGACAGGCCGAGCCCCGCGCCCCCGGCCTCGCCGGTCCGCGCCGCGTCGAGTCTGACGAACGGCTCGAAGATGCGCTCCGCGTCGGCCGGGTTCATGCCGACGCCGGTGTCGGTCACCGCCACCACCGCGTGCGCACCGTCGCGCTCGAGCGAGAGCTCGACCGTGCCACCCGCTTGCGTGTACTTGATCGCGTTCTCGACCAGGTTGACGATGGCGCGCCGGAGCGTCAGGTGATCCCCGTTGACGACGAGCGGCTCGACGGGACCGAGGCGGACGATCACACCGCGCCCGTTCGCCAGCCGCGCCCCCGTGTCGACCACGTCCATGAGCAACGTCTCGAGCTCGATCGTGCGTCGAGGAAGGACCATCTCCATGCGGAGGCGCGACAGCAGCAGGAGATTCTCGGCGAGCGCGATCAGCTGCTCGACCTCCTCGAGGCTGGAGCGGAGCACCTCGCGGTACTCGGGCGGGGTGCGGTCGGCCCGGAGCGCCACTTCGATCCCGCCCTTGAGCACCGTCAGCGGCGTCCGCAGCTCGTGCGCGGCGTCGACGGCGAACCGCCGCACGTGGGTGAAGGCCGTCTCGAGGCGTCCGAACATTGCGTTGAGCGTCTCGGCCAGGTGATCGAGCTCGTCGTCCGTCCCGTGCAGCGGCAGGCGACGCGTGAGGTCCTGGGCGCTGATGCGCCGGGCCGCGCGCGACATCGTTCTCACCGGACGCAGCGCGGAGTGCGCGAGCCAGGCGCCGCCGACCAGCGCGAGCCCGAGCCCCATCGGCACCATGATGGCGAGAGTCTCCATGTAGCCGGCGAGCGCGCGATCGATGTCGGTGAACGCGGCGCCGACCTGGATGAATTGCTCGGGCGCCGGCGGCTGCGTGAGCGGGATGGTCAGCAGGCGTACGCGCCCACCGTGCGAGAGGACGACCGTCTCGAATGTGGGATCGCCCGAGCGCCCGCGCTTGCGCGCCTTGGCCGAGAGCCCCAGGGGCCGGCCGCGCAGGGCGCCGGACTCCGCGCGCGGCTGGCCGTCCGGCCCGATGACCCGATAGAACACGTCGAGAAACCGCGTCCCGAGAATCTCGCGGACCTCCGCCTCGGACCGTCGGGCTTC
>Ga0075425_100003307_pt1 | contig 16366 bp, 15 predicted proteins | sample SoiMethybrSBSTD4_FD_75300 | JGI IMG/M metagenome (GOLD analysis project Ga0075425, IMG submission 75300) | Bulk soil microbial communities from a Populus tree surrounding site in Tennessee, USA - Soil MetaG P. TD hybrid SBSTD4 | ecosystem: Environmental > Terrestrial > Soil > Tree plantation... | reverse complement strand
AGCACCTCGACGCGCGCAGCTTCATCACGATGACCTACGCCGTCATCGACCTCCGCGCGCGGACGATGACGTACGCCCGCGCCGGGCACACGCCGCTCATCCACGTGCCCGGTCCCGGCGTCGACAGCCGCCGCGCGCGCATCCTCGCGCCCGACGGCCTCGTCCTCGGACTGAAGATCGATCGGGGCGAAATGTTCGAGCGCCTGCTTCAGGAGGATACGATTCCGCTGCACGAAGGCGATCTGTACCTGTTCTTCACCGACGGCATCAGCGAAGCGATGAACGCGCACGACGACTGCTTCGGCGAAGGACGCCTCGGGCTGCTCCTCGAGACGCACGCCAACCTGCGATCCGACGAGCTGCGCGAGCGGGTGCTGCGCGAGATCGCGGCGTTCGTCGGCGACGCGCCGCAGCACGACGACATGACCATGATTCTGCTGAAGGTCGAAGAAACGAGAAAGTCAGAAGTCAGAAGTCTGAAGGAAGAAGAAGTGGGAAGTGTGGCGTCTGCCATCTGATATCTGACTTTCCGACTTACTGTGATGTCCGAACTCGTCGTCGTCTTCAGTGCGTCGTCTCCGATCGAAGCCAAGGTGGTGCGCAGCCTGCTCGACGCGCACGGCATCATGTCGGTCGTCTCCTCCGATCTGCCGCATTCGATCTTCCCGCTGTCGGTCGACGGACTCGGCGCGGTGCGCCTTGCGGTGCACCCCGAGGAGGCCGACGAGGCGCGGCGGATCATCGACAGCCACCGGACCGATCTCCGGAGCGGAGAAGTCGTGCGGCTGCGCGACGAGTTCGAGCCGCTGCAGCAGGCGATCCGCTACCGGTTCCGCGATCGCGGGCTCCTCGAGCACGCGATGACGCACACGTCGCGCGCGAACGAAGACGTCAGCGGCGGCGTTCTCGACAACGAATCGCTCGAATTCCTCGGCGACGCGATTCTCGGCTTCGTGATCGCCGACGCTCTGTTCCGCGAATTCCCGGCGTACGACGAGGGGCAGAAGTCCAAGCTGAAGGCGTCGCTGGTCTCGACGGCGACGCTCGCGCGGCTCGCGGAGCGGCTCGGTCTCGGGGATCACCTGCTGCTCGGGCGCGGCGAGGAGAAGACGGGCGGGCGCCGGAAGCAGGCGCTGCTCGCGGACGGCTACGAGGCGCTGATCGCGGCGATTTACCTGGACGGCGGGATCGAGCAGGCCCGCGCGTTCATCGCCCGCGAGTTTGGCGAGGCGATTGCCGAGGCCCGGCGGCACGGCGCCGCCGGGCCGCAGGATTACAAATCCGCGCTGCAGGAACTCGTGCAGGCGCGCGAGCTGCCGCTGCCCGAGTACCGGCTCGTCGCGACGGTCGGCCCCGACCACCACAAGCAGTTCCACGTCGAGGTCGCCGTGCGGGGCGAAGCGCTCGCCGAAGCCATCGGTGCGAGCAAGAAGGAAGCGGAGCAGGAGGCCGCCCGCGCGGCGCTCGAGAAACTCCGCGCGTAGGGACGTGTCGCGAGGTGATCTACGCGCTCAAGCGCTCATCTCGAGGCGCTGCGCGCGATACCGTGACTCGCCGGGCAGCCGCACCGCGAAAGCCGCCTGGAACACCCATCCGTCCGGCGGCGCGATGCCCAGCGTCGCGAGCGGCACCGCGGTTCCCGTCGCGAACGCGTTCCAGTACCGCTGCGCGGCTGGAGGAAATGCGACGAGCGGCGAGTGATTGTGCCGTCGATCGTACTCGGCGTGGACCTGCATCATCCGCGCGAGCGAGCGCACGGCCTGTCCGATGGTCGACCCTTCGGCCGCGACATCGTGTTCGAGTCCGCGCGCGTGCCACAGCCCGGGTGCGTCCTGGAAGATCACGACGCGAAGTCGATTGGTCATGCGGGCGGACGGAGCAAGGCAGTGTCCCGTGGCCGGGCTCCGCAACCCAGCCATTCCCGGCCACTTACCTTTCTGTCATGCACCCGAGTGTCGTAATCGAAGACGAAAAAGTTACACGGTAGGAGTGCAAAACCGGGAAATCGAAATCTAATCGATCTCGATGATCCCTCCGCCCGATTGCGGACTCCCGGCCATCGCGAACGCCGGTTCGGCTTGCGGCGCCGACTGCGGCGGCTCCGCCTTGGGCTCGGACGCGGGCAGTCGCGGCAGCGCGTAACGGTGCACTTCGCGCGCGAGATCGTCGTCTGTGGGCGCGGTCGCGCGGCAGTGCAGCCGAACCCACACGCGCAGCAGCGGGTCGACGAAGCGGTAACGCTTCTGATTCGAGACGACGAGATCGACGTCCTCGAGCCACGAGAGGTAGTCCTTCGTCGATCCGGGCGTGCGCTCCATGCGATGCGAGATTTCGGTGAGCGTCAGCCCTTCTTCTTCGGCGAGGATTTCGAGAATGGCCTTCAGCGCGCCGTAGCCGCGGGCGCGATGCAGCCGCAGCTCGTAGCAGTATCCACAGCGATCGGCGAGCCGGCCGGCCGGCGCGAGCAGCGCCGACAGCGCGCTGATCGGATCGTGCAGCGGCGCCGCCGCGGCGCTGCGTGCGTCGCGGCCCTGGTCGGCAAGCTCGGCGAGCTCCGACGCCATCGACCGGACATAGGCCGGGCAGCCGTCGGTGAGCGCGAGTACCGTGCGCGCGAGATATTCCGCGTCGTGACTGGCGCCGGAGGCCGCGGCTCCACGGCCCGATCCGGCGTCGCGCGGCATCCCGCGCGGCGCATTCAGCGGCGCGAGCACGTCGGCGACGTCCTCGGTCGTCATTCCGGGCACGTGGACGACTTCGAAGCGCGACGACAGATCGCGCAGGAGTCGCAGCGTGCGCGCGGTGTAACGGCTGGTCAGCACGAAACGGTTCGCGCTGGCGGCTATCGCGTCGGCGAATTCGCGCAGCACGCGCCGGAGCCCGGGGAAGCTCTCAAACGTGCGCAGCTCGAGGAATTCGTCGAGCAGGAAGAGCGCCGGCTCGCCGGCCGAGGACCGCGCCTTCGTAAAGAATTCGATCGTCCGGTCGAAGGCGCCGCGCGCGCCGCCGACGATGCCTCCCGGACCTGCCGCCGTCGCGAACGGGAACGGCGACGCGGCCGTCGCCGCGCGCAGGAACCGTTCGGGCGTCGTCGCAATCCGCTCGACGTCGATGAACTGCGCGGACGTGCGGCCGATTCGCTCGCGCAGCTGCTGCAGAACCGTCGAGCGCCCGCTGCCGCATCCGCCGAGGAGCACCGGGATGCGGGACGGCGACGCGTCGAGCGCCGCGGTCACGCGGCGCGACAAAGCCAAACGCGGGGTCAACATGCGCGTCCCTCACGCATAGGAATTCGCACACCTTCTCGCTCAGCGACCGCGATTGCGTCAGGGTAGCCGGCATCCGCGTGCCGCGCGACGCCAATGCCGGGGTCGCAGGTCAGCACGCGCTGAAGTCTGTCGTCTGCATCGGCGGTGCCGTCGGCGACCACGACCATTCCGGCGTGGAGAGAGTAGCCGATGCCGACGCCTCCGCCGTGATGGACCGAGACCCATGTCGCGCCGCTCGACGCGTTGAGCAGAGCGTTCAGGATCGGCCAGTCCGCGATCGCGTCGCTGCCGTCGCGCATCCCTTCGGTCTCGCGATTGGGCGACGCGACCGATCCGGTGTCGAGGTGATCGCGACCGATGACGATCGGCGCCCTGATGCGTCCGTCGCGGACGAGTTCGTTGAGCCTCAGCCCGAAGCGCGCGCGCTCTCCGTAGCCGAGCCACAGGATCCGCGCCGGCAAGCCCTGGAACGCCACGCGATCGTGCGCGAGGTGCAGCCAGCGGACGAGTGATTCGTTCTCGCTGAACATCTCGAGCGCGGCCTGATCGCTGACGGCGATGTCTTCCGGATCGCCGGAGAGCGCCGCCCAGCGGAACGGCCCCTTGCCTTCGCAGAACAGCGGGCGGATGTACTCGGGCACGAAGCCGGGAATGTCGAACGCGCGCGCGACGCCGGCCTGCTGCGCCTGCGCGCGGATGTTATTGCCGTAGTCGAAGGTGATCGAGCCGCGATCCTTGAGCGCCAGCATCGCCTCCACGTGGCGCGCCATGGACGCCATGGATCGCGCAACGTAGTCGGACGGCGCGCGCTCGCGCAGCCGCGCGGCTTCGTCGAGCGTCATCCCGTTGGGGACGTAGCCGGTCAGCGCGTCGTGCGCCGACGTCTGATCCGTCAGGACGTCCGGCGTGACGCCTCGCGCGACGAGCGCCGGCAGGACGTCGGCGGCGTTCCCGCGCAGGCCGATCGACCGCGCGACGCGATCCCGCGTCCACGCCTGCACCTTCGCGAGCGCCTCGTCCAGCGAGTCGGTGGACTCGTCGAGATATTTCGTTTCCAGCCGCCGCGCGATCCGGCGGGGATCGACCTCGACCACGAGCGCGGCCGCGCCGTTGAGCGTCGCGGCCAGCGGCTGCGCGCCGCCCATGCCGCCCATCCCGGCGCTCACGAACAGCCGTCCGGCCAGCGACCCCCCGAAATGCGCGCGCGCGACCGCGGCGAGCGTCTCGTACGTGCCCTGCACGATGCCCTGACTGCCGATGTAGATCCAGCTCCCCGCCGTCATCTGGCCGAACATCGTCAGCCCGCGGTGCTCGAGGTCTCTGAAATTCTCCCAGGTGGCCCAGGCCGGAACGAGCAGCCCGTTGGCGATGAGCACGCGCGGCGCGCCCGGATGGGTTTTGAAAACACCGACGGGCTTGCCGGACTGCACGAGGAGCGTTTCGTCGCTGTCGAGGCGCGTCAGCGAGCGGACGATGGCGTCGAACGCCTCCCAGTTGCGCGCGGCCTTGCCCGATCCGCCGTAGACCACGAGATCGTCGGGGCGTTCGGCGACGTCGGGATCGAGATTGTTCATCAACATGCGCAGCGCCGCTTCCTGCGGCCACGCTTTACACGTGATCGTGGTGCCGCGAGGTGCTCTGATGCTGCGAGTTGCGGTGGCCATGTGGTGACGCGCGCGGAAGCATAGACCTTAAGAAGCGGCGCGAGCGATGTCAAATTGAAAAACGAAATATTTTTTACTTGACTCCGGCGTCGCACGCGTTCTCCAGCCGACTCGACGCGATCAATTCGGAAATCGCCACGATATCGGGCGCCGTCGCGCGATCGGAATCGAGCGTGGCGACGCGCGATCGGACGAGCGCGTGAACTTTCTGCAGCGCATCGGACGTCGTCAGCGGCGCGAGCAGGTCGATCGCCTGGCACGCGCAGAGAATTTCGATCGCGACGACCTCGCGCGCCCGCGCGACGGCCGTCGCGGCCTTCAACGCGGCCGTCATGCTCATGCTCACGTGGTCTTCCTTGTTCGCCGACGTCGGAATCGTGTCGACGCCGGCGGGATGCGCGAGCGATTTCAGCTCGGAGGCCACTGCGGCGGCCGTCACCTGCGCGATCATCAGCCCCGATCGCACGCCGCCCTCGGTCGTCAGGAACGGCGGCAGGCCGCTGCGCGACGGATCGACGAGCCGATCGGTCCGCCGCTCGCTGATCGTCGCGAGCGGGACGATGGACGCCGCCAGCAGATCGGCGGCGATCGCGATCGGCGCGCCGTGGAAGTTGCCGCCGGACACAATCTCGTCCGTGTCGGCGAAGACCATCGGGTTGTCGGTGGCGCTGTTGGCTTCCGTCCGCACCGTGTCGCGCACGAACCGCAGCGCCTCGCGCGTCGCGCCGTGGACCTGCGCCGCGCAGCGCAGCGAATAGGCGTCCTGGACCCTGCCGCAGAACTCGTGCGACTTGTTGATGCCGCTGCCGCGCATCAGCCGCTCGATGTTCGCGGCCGAGGCGGCCTGCCCGGCGAACGGGCGCGCCGCATGGATGCGCGCCTCGAAGGGATGGATCGAGCCCCGCAGGGCGTCGATCGACAGCGCCGCGGCGATGTCGGCCGCGCGCGCGAGCTGCTCGGCGTCGGCGAGCGCCAGCGCGAGCACGGCCGTCGACGCCTGCGTCCCGTTGATCAGCGCGAGCCCCTCTTTCGGTCCGAGCGTAATCGGTGTGAGCCCCGCCGCCTCCAGCGCTTGTGCCGCGGGCCGCTCGACATCCCTCACCGCGCCCTCGCCGATGAGCACCAGCGACAGGTGGGCGAGCGGCGCGAGATCGCCGCTCGCGCCGCAGGATCCCCGCGACGGGACGTACGGGATGACGTCCGCGTTCAGCAGCGCGAGGAGCGCTTCGAGCGTCTCGATGCGGATGCCGGAGTAGCCCTTCGCCAGCACGTTCGCGCGCAGCGCCATCATCGCGCGCACGGCGCGCGCGGGCAGCGGATCGCCGACGCCTGCGGCGTGACTTCGCAGCAGGTTCAATTGCAGCGCCTCGAGCGCCTCCGCGGGAATGCGGACGTCGGCGAACGAACCGAATCCGGTGTTGATGCCGTAAGCCGGCTCGTCGCCGAGCGCCCGGCGGTCGACCACGGCGCGCGATGCCCGCACCCGGGCCCGCGCCACATCGGACAGCGACACGCGTTCCCCGCGATCCGCAATCGCGATCAACTGTTCGAGCGTGAGAGAGGAACCGTCAAGGGTGATCATCGAAACTGAAAACGCAAAACGAAAAACTCAAAACGGAGAACGCAAAACTCAGTAGAATCTTAGCCCGGAGTTTCAAGTTTTAAGTCTATGAATCTCGCAGTGCTCGGCGCGCAGTGGGGCGACGAAGGGAAAGGCAAGATCGTCGATCTCCTCACGCCGCATTTCTCGATCGTCGCGCGGTATCAGGGCGGGCACAACGCCGGCCACACCGTGTACGTCAATCGGACCAAGTTCATCCTGCGACTGATTCCGTCGGGCATTCTGCATCCCGGCATCACCTGCGTCATCGGCAACGGCGTCGTCGTCGATCCGCAGGCGCTGTTTGCCGAAGTGGACGAGCTGACGAAGAACGGCATCGACGTCGACAACCGGATCGTCATCTCCGACAAGGCGCATCTGATTCTGCCGTATCACCGCGATCTGGATCTCCTGTCCGAGGCCCGGCGCGGCGAGCGCAAGATCGGAACGACGTCGCGTGGCATCGGTCCGGCCTACGAGGACAAAATCGCGCGGCGCGGCATCCGCGCGGGCGACCTCGCCGATCCTGCGGGACTCGAGCAGAACATCCGCGACAACGTCACCGCCCGCAACCGCCTCGTCCAGGACAACACGATGGACTGGAAGCCGGTGCTCGACCAGGTGCTGCGGCTCGCCGAGCGGATGCGGCCCTGGATCCGCGACGTGTCGGTCATGCTGGCCGACGCGATGAAGGACGGGAAGTCGATTCTCTTCGAAGGGGCGCAGGGCACGCTGCTCGACATCGACCACGGTACGTATCCATACGTCACCTCGTCGAACGCCTCGGTCGGCGGTGTCTGCACAGGGCTCGGCATCCCGCCCAAGGCGATCGGACAAGTGCTCGGCGTGGCGAAGGCGTACACGACGCGCGTCGGCGAGGGCCCGCTGCCGACCGAGCTCACCGGGGAGATGGGCAACCGGCTGCGCGAGAGCGGCAACGAGTACGGCGCCGTGACGGGGCGTCCCCGCCGCTGCGGATGGTATGACGCGGTCGCGGTCCGCTACGCCGTGCGGATCAACGGCCTCGACGGCCTCGCGCTGACCAAGCTCGACGTCCTCGACGGACTGGCCGAGATCCCAATCTGCGTCGCCTACACGATCGGCGGGAAGACGCTGACGGACTTCCCGTCCGACACGCTGCAGCTCGCCAGATGCGAGCCGGTATACGAGACGATGCCCGGCTGGACGGGGAAGACGGCGGGCGTACGCCGTTTCGAGGACCTTCCCGACGGCGCGCGGCGCTATGTGGCGAAGCTCGAACAGGTGAGCGGCGTCCGCGCCGCGGTGATTTCCACGGGGTCCGAACGGGACGATACGATTCTGCGCGACGACGTGATGCGGATCGGGGACGTCGTCCGGACCTGAATCAGACCCGATGGCGGGCGCAGAACGCGTCGACGCCGGCCGCGTCGGCGCCGCTGAACTCGATCCCGGCGCGATAGCGGGGACCGCTGCCCGGCGGGATCTCGAACGAGGCCCATGCGACCGATCCGTTGAAGCGGAGGTTGGCCTTGTCGTCGCTGAGACCGATACGCACGCGCTGGCCCGGCTTGAGGGCGCCCGGTGAAATCACCTGCGCCCCGACTGTCGAGAGATCGACCAGCACCGAGGCGTTGCCGTCGAGCAGGATGTCGACCTTCGCGGCGATCTTGTAGCGCGGCGCGCGCCGCGTGCCGGTCTGATCGAGCGCTCCGGAGGGCGCGGGGGCGGCGGCAGGCGCGGGCGGCGCGATCGTCGCGGCAGGCGCGGCCGTCTGGACTGGCGCGGCGGCCGGGGCCGAGACGACGGGCGCGGGTGCGACGAACGGCGCGGGGGCCGGTTCGGCCGCCGCCGGTGGCGGTCCCGCGCCTTTTTGGATCACTCGGATGAAGTCGCTGTCGTGCGCGAGCACACGGATCTCGGCGGCGGCCTGTGTCGGGTCGGCCTTGATGCGGTTGATCAGCGCGGCGCCGCGCGGGCTCGCCGCAAACAGCTTTTCGAGCGCGACGAGATACGGCTTGCGCTGAGTGATCGCCTCGAGCGCGCGAAGCGCCTCGGTATCCGAAAACGTCAGCACCTCGCCATTGGCGCCTGACCGCTCCTTGAGGTTCGGGAGGAGCTCGGCGGCACCGATGATGACGGTGCAGGGCTGTGTCACGGCCACGGAACGCACAGTATAACCAAGGAATGCCGAATGCCTGAATTCCGAGACGTGACGGTCGGCGATCTTCTGACCCGGTTGGCGGCGTCGCTGCCCGACAACGACGCCCTGGTTTACGCCGGCGGTCCGCGTTACAGCTTCAGCACGCTCGAACGGGAAGTGCGCGCCATTGCGCGCGGGCTGGCGGCCATCGGTGTCGAGCAGGGCGAGCGCGTCGTCGTGTGGGCCACCAACGTTCCCGAATGGGTGGTTCTGCAGTTTGCGCTCGCGAAAATCGGCGCGATTCTGGTCACCGCGAACACGTCGCTGCGGGCCCACGAAATCGACTACCTCATTCGTCAGAGCGAGGCGGCGACGCTGGTCACGATCCGCGGCTTCCGGGACGTCGATTACCTGGCGGAGCTCGGGAAAACGGCCGCCGTCGGGGGGCTGAAACGCATCATCTATATAGGCGCGGATTCGCCGACTCCTGTCGGCGGCCCGAAGTGGCTTCCCTATGGCGATCTGTACAGGGCCGGCGGGCTGATGTCCGACGCGGACCTCGACGCCCGCGGACGCCAGGTCGGCGTGGACGACGTGATTAACATGCAATACACGTCGGGGACGACCGGTTTCCCCAAGGGCGTGATGCTTTCCAGTCGAAACATCGTCAATAACGGCCACGCGCTCGGACGGGAGCTCGCCTACACGGCGGCGGATCGCCTCTGTCTGTGCGTGCCGCTGTTCCACTGCTTCGGCTGCGTCATTGGCGTCCTCGGGGCGTACACGCACGGCGCGTGTCTCTGCGTCGTCGAAGCGTTCGATCCGAAGAAGGTCCTCGAGATGATTCACCGGGAGCGCTGCACGGCGCTCTACGGCGTGCCGACGATGTTCATCGCCGAGCTCGAGTCGCAGGACTTCCGGACCTACGATCTCACGTCGCTGCGCACCGGGGTGATGGCGGGCGCGCTCTGCCCGGAGCCGCTGATGCGCCGCGTCATGACCGACATGCACATTCCCGAGATTACGATCGCCTACGGGATGACGGAGTCGTCGCCCGGCATCACGATGACACCGCGCGATTCGACGATCGTGAACCGGTCGCAGACGGTCGGCATCGTGCTGCCGGAGCTGGAGGTGCGGATCGTCGATCCGGCCACGGGCGCGCCGAAGGCGGCGGGCGAGCGCGGGGAGCTGTGCTGCCGCGGCTACAACGTCATGAAGGGCTATTACAACAATCCCGACGCGACGCGCGCCGCGATCGACGCGGAGGGCTGGCTGCACACGGGAGACGAAGGCAGCATCGACGCCGGCGGCTACGTCCGCATCACCGGCCGAATCAAGGACATCATCATCCGCGGCGGCGAGAACATCGCGCCGAAGGAGATCGAGGATCGGCTCCGCGAGCACCCAGAGGTCGCCGACGCCTACGTCTACGGAATGCCGGACGAGTTTTTCGGCGAAGCCGTCGCGGCGGCTGTGCGGAGGAAGAGCGACGGCGTTACCGCGGAGGAGTTGACGGCCTTCTGCGCCGACACGCTCGCGCGGTTCAAGGTGCCGCGCTACGTCAGGTTCGTGTCGGAATTCCCGATGACCGCGTCAGGAAAGATTCAGAAGTTCAAGCTGAGAGAGGCGCACCAGAAGGTTCTGGCCGAAAGCTGACACCGAGGGCTAGAAAATCCGCGCGTCCTGCAGCGGCCACCAGCGGACCTTGACCTTGCCGACGATGTACTTCTTCGGCACGGGTCCCCAGTGACGGCTGTCGGAGCTGTTGTTCCGGTGGTCGCCCATCACGAAGTAGTAGCCCTGCTTGACCGTCTCCGGACCGTAGTCGTCGTGGCTGCGGAATTCCGGCGGCACGTAGTCGTCGCGCAGCGGCAGGTCGTTGACGTACACGCGGCCGTCGACGATGCGTACGGAGTCGCCTTCCTTCGCGATGACGCGCTTGACGAACATCTTGTCCGGATTGAGCGGGTAGTAGAGCATCACGATGTCGCCGGGACGCGGCTCGCCGAGCTCGTACACCAGCTTGTTCACGATGAGGCGGTCGTGATCTTCGAGCGTGGGCGCCATGCTCAAGCCGTCGACGCGCGCCACCTGGAATCCGAACGTGACGATCAGCGTGGCGTAGACAGCCGCTGACACCAGCGTCTGAATCGCGGACACGATTTCCATCGCCATCCGCTTCCACGGATTCATGTCGACCGGCACGTCGATCGCCGGCGGTGCGGCCGGCTCGACTGCGACGGGTACGTCGCTGGGCTGCGGCTCAGCCGGAGGCGAGGCCTCGAGCTGGAACAGATGCGCCTGCGACAATTGGTCGACGGCCGGCTCCGGAACGGCGGGAAGCGGTGAAAGTTCGGTGGATGGGTCGGCCGGAAGCGCGAGTTCGTGATCGCTCATTGAGTCGGTAACCTTCACAGAATACCACGACCAAACGAAATGCTCATGGCCAACTGGTCTGCGTCTTGCTGAGGGTAGTGGTTTGACGGCCACGTCACGCGGAAGACCGCCAAAAAGGAGGCACCGATGATTCGTCGGCTCATCATCTCAGGCGCGCTGGTCGCTCTGACCAGCGCTGGAATCCTCGCGGTCGAGCGCGCCACGTTCGTGCTCACCGACGGGCAGCGCAAGACCGGGGACATTACGTCGCGTCCGCCGGAGGGGCAGAACCCGGCGAACGCCGCGTTCTCCATCATGGCCAGTCCCGGCCAGGAAGAGACGTTTCTCGCCAGTCAGGTGGCGGTGATCGAGTTCGCCGGTCCGCCGCCCGCCAGCGAGCTCGCGCAGCTGCCGGCCACCGGCCACTTCCTCGTCATGCGCGACGGCGTCATGGGTCGCGGCACGTTCCTGAATCTCGTCGGAGGCGACACGCTCGTCTGGCGCGCGGAACAGGGCCACGAGCAGCGCTACGGGGTTCGCGCCGTGAGCCGCGTGTACCTCAATCCGGAGCGCGCGAAGGTCGCGTACAACGCCGTGGGCACCAACGCGGTCGCGACGAGCGGCAACGGTCCCACGACGATTGAGGTGCCGGCGACGCAGGCGTGGACCGACACCGGCATCGACGTCGCGCGAGGCCAGCGCCTTGCGATCAGCGCGTCGGGCGAAGTGGCGTACGCGCCCGGGCGGATGTCGAACGCGGGCGGCGATCCCGCGGAGCACAACGCGGCGTTCCCGGTCGGTAATTGGCCCGTCGGCGCGCTCGTCGCCAAGATCGGCGCGAGCAAGCCGTTCCCCATCGGCGCCGCACAGACGCTGGCGATGCCGGCGAGCGGCCGGTTGATGCTCGGCGTCAACGATACGATCCTCACCGACAACAGCGGCGCGTTTCAGGTGACGATTACCCGCGTGCAGTGAAGGCAGGGCAGGGCGGGTGCCTTACCCGCCCTGCTTGTCCACTAACGTCGCCTGCACGATGAACCGCTTCGGCGCGTGACCGACGAATTCGAACGGGTAGCACGTCACGAGCGTGACGGTCGGCGTCGTCGTCGGATCGAGTACGTAGACGTCGTCGGGCCCGACGATCGCCGTCTTCACGACGCGATAGCGATAGGTGCCTTTCGGCGTCGTCAGCGTCAGCGGATCGCCGTCGTGGACGTTCCGCAGCGGACGGAAGATCGTGTCGCGATGCCCCGCGATGCCGATGTTGCTGCCGGCCGACACGTCGTCGGGAAATGAAGTCTCTTCGATGTGACCCGCGCCGCGGCTGAGCGTGCCGTCGTCGCTGCCTTCGAGAACGGTTGCCGCGAGCTTCAACGACGGCATTTCGATACGCGCGAGCCAGGTTCCCGGCGCGGGAGCAGCGGGAACGGGCGCCGGATTAGGGTTGCCCGAATCGCCTGGCAGCGACTTCGAGACATCGACGTACTGATGCGGAACCGGGATCGACTTCACGAAGCGCGCCTCGAGCATCGTGGCTGCGCACCAGGCGCCGAGTACGACGCCTGCGGTCAGCAGGGTCCGCTCGATCCATTTCAACGTCCGGTTCCAGGTTTCAGGCTCCACGTTTCAGGTTTCCAGGTTCGTACGTTTCAGAGCGCTAACGACCGGCGAAATAGCCGGGGCGCGTCCGGACCTCGAGCCGCCGCGGATCGGGCGGATCGACCAGCACGCGGATTCTGTGGAACGAGCCGTCGCGTGCGGGCGGCGCGTAGCCGATGGTGTAGCCGCTCCGGATTTCGCGCGCGATGTGCGCGCACGCCGTGAGCAGCGGTCCGGCCGACTCCGGAAGGAAGCGCTCGCCGCCGGTCGTATCGGCGAGCTGCTTCAGGACTTTCGGATTGCGATCGGGATCGAGGTCATCGAACAGTCCAATCGTGTAAATCGCCGCGTTCGACCGACGAGCCCGGGCGAGCACCTCGTCGAGCGTCGCGCGGCTCGCGTTGTCGCCCCCGTCGCTGATCAGCACGAGCGCCTTGCGCGGCCTGGCGCCCTCGTCGAGCCGCCCGAGCGCGGCGATCAGCGCGTCATAGAGCGCAGTGCGTCCTTCGGTGTGCAGACGGGCGAGCGTTGCCGCGAACGCGGTTTCGTCCGACGCGGGAATGAACCGGCGATCCGGCATGAGGTCCCGCACATCGTCGTTGAACTGAATCGCGAAGAGCTCGTCGTCCGGGTTGCTGAGGCGCGCGAACGAAACCGCGCCGGCCACGACCTCGCCGATCTTCGGCGCCATGCTGCCGCTCGCGTCGATGACGACGCCGATCGTCACCGGGGTGTCTTCGTTGGTGAAAAAATCGATCGGGACGCGGACGCCGTTGTCGAAGACGGCGAACCGATCGCGCGGCAGATCGGAAACGTACGTGCCGTGCTTGACGCTGACGACGACGGGCAGGACGACGAGTTCGGAAGACGAGCTGTGGAAAGTCGGCTCCTGTGCGGCGGCACTCGCCGCGAGCGCCGCCGCCAGGAGCACAGGACGCATACGCCTCGTCGAGTCTACTTGCGCAGCATGCGCGCGCCAAATCCGCCCGCCAGCGACAGTCCGCTGAGCAGCTGGATGAGCGCGAGCTCGCTCGCGGTCCGCGGCAGATGACGCTTCTTCGACGACTGGCCCGTCGTGCCGGTCGCGGTCGTCGACTGCGTCTTCGTCGTCTCCTTCGCGGTCGTCGTCCGGGCCTTACCGGTGTCGGTCGTCGTCGTGGCGGTCGTCGTCTGCGGCTTCACGTCGCGGCCGGTTGCGGTGTTGGCCGGCGCGGGAGTCGGCTCCGTCGTGGTCGCCGGCTTCGTCTGACGCGTATCGTCGGTGACCGCGCCCGTTTCGTCGACGCGGCCGACCTTTGCGCTGGTCATCGCCGCACGGTCATTGTCCGAACCGGTCGTGCTGGCGTTCGTCTCGCTCGACAGCACGCGCTCGTGCGTCGCCTTCGCGATTGCGGTCGCCTGGCTCTTCGGATACACGAACTCCTCGCCCATGCGGCTGCCCGGGTACCACCACGCCTTGATCGCGCGCGCCACTCCGGCCGGCGTCTCTCGGAACATCACGACGTTGTCGTTCGGCGTATCGAGCCGATCGTTGGGAATCGTCATGAACATCGTGTAGATCTTCTTCTCGTCCTTGTCGCGAACCATCACCACGTGCCGCGCGTTGTCGGGATCGGCGAGCTGAAACAGGTACGTGCCCGCCGGAAGCGTCGCGCCCGGCAGCTGCACGGGTCCGCTGAAGGTCAGAAACGTGCGCTTGTTCCATTCGTCGGCGCGCGCACCGGGCGCCAGACACGCGACGATCGCGGCCGCACAACAGATCGCTTTCATCACACGCATGAGTGTTGCCTCCATGTCTATTCGCCTGAGGAAAATGCACGTTGTGTGCCCGGGAAAGCCGTTACGGTCGAGGTCGTTACGGCCGAGGCGTGGGTTTTGCACGCTCGGCGGGTGATGACGGCGCAGGCATCAATTCTGATCGCGGATGACGACGAAATCAGTGCGCGCTACCTGAAGCGGCTCCTGACACGCGAGGGGCATCACGTGACGATGGTCGCCACAGCGGCTGAGGCGCTCGAGCTCTGCAGAACTCGACCACCGGACATCGTTGTGATCGATCTCTTAACGCCGGATGGCGAAGGGTTCGACGTCTGCCGCGAGCTGAAGAAGCAGCCGCAGACGCGCTTCGTGCCGGTGGTCATCGTCACATCGGACGTCGATCGGGCGAACCGGCTCGAAGGCATCAAGGCCGGCGCTGACGAGTTCCTGTGCAAGCCGTTCGACTCCGCCGAGCTGCACGCGCGCATTCAATCACTCGTGAAGTTGAAGCGTCAGACCGACGAACTGGAATCGGCCGAAGCCGTGCTGCTCGGACTGGGCGCCGCGATCGAAGCGCGCGATCCATGCACGAGGGGGCACTGTCAGCGGCTCGCGGCCTACGCCACCGCGCTCGGAAAATCGCTCGGCCTCGACGAATCGGATCTCGACGCGCTCTCCCGCGGTGGCTTTCTGCACGACATCGGCAAGATCGCCGTCCCTGATCGAGTGCTGCTGAAGGAGGGCGCGCTCGACCGCGAAGAGTCCGAAGTCATGCGCGAGCACCCGATCGTCGGCGACGCGCTCTGCGCAGGGCTGCGCTCGCTGCAGAAGGTCCGCCCCATCGTCCGCCATCATCACGAGCGTCTGGACGGCACCGGATACCCCGACGGCCTGCGCAACTCCGCGGTGCCGCTGCTGGCGCAGGTCGTCAGCGTCGTCGACGTGTTCGACGCGCTGACGATGGAGCGGCCGTACCGTCATGCGGTGTCGCGCGACAACGCGTTCCAGGTACTGGCGGAAGAAGCGAGCCGGGGATGGCGGGATCGTGCGCTGGTGGACGCGTTCGTGGCTACTGCACCCGGCGAAGCTTGCCGGTCCGTTGACGATGCTGGAATTCGCCGCAACCCGCCTGACAGTCGTAATAATCCCACTGCTCCTGATGAGACTCGCTGACGCCGCCGATGTGGCTTCGGCGGTAGATCAGCGGCTGATTGCACAACGGGCAGGACAGCGCCGGCGCTGCAATCGCAGGTTCGGTCGTGTCGTGACGCCGATGCGCGCGGCTCAGCGTCGACCGGCGGCGTCTGGGCGGCGGTGCGGCGATCGTCGCGGACCGGTCCAACTGCTCGAGCATCTTCTGCTGCAGGATGCGCGAGCGATCGCGGAATTCGGCCGACTGGCCGAGCAGTATCCGCACCGTTGCGATGAGTTGGCCCGGCCGACACGGCTTGACGAACGCCGCGTCGGCGCCCGCGCGGAGTTGCGCGCGCCTGGCGACGGATTCGCGCGCATCACCGGTGACGAAGATAATCGGCGTGCTGCGCGTCGACGCGTCGGTGCGCAGGAGCTGACACAGATCCACTCCGGTGATGCCCGGGAGCCGCGTTTCCGTGATGATGAGGTCGGGCGGCCGGCTGATCGCCTTGGCAAGCGCCTCGCGCCCGTCGGCGGCTTCTTCCGTATCGCACGAGGCGCTGCGAAGCAACTCGGCGTACATCCCACGCGTATCCGCATCGCGGTCGACAATCAGCGCCACCAGTCGGTGATCGAACGGCGGAACTGAACGCGCGGCATTTGCGAGACGCACACAGCATCCTATCGCGGATCCTGCCTGCTCGCCCCCGGAGCGCGAAAACGGTCGCGCTCGCCGCGTCGCCGTTTCGGCGTACCGAGGCATATCGCTTGCACGGTTCGCGTTATCCAGGAGGCGCGATGGCGAAGTACGGCAAGAAGGCGCAGAGCAAGGTCAAGCGCG
>Ga0075425_100003306_pt1 | contig 16369 bp, 13 predicted proteins | sample SoiMethybrSBSTD4_FD_75300 | JGI IMG/M metagenome (GOLD analysis project Ga0075425, IMG submission 75300) | Bulk soil microbial communities from a Populus tree surrounding site in Tennessee, USA - Soil MetaG P. TD hybrid SBSTD4 | ecosystem: Environmental > Terrestrial > Soil > Tree plantation... | reverse complement strand
GTCATAAACCTATATGGGTAAGCATATCCTAATCGATAAGAGGGCCAAGCAAAGCCCTTGCAACCGGATACCGCGGCCGCACAACGCCTGCGAATCAAAGAAAAAGGGCCCGGGAACTTCCCGAGCCCTTCCGCAGATTCTTACGCTAAGACTTTAGGCTGCGCGCGCGCTCTGCACGACGTCGACCCACGCCTGAACCCGGCCTTGGATCGGCGCGAGTGTTTCCTTGCTTGTCGCCGCGACGAGTTCGCCGATTTTCGTCAACTCGCTGACATAGGCTTCGAATGCCGTCTTCGCGAAGTCCGTCTGAAGCTCGAACGCTTCATGGGCCGACTTAGACGCCATGACGGCCTTTGCAGCGGCGATCGAATCCTCGATCGACTGCTTGGAATACGCATAAATTTCGTTGTGAAGCGTCTCGGCGCCCTTGCCGGCGACGTTCGCGGCCTTGACATAGGCCTCGACCGTTTCCTTGCTGAAGCCAAGGATCTGATCGTAGCCCTTTACGGCCTTTTCAAAGTTCGTCTTGAGAGTCTCTGTGCCGTTCTTGAAGGCGGCTTCGATGGTTTCCGTGCCGTTGATTTTCTCGTCGGCCGTCTTTGCTTTCGCCATGGGTCATTACTCCGTTTGAGTTCTATGGCGCACCGTCTCTGGGGACCAGCGGCCGTGCTGCACTGCAACATGACCTATATGCGGTGCAGCAGAGCCAGTGTCAAGGGATTCGTGCTGCAGTGCACAAAATGTCACGGATGACCCGGTTGGGCATAGGGAAAGCCCAGCGTTAACACTTCGTAAACATCGGAATTTTATCGTCTATTTCTGATTGCTTGCGGTTCGCGCAACATTTTGGTTCTCTGACGGAAGGCAGGGGTGCCACGTCAGTGCAGGATTTGGGGCTGTGAATGTCTAACTGGCCGCGCACCCTGGGAAGCGCGCTCTTAGCCATGGCGCTTGGGCTCGTGTGGGCTTCGTCGCCTGCCCTTGCGCGCGGCCGCCATTATCACCACGCACACGCCGGTCGGGCGCGCCTGGTGGCGTGGGGTACGCCAACCGATCCGACTAAAGACGCGGCGCTCATTCTCGACGGCGAGACCGGGCGAACACTTTACGCGCGTAACGCTGCTGCGGAGCGTCATCCCGCCTCGCTGACCAAAATGATGACGCTGTATCTCCTGTTCGAAGCCATAAAGCGCGGCGACTTGAACATGCAGTCGTCGATTTCCGTTTCGCAACACGCTGCGGCACAGCGTCCGACCAATCTTCATCTGTATGCCGGCGACTCCATTCCAGTGGAGACCGCGATCAAGGCCATTGTCGTCCGCTCGGCCAACGACGTTGCCGTCGCGATTGCCGAAGCACTTGGCGGCACTGAAGGTCACTTCGCCGAATTGATGACGGCGAAGGCGCGTGCACTCGGCATGCGAGACACGTTCTACCACAACGCTTCGGGCCTGCCTGACAACCTGCAGATCACGACGGCGAACGACCTGGCGATCCTGGCGCGCCACCTCGCCTACGATTTCCCGCAATATTTTCCCTATTTCGCCACGCCGGCCTTCAGCTTCCGCGGCGCGACCTACGTCACGCATGACAATCTGATCGGACGTTACGATGGCGCCGACGGCATCAAGACCGGCTACACCGGCGCTTCCGGGTTCAATCTCGTCTCCTCAGTCGTGCGCAACAACATGCACGTCATCGGTATCGTCATGGGCGGGCGCACAGCACGCCGCCGCGACGCCGAGATGATCCGTCTGCTCGACGACGCCTTTGGACAGATTGCGCAAAATCCGACGCTGGTGGCACGCGCCGGCGTTCCGTGGCGCCAAGTGGCGCTGAATGCGCCGCCGGTGGCGACCGGCATTAACATTGCGCCACAAACGCGTGGCGGCGAGGACGAGGACGCGGCAGAATCCGCGCCTGAGGAGTCACCCGGCGGTCAGACCAACGTGATTGCGCCGCCGCCGATGCCGATGCCGCATACGAGCCCGCTCGTCGCGACCGCGGCGCCCGCCGCCGCGCCGCCGGCCCTTGCACCCGCACAACCGCGCGTCGTGGTCATGCAGCCATCACTGCCTTCGGCAAAAACGCCGCAAGGAAGTTCCATGCAAACCATTTCGATGCCGACGCCGAGCCGCAAACCTTTTTTGATCGCGTCTGCAAACGTGCCCGCGCCAAAGCCGCGTCCGCTTGCCGATGTAACACCGGCTGCAAAGCCCGCCGCCGGACCTGATGTCGGTGAAGGCGATGTCGGCGATGTGCCGAGCGTCTTGTTGCGCGCGCATGCCTGGGCGATCCAGATCGGCGCTTTCGCCGATACGACCCAGGCACGCAGCCAACTCGAGGCGTATGCCAAGAAATCGATGGATGTGCTCGGCCAGGCGGCGCAGATGATCGTACCGTTCAAGGATCTCGACGGACATACGCTTTATCGCGCGCGCTTTGGTCCGTTCATCGAGCGTGACGCAAGACAGATGTGCTCGCGCCTGTCGCAACGCGGCCAGACTTGCTTCGCGGTATTGGCGTCATCCCGCTAAGAGGACGTCCTTCGCTTCGTTGATCTTCGCCGCGATATAGTCGGTGCCGCCTCTGTCCGGATGATTCTGAAGCATAAGGCGCCGATGCGCCGCGTGAATGTCATCCGCACTCGCGCCTTCCTGCAGACCCAACACCTTGAGCGCCTCGGCACGCGACATGCCGGTCCGCCCGCGTTCGTATTGCGGCTGCTCTTGCTCCCGTTCGGCCGCACGCCAATCCGCGCCAAAAGTGCGATCAAGATAGGCTTCCAGCAGGCGACCGGATTCCTGGTCTTCAGCCGCCGCCTCGCGATATAGAGCGATCACCGCATCCTTGCCGAGTTGATCCAGACGTTGGCCGGCATGCGCGCCTTTCAGAATCGTGCCGCGCATGTTGCCGCTATCGTGATCCAGTTCCATTTCGAGCCACTGCGTTCGCACGCTTGTCGTCTGACCCGAGGCCGAACGCGAGCGGCCGGGAAAATTGTACGAGGGCCAGCCGCCGGGCCAGATATGGCCGCGCGTGAAAAGCCCCCAGGCGGCACTCGCGACGAAGACGCCGGCCCCGACCCGGTCTACGGCGATCAGGAAAATCGCGAGCCCCAGAAGTGCGGCGGCACCGACATAGCGCAAAGCCTTGACCAGAGCCTTTGGATCGGCGCCAACGAAGGCGCGAACCAACAGGATGAGGGCCAGAAGAGCAACCGCCCCGAGCAGGACCTCGCCCATCTATTTGCGATCCATGGCCTGGGACAACCGCAGCACTTCGCCGCCCTTTTTCTTGGCGTGTTCGCGAAGCGCGACGGCGCCACCGGTGGCGTAAATCGCAGCCGCCATCAGGAGCTCGCGAAGCTGTTTCGCCGCGCCGGAATCGAAACGTGCGTAAACGCCTTTGGTGATCCTGGCGACGTCGCGAAAGGCCGCCGCCGCGCGCGGATCATCGCCTTCGTGGAACATGAAGGCGGGCACCCCAAGCAGTGCAAGGCTGGCCGCTTCGCCGACGACCGAGTCATGACTCTCCTCGAAGCAATCGCCGACATAGACGAGCGCTCCGACCTTGGTCTGGCGTGCCTCCGCATTGGCATGGGCAAGAACGCGACGCAGTTGAGTGAAACCGCTGCGACACGTCACATCGCGCATGCGGTTCGCCAGAACGTTGGCTGAAGCCGTCCATTCACTCGCCTGAAACTCGCCCGCACCACGGAAGTAGACGAGCTGCACCGCAAGGCCGCCGATGGACTGGGCGACGGCAAACATGTCGCTTTGGATTTCCGTCGCGCGGTTCCAGGTCGGCTGACGGCTCATCGTCGCATCGATGGCGAAGATGAGACGGCCCTTGGTCTGGACGAGTGTCGGCAGCTTGGCAGCGCGCTTCAGAAAGGCGTCGATTTCGCGCGAGGACGACGTCTTGGCGGGGAGTTTCTCGTTGCTCATGGCGCCTTATAATGTCGGCGTTCGCGGAAAAGAATCCAAGTCCTAGCCTGAACTCAGCAATGCCGCATTGCCCCCCGCGGCCGCAGTATTGACCGTGTATGTCCGCTCCAGCGCAAAGCGCCTCAGATAGTTGGGGCCGCCGGCCTTGGGGCCTGTCCCTGAAAGACCTTCGCCGCCGAACGGCTGGACGCCAACGACGGCGCCGACCTGGTTGCGGTTGACGTAGACGTTGCCGGCATGAACGCGGGCGCGAACGAACGCCGCGGTTTCCTCGATCCGGCTGTGGATGCCGAGCGTCAATCCGTATCCGGTCGCGTTGATCGCGTCACAGACCTTGTCGAGTTTGTCCGCTGCGTAACGAACCACATGCAGGATGGGTCCGAAGACCTCGCGTTGCAACTCCGTGATACTGCGGATCTCGAACGCATGTGGTGGAAAAAAGACGCCGTTCGTGCAATCGCGCGGCAACTCCAGCTTGCGCAGGAGTTTTGCCCTGACCGTCATCGCCGCGGCGTGTTCTTGCAGCAACGTGCGTGCCGGCTCGTCGATCACCGGTCCGATGTCGGTATCGAGGCGCATGGGATCACCAATCTGCAACTCGTCCATCGCACCGAGAATCATGTCGAGCATGCGGTCCGCAACATCATCCTGCAGGAACAAGACGCGCAGTGCCGAACAGCGCTGTCCCGCGCTGTCGAACGCCGACGTCAACACGTCGCGCGCCACCTGCTCCGGCAAGGCAGTCGAATCCACGATCATGGCGTTCTGTCCGCCGGTTTCGGCGATGAGCGTGGCAATCGGTCCGGAACGTTTGGCCAGCGCGCGGTTGATCGCGGTCGCCGCCTCGGTCGATCCCGTGAAGGCAACGCCGGCAAGGCGTGCATCGCCGAACAAGGCTTCGCCGATACGTGGGCCGTCGCCGGGCAACAGATGGAGCACATTGGCAGGCACGCCCGCTTGGTGGAGCAATCGGGTCGCGGCCGCAGCGATCAAAGGCGTCTGCTCGGCCGGTTTGGCCAAGACGGAGTTGCCGGAAGCGAGCGCGCCGGCGATCTGGCCCGTGAAGATGGCGAGAGGAAAGTTCCACGGCGAAATGCAGGCGAACACACCACGGCCATGCAGCGTCAGTTCGTTGGACTCGCCCGTCGGCCCAGGAAGAATCTGCGGATTGGCGAATTCCGCCCGCGCTCGCCCGGCGTAGTAGCGCAGGAAATCCGCCGCCTCGCGCACTTCGCCGAGCGCGTTGGGCAACGTTTTGCCTGCTTCGCCTACCGCCAACGCCATGAGCGTGTCGCGGTTCTCTTCGTAAAGGTCCGCTGCGCGCAGCAGGATCGCGGCGCGTACCTCGCCGCCCATTTCGTCCCAACCGGGTTGGGCGGCGTGCGCCAGGCGAAGTGCATCTACCGCATCCGTCGCCGATGCTTCGACCACGGTTCCGATGATCCGGCGCCGATCGGACGGATCGCGAACATCCACCGCCTTGCCGCTCCTGCTCTCGCCGCCCACGACCGGATAGGCAGCATGTTGGCTTTGAACGATGCGCGACATGTCGCGCAACAGAGGTTGGCTGATACCGGGATCGCTCCAAAGTAAACCCGCCGAGTTGGTTCGGTCCGGCAACAAGTCTCGCGGTAGCGGAATGCGTGGATTGCGGCGTGGACTGCTCTGCGCGATGACCGCGACAGGATCCGCGACAATGTCCGATATGGGTGCCTCGTTGTCGGCAAGGCGGTTGACGAACGACGTGTTCGCGCCGTTTTCCAGCAGCCTTCGCACCAGATAGGCCAGCAAGTCCTCGTGACTGCCCACCGGCGCATAGATGCGGGTCGCCACGCCGCCCTGAGCGCGATGAATCTCGTGCAGCGCCTCGCCCATGCCGTGCAGTCGCTGGAACTCGTAGTCGCGCCGACTACCTGCGAGCACGTCGACAGCGGCGATCGTGTGCGCGTTGTGGGTGGCGAATTGCGGATAAAGCGCCTCGCCGGCCTCGAGCATCGCCCGGGCACTGGCGAGGTAGGACGTGTCCGTCGCCGCCTTGCGCGTGAAGACAGGATAGTCGGCTAGACCCAGTTCCTGCGCCCGTTTGATTTCGCTATCCCAGTAGGCGCCCTTCACCAAGCGGACGGGTATGCGGCGATCCTGTCGGCGAGCGAGATCGCGCAGCCAAGCCAACAACGGCATGGCGCGCTTTTGATAGGCCTGGACCGCGAGGCCAAGTCCGTTCCAGCCGCGCAGTTCGGCGCTGTCGCCGAGTGCCTCGAATACGTCGAGCATGAGGTCGAGTCGTTCGGCTTCCTCGGCATCGATCGTCAGCGCGATGTTGGTAGCGCGCGCACGCACGCCGAGGCCGATCAGAACCGGCAACAACTCTGCAAAGACGCGCTCGCGCTTGACCCACTCATAGCGCGGATGAAGCGCCGAGAGCTTTATCGAGATGCTCGGCCTCGCAAAGATGTCGCGGATGTCCGGCGGTGTCTGTGCGGCGAGTACCTCGAGCGCGTCGCGATAGGCGTCGGCGTAACGCGATGCATCGCTCTTGGTGAACGCGGCTTCGCCCAGCATGTCGAAGGAGAAGCGGTAGCCATCCGCCATCTGCGGCTGTGCCTCTTTCAGCGCCTCATTGATGGTGCGGCCGAGCACGAATTGGCGGCCGAGCACACGCATGGCATACGTCACGGCCTGGCGGATCACCGGCTCGCCGGAACGCGCGACCGCGCGCTTCAGGATGCCTTCGAAGTCCCAATTGGCGGTTTCATCGAGCCGCACGATGCGACCAGTAAGCATCAGGGCCCAGGTCGAAGCGTTGACAAATACGGAATCCGATTTGGCGCGATGCTTGTCCCATTTGGCGCCGCCGATCTTGTCGCGGATCAAACGATCCGCCGTTTCACTGTCGGGAATGCGCAAGAGCGCCTCGGCAAGGCACATCAGCGCCACGCCCTCCTCGCTCGACAGCGCATATTCTGCCATGAATGCGTCGATGCCGCCGTTCTTGCTGCCGTCGGCGCGAATTCGCGACACGAGATCGCTTGCCAGTCGCTGAGTTTTTGCGGCCTCGGCCGGCGCGAGGCGCGCCTCGGTCACGCGCGACTGCACGACATTGTCTTCGGTCTCAAGATAAGTTGCAGAAATGGCGTCGCGGAGCGGTGAGGCGGGCATGCGGTTCGGGTCAGGAGTCGCAAATGCCATTGTAGCGTGTCGAACGCCGGGCGCGCTATGTTCGTGGACATGAAATCCGTGCGGATAGTGACCACCATCGCGGAACTGCGCGCCGAAATCGCGCGCTGGCGCGACAGCGGCGACACGATCGGCCTCGTGCCGACAATGGGCGCGCTTCACGCTGGCCACCTGTCGCTTGTGCGCCAGACACAAAACCGCTGTGCCAGAACGATAGCCAGCATTTTCGTAAATCCGGCGCAGTTCGCGCCGCACGAAGATTTCGATCGCTATCCCCGCATGCTCGAGAGCGATGCCGAAAAGCTTTCACAGGCCAAGATTGACTTGATCTTCGCGCCCACCGTCGCAGAGATGTATCCGAAGGGTTTCGCGAGCAGGATTGACGTCGACGGACCGAGCGTTGGCCTCGAATCCGACTTTCGCCCCCACTTCTTCGGCGGCGTCGCGACGGTCGTTGCCAAATTGCTGATTTCCGCGATGCCCGACTTCGCCATCTTCGGCGAGAAGGACTATCAGCAGCTTCTGGTCATTCGGCGGCTGACCGCGGATCTCGGACTGCCGATCGAAATCGGTGGCGGCCCGATCATCCGGGAGGACGACGGACTCGCCATGTCGTCGCGCAACGCATATCTGAATGCCGGCCAGCGCAAGATCGCCGGACACCTGAACCGCATTCTTAGCGAGACGGCACACAGAGTCTGCAGCGGAAAAACAATCGCAGCAGCAGAGACACAGGCGCGCGACGAACTCCTTGGCGTCGGCTTCGATTCCATCGACTACGTCGCAATCCGCGATGCGGTGACGCTTGAGCGGATCGAAACCGTCGCGCGCGACGCCCGTATTCTGGCGGCCGTCAAGATTGGCGGCACGCGGTTGATCGACAACATGGCTGTTTAGAGCAAACCGAGATCGGCGAGCTCCACTTTGAGTGCCTGCGGCAAGTTCTTCGCGCTTTTGGGATCTGTGATGTCGGGCGGCGCGTCTTTGGCGAGAAGATAACGCCAACCCTGGAACGGCCGGTGGCGGCGCCGTGCAACGAGGATAAGTTTCGGCTCGTAAACGATGGCACAGTGCGGCTTGCCGTTCTTCTTCACCGCTTTGAGGTCGACCAGCTTTTGTCGCGCCACGATTTGGCCCTTGATGACCCAGTAGATCGACCCGCCATTGAGCAATTCTTCGGCGCGTTTCGGGGTCATGCGGGTGACATGCTGCAGCAGCAACGGCTCGCGCCTCTTTTTCTTCTCCTTCAGTCGGGCATTCTGCCAACGCGCCAGATCGGCCAGAGAGTCGGGCCCGACGGAGAGCTTGATCAGGTGGAGCGTCACGCCGCGCCTTCTTTGACAAACCGGATCACGACGGCGCCTTCCGCCACCTGGTCCCCTGCCGACACCCCAACTGACTCCACGATCTCGTCGGCCGGCGCCGAGAGTGTATGCTCCATCTTCATCGCCTCCAGCACCGCCAGTGCCTGGCCGCGTCTGACCTTGTCGCCCGCTTTCACCAGCAACTGGATGACCTTGCCGGGCATGGGCGTGACAATCCGATCGGTCGCGGCGCCTGCCGCATCGGCAGCAGCGAACGGATCATAAGGCTGCACGACATACGTTTCGCCGTTCTCCATCACGGCGATCGAGCCGGACGAAAGTCGCACGGCGTTCGCCTCGTCGGTCGCTTCCGCTACTTCGACGAGCACCCGCTCGCCGGCGACCAGGAATTCGAGCTTCGGCGGCGTGCGCGCTCCCAGGCGAAATCCGTCATGCGCGCTCCAGGGATCGAACGAACCAGCGCCGTCATACTCGGAAAGAATGAGCCGCGCCGCGACCTGTAGGCATCGTTGCGGCGTGGATTGCGCCGCGACGAGATCGCCGGCGTGACGATCGATGAAACCGGTATCGATATCTTCGCGCAGGAAATCCGGATGCGCGAGCGTGCGCATCAGAAAGGCGTTGTTCGTCCGCAAGCCGGCGATCTCGGATTGCGCGAGCGCGGCCGTCAGCTTCCTGGCGGCGCCCAGGCGCGTCTTATCGTGGGCGATCAGCTTGGCGATCATCGGATCGTAGAAGGGCGTGACGACATCACCGTCGCGCACGCCGGTATCGACGCGCACATCGTGCGACAGGCGTAGTCTCTCCAGGCGACCGATCGACGGAAGAAAGCCGGTGTCAGGATCTTCTGCGTACAGACGCGCTTCGATCGCGTGTCCGCCAATGTGAAGCTCATCCTGTTTCTTCGGCAGCGCCTCGCCGGCGGCCACGCGAAGCTGCCACTCCACCAGATCGGTGCCAGTGATCATTTCCGTCACCGGGTGCTCGACCTGAAGACGGGTATTCATTTCCATGAACCAGATGCGGTCGCGCTTTAGGCCCTCCGACGCATCGGCGATGAATTCGACGGTTCCGGCACCAACATAGTTCACCGCCTTGGCCGCTTTCACGGCCGTCTCGCCGATGGTCTTGCGCAGGGCGGCGCTCATGCCCGGCGCCGGCGCCTCCTCGATCACCTTTTGATGGCGCCGTTGCAGCGAGCAATCGCGCTCGAAGAGGTGAACGGTATTGCCGCGTGCATCGGCAAAGATCTGCACCTCGACATGCCTTGGCCGCGTGACATATTTTTCAAGCAACACCTTGTCGTCGCCAAAGGCGGACTTCGCCTCTCGCTTGGCACTTTCGAGTGCCGCTGCGAAGGCCGCCGCCGCGTCGACCTTGCGCATGCCCTTGCCACCGCCGCCGGCGACGGCCTTGATTAGGACTGGGTATCCGATCTTGACCGCCTCCTTCGTCAGCTGATCCGTAGACTGAACGTCTCCAAGATAGCCGGGTACGATTGCGACGCCGGCCTTGGCCATCAGCGTCTTAGCGCGATCCTTCAGGCCCATGGCGCGAATGGCCGACGCCGGCGGGCCGACGAAGACGATGCCGGCAGCGGTACAGGCTTCGGCAAACTCGGCATTCTCCGACAGAAAGCCGTAGCCGGGATGAATCGCCTCGGCACCCGTCTGGCGCGCCGCGTCAAGTATGGCGGCGATATTGAGATAGGACTCGCGCGCGTCCGACGGCCCGATGCGCACCGCCCTGTCCGCCGACGCCACATGCGCCGCATCGGCATCGGCGTCCGAATAGACCGCAACGGTGGCAATGCTCATACGCTGGGCAGTGCGCATAATGCGACAGGCAATTTCGCCGCGATTGGCAATGAGGAGCGTGCGGAACATCACTACATCCGGAACACGCCGAACTTCGTCGCCTCGACGGGCGCATTGAGACAAGCCGAGAAGGCCAGCGCCAGAACGCGACGCGTATCGGCGGGCGCAATGATGCCGTCGTCCCAAAGGCGTGCCGTGGCGAAATAGGGGTTGCCTTCCTCTTCGTATTTTTGACGGATCGGCACCTTGAAGGCTTCCTCCTCCGCCTTGCTCCACTTGCCGGCGTCGCGATGCACGGTCGCAAGAACACTCGCAGCCTGCTCGCCGCCCATCACCGAGATGCGGGCGTTAGGCCAGGCAAAGAGGAACCGCGGCGAGAAGGCGCGTCCACACATGCCGTAATTGCCGGCGCCATAACTGCCTCCAATGATGAGCGTGATTTTCGGCACTTGGGCGCAGGCGACCGCCGTTACCATCTTGGCACCATCCTTGGCAATGCCGCCGGCCTCGTACTTCTGGCCGACCATGAAGCCGGCGATGTTCTGCAGGAAGAGAAGCGGAATGCGACGTTGACAACATAGCTCGACGAAATGCGCCGCCTTCAGCGCTGATTCCGAGAACAGAATTCCGTTGTTGGCGACGATCCCGACTGGAATACCCTCCAATTTGGCAAAGCCGGTTACCAGCGTCGTGCCATAGAGCTTCTTGAATTCGTCGAACTCCGATCCGTCGACAAGCCGCGCGATGACTTCACGCACGTCATACTGTACTGAGAGCGACGGCGGAACGATGCCGTCGAGCTCCACCGTATCCAGAGCGGGCGACTTCGGCGTCGCAAGCGGAATGTTCGGCGACTTCTTGTAGTTCAGGTTGGCGATGATGTGCCTAACGATGGCCAAAGCATGCGTGTCGTCGTTCGCATAGTGGTCCGCGACGCCCGACTGGCGGGCATGCACGTCGGCGCCGCCCAAATCCTCCGCCGTGACGATCTCCCCTGTCGCGGCTTTGACGAGCGGCGGCCCGCCAAGAAAGATCGTGCCCTGCCCTTTGACGATGATGGTTTCGTCACTCATCGCCGGCACATAGGCGCCGCCCGCCGTGCACGAACCCATGACGCTCGCGACCTGCGCGATGCCGGCCGCACTCATGCTCGCCTGGTTGAAGAAGATACGGCCGAAGTGTTCGCGGTCCGGAAAGATCTCCGCCTGGTTCGGCAAGTTGGCGCCACCCGAGTCGACCAGATAAATGCAGGGCAGCCTATTCTCGCGCGCGATTTCCTGGGCACGCAGATGCTTCTTGACCGTGATCGGATAGTAGGTTCCGCCCTTGATCGTCGCGTCGTTGCTGACGATCACACATTCGCGACCCGAGACGCGGCCGATGCCGGTGATGATGCCGGCGCCGTGTATATCGCCGTCATACATCCCGAAGGCGGCGAGCGGCGAAAGCTCGAGAAACGGCGAGCCCGGATCGATCAGGCGCTCGACGCGATCGCGCGGCAAAAGCTTGCCGCGTTCGGTGTGGCGTTTGCGCGAACGCTCGTCGCCGCCAAGCGCTGCCGTCGCCAGGCGCGCCTTCAGCTCGTCGACGAGCTGTCGCATGGCTGCTGCGTTCGTCTTGAACGCGGCGGAGGAACTCGAGGTGGCGGACTTGATGGCTGTCATGGCCGATGAGATAGCTGGAATACCGTGTTAGAGTGATCTTACGCAAGAATGGCTGGAGCGCCACTGACCCTTTGGCCCTCCGCCGCACTAGTCCGCCACCAAACCCAGGAGCAGTAAGCATGCGTGTCTTCGTAACGGGCGCAGCGGGGTTCATCGGCGCGGCGACGACAAAGGAATTGATCGCAAATGGGCATCAGGTTGTGGGTCTCGCGCGCTCCGATGCAAATGCCGATGCGCTCAATAAGATGGGGGCGGAGGTTCATCGCGGCTCACTTGAGGATGTCGAGAGCCTGAGACGCGGCGCATCAGACGCAGATGGCGTGATCCATCTCGCCTTCATCCACGATTTCTCGAAGTTCGCGGAAAACGGGCAGATCGACAAACGAGCGATCGAGGCAATGGGAAGCGTGCTCAGTGGCACGAACAAACCGCTCATTGTGACGTCGGGCGTCGGATTTCTCGCGCCGGGACGTCTGGCGACAGAGGACGATGCTGCGCCCACGGGTGAAGGCGTTCCACGCGTTTCCGAAGCGGCGGCGTTCGCCTTCGCGAGGCGCGGTGTCCGCGCAATGGCCGTGCGTTTGCCGCAAGTGCATGGCGGCGAAGGTAAGGCGGGTTTCGTCGGCCTTCTGTACGAGAATGCGCGCGAAAAAAAGCGCTCGGTCTATGTCGGCGACGGCCACGACCGCTGGGCGGCGGCGCACAGGCTGGACGTTGCCCGTCTTTATCGCCTCGCGCTTGAGAAGGGCAGAGCCGGCGCCGCGTATCATGCCGTTGGCGATGAAGGTGTCGCGATGCGCGACATCGCCGAAGTGCTGGGAAAACAGCTAAGCGTGCCGGTGGTCTCCATCAAGCTGGAAGACGCCGCCAGCCAATTGGGCTTCATTGGCATGTTCGCGGGCCTCGACATGCCCGCGTCGAGCGCCAAGACGCAGGCCGAACTCGGATGGAAGCCGAAGGAAGTCGGTCTGATCGCCGATATCAGCCAACCGGGATACTTCGCGGCGGCGTAGCGTATCGCCGGCGCCTATCGTGCAGGCTGACCTGCCAGATCGAGTGCGACGCGAAAGCCGATGTCTCCGATGCGAAAGTCGGGGTCATCGGCGGCCCTGGCCGCGGAACGGACGGAGTCTGGCGCCTGGAACCAGGCTCCGCCACGGGACATGCGTTTTGAGCAATCGTCTGGCACAGTTCCGCCGTAGTCATGCGCACAGTCTGCTGTCCACTGCCACACGTTGCCAAGCGCGTCGAAAAGGCCGAAACGGTTCGCAGGAAAACTGCCCACCGGTGACGTGAAGCGCCAGCGATCGCGACCTTGCACAGCCGGAGCACAACAGGTGTCCGTGCCGTAGTTGGCGTTGTCGTGGTTAAGCCCGGCGCCCCACGGCCGCGCCGTCGTACTGCCTGCGCGTGCCGCATACTCCCATTCAATCTCGCTGGGCAGTCGATAGGGACGATGCGTCTTCCTCGCGAGCCACGCGGCGTATGCCGTCGCATCGTTCCAGCTGACACACACGACCGGCTCATCGGGACGTTGTGCAAAGCGTTCGCCGCGCGATTTGGGATTGGCCCAGTCGCATTTCGGATCGGTGAAATTGCGCTTTGTGTCAGCGACGAACAGCGCATATTGCGCACGCGTGACATCAAATTTGCCGATGGCAAAACCGTGCGTAACGGCGACACGGTGTTGGGGGCCCTCGGAATCGTCGCGACCCGGTTCGTCCGGAGGTGCGCCCATGACGAACGAGCCGGCAGGAACCGCGATCATCTCGGGACACCCCGCGCAGTCTCGAAAGTCTCCACCGGCCTGGACAGGAAACGAAAGGGACGTTGCAGCCGCGATGACGAAAAGCGGCAATCTCACAACAATTCGACCGCGACCGCCGTGGCCTCGCCGCCACCGATGCACAAGGCCGCGACGCCGCGCTTCAGGCCGCGCTTCTCCAGCGCGTTCATCAGCGTGACGATGATACGCGCGCCCGACGCGCCTATGGGATGACCCAGCGCACAGGCGCCGCCGTTCACGTTGACCTTGTCGTGCGGCAAGCCGAGATCGCGCATGGCGATCATGGCGACGACCGCGAAGGCTTCGTTGATCTCGAAGAGGTCGACGTCCTCCTTCTTCCAGCCCGCCGCCTTCAGCACCTTCTCGATCGCGCCGACTGGCGCGGTGGTAAACCACTTCGGTTCCTGCGCATTGCTCGCCTGCGCGACGATGCGCGCGATGGGCTTGAGCCCGCGCTTCTTCGCTTCCTCCGCACTCGACAAAATAAGCGCCGCCGCACCGTCCGAGATTGACGAGGAGTTCGCCGCCGTCACCGTGCCATCTTTGGCGAAGGCCGGCTTCAACGTCGGGATTTTCGCCGCATCGGCTTTGCGCGGCTGCTCGTCGGCGCCGACACTTGTGTCGCCGCCCTTGGCCGGCACCTTGACCGCGATGATTTCGGAGGCGAATGCGCCGCTCTCCTGCGCGCGCTTGGCGCGGGCAAGCGACTCAGTGGCATAGGCATCCTGCTCGGCGCGGGTAAATTGGTAGTGGCGCGCCGCATCTTCCGCGTAGGTGCCCATGAGACGGTGTTCATAGGCATCCTCGAGGCCATCGAGGAACATCGAATCCTTGATCTCCCCATGACCAAGACGAAGCCCGCCGCGGGCTTTGGGCAAGAGATAGGGTGCATTCGACATGCTCTCCATGCCGCCGGCGATGGCGAGCGCGGCGCGCCCGGCGGAAATCTGATCGGCCGCCATCATCACGGCCTTCATGCCCGAACCGCACATCTTGTTGATCGTCGTGGCGGGAACATCGAACGGCACGCCGGCATAGACGGCAGCCTGCCGCGCCGGCGCCTGGCCGAGCCCCGCGGGCAGGACGCAACCCATCACCGTCTCGTCGACGTCTGCCGCGGCGATGCCGGCGCGCTTCACCGCCTCGCCGATCACAGCCGCGCCGAGCTCCGGCGCCGTGCGCGCGGAGAGTTCGCCCTGAAATCCGCCCATCGGCGTGCGAACACCTGAGAGAATGACGATATCGCTGTCGGACATTGTTGGGATTTCCCTTTCTACAATTGCGCTAGTTTCCGGACTCTTCGAACAGCTCGCGTCCGATCAACCAGCGACGAATTTCCGAAGTGCCGGCGCCGATTTCATAGAGCTTGGCGTCGCGCAGCAGCCGTCCGGTCGGATAGTCGTTGATATAGCCGTTGCCGCCCAGACACTGGATCGCCTGCAGCGCCATCCAGGTACCCTTCTCGGCCGCATACAGGATGGCGCCGGCGGCGTCCTTGCGCGTCGTCTGGCCACGGTCGCAGGCGCGCGCCACGGCATAGACATAGGAGCGCGTCGCGGACAGCGCGACATACATGTCGGCGAGTTTGCCCTGCATGAGCTGGAACGACCCGATGGCTTCGCCGAACTGACGCCGTTCGTGGACATACGGCACTACGACATCCAGACAGGCCTGCATGATACCGATTGAACCGGCGGAGAGGACGACGCGCTCATAGTCGAGACCGCTCATCAGCACGTTGACGCCGCGGCCTTCGCCGCCCAGCACGTTCTCTTCCGGAACCTCGCAATCCTCGAATACGAGTTCACCCGTGTCGCTACCGCGCATGCCAAGCTTGTCGAGCTTCTGGGCGGTCTTGAAACCCTTGAAACCCTTCTCGACGATGAAGGCAGTGATGCCGCGTTCCTTGGCGTTCTGGTCGCTCCTCGCATAGATGATGAGCGTGTCGGCGATCGGTCCGTTGGTGATCCACATCTTGGTGCCGTTGAGAACGTAACGGTCGCCTTTCTTGTCGGCGCGCAGTTTCATCGACACGACGTCTGAGCCGGATCCGCTTTCGCTCATCGCGAGCGCTCCGACATGCTCGCCGGAAATCAGTTTCGGCAGGTAGCGGCGCTTCTGGTCCGGTTGGCCATTGCGGCGGATCTGATTGACGCAAAGATTGGAGTGTGCGCCATACGATAGCCCAACCGATGCCGAACCGCGGCTGATTTCTTCCATGGCGACAACGTGTTCGAGATAGCCGAGGCCGGAACCGCCCCACTCTTCCTCGACCGTGATGCCATGCAGGCCCAGCGCGCCCATCTGCGGCCAAAGCTGCCGTGGAAACACGTTGGTACGGTCGATCTCTTCGGCGATGGGCGCGATTTTGTCGTCGCTGAAAGCGTGCACGGTATCGCGCAAGGCGTCGGCGGTTTCGCCCAGATCGTGCTCGAGAGAACGGTAGTTGGAACTGGCCATTCTTGGGCTCCATTCAGGCAGGGCCGAGCGAAGGATAGCCTGCCGCCCGGCGCTCCAACGCAGCGTAGGGTGGTGCGGTCGAGAAGACTCGAACTTCCACGGGTTGCCCCACTAGCACCTCAAGCTAGCGCGTCTACCGTTCCGCCACGACCGCACATGTCCTGAAATCACAGTAGGGGCCGGGGTGTAG
>Ga0075425_100003305_pt1 | contig 16371 bp, 18 predicted proteins | sample SoiMethybrSBSTD4_FD_75300 | JGI IMG/M metagenome (GOLD analysis project Ga0075425, IMG submission 75300) | Bulk soil microbial communities from a Populus tree surrounding site in Tennessee, USA - Soil MetaG P. TD hybrid SBSTD4 | ecosystem: Environmental > Terrestrial > Soil > Tree plantation... | reverse complement strand
ACATCCAAGTTCATTGACGCATCGTACGCATGCTATTCGCGTCGGATCTTTAATAGAAGAGGTTAATGGCATACCGGTAAAAACATTGGATCAATTAAGAGATATAGTTGCAAAAACAGCACACAATGGTTTTGTGACGGTAAAAACGACGCACGGTGCCTTTGTTGCAATTCCTTTTAAACAAATGATATTTGATGAAGTGCGCTTATCATATGATTATCGGTATCCTATAACGCCATTTATTAAAGGGCTCTTGGAACAACTGCAAACAACACAGAAATTAGCTAATCAGCAAAAAGCTCCGAACATTCCTGGAGCAGTTGGTGTCGTCGTTCCTGCTTAATTGGCAGACCTTCTTGAGCTTGTTCAAGATCTTTGCACAGAATGTAATTGGCGTGCAAAAGCGCCTCGCGTTCATGCGTCTGCAAAGAGATAAGGGTAGTGATAGGAAAGAGTTGATACCGTTCTATTTTTGCTTCAAGCCCATTACCGACCGGATAACCCCACGAGAGCAGTTGAATACCAGCACAGGTACCATACGCAATTGAATCCTGAGAAAATTTGGTGTTAGTTGCAACCATACAATCGGTAATCTGCTGATTGGTTGCACGAATATCATCAAAGCGTGCTTTAACATAGAGCGGCGTGTGTACATCAATAAAAAAACCATATTGATTATGAAATTTACATTCAACCATTAAACTATTTTTTTTGTTTTTTTCTTGCGCAACAATATCCGTTTCATGTGAGATACATTTGCCCTGAATTGTTTGATCAACTTTGGTTATATATCCTTCATGATCAAGTACGCGTGCGATCAGTTTTTCAAAAGGAAATCCGCTTGGTCCCAGTAAGCGCAATGCTTCTTTTAATGAGTAGCGACTTGCACCGATCGGTGATAATTTTTTAAGCGTTTCGTACGTCTTTTGGTACAGTGCTTTGGTACTCATGCCGGATTGAATTGAAGGCGTAATTAATTGAATTACTTCCTCTATTTTGTTGGCAGGCACGCGAGCGCGCTGTAACGAGCGTCTATATTTTTCAACTGAAAATGGTTCTTGGTCTCCGGATGCTTTGGTGATGATGATTCTTTTATTATCTGTTTTATTCATCTATTTCCTAACATATGTTCTTCTTAATCGTTGTATAAGAAAAGAAGGTAATGCAAGAATTTATTTATATTGACGTATCTAGGGAGCGCCAAGTAGGGTTTAATAAAGATTGGAGAGGAAATTATGAAGCGATATGAATGGCATTTAATGAGAGATTTGCCTATTACAGTCAAAATAGTTGGTGTTTTTCTCTTGTTGATCACTGCAAGTCTGGTGACGTTTAGTTGGCTTGGCTACAAAACATTACGCTCAAGTGTGCAAGAAAATGCAATTGCCGCATTGCATGCACTGTCAGATACGAAAAAAAGACATATCGAAGATCATTTTGAGTTAATCGGCAAACAAATTATTACCTTGGCAGGACAAGAACGTACCATAGACGCAGCACATGCACTTAAGGATGCGTTTTTTTCTATTGGCGATTCTGACTTAGTGACTCCTGAAAAAGTAGAAATGTATCGGCAAGGGGTGCAAAAATATTATGAAGATGAATTTTTGCCGCGATTGCGCGCTCATGTTATTCATGAACCACAATTGGAATCTTACTTGCCAACTGATCCAATTACATTGTATTTGCAATATTACTATATTGTGCGCAATCCAAATCCTACGGGAGATAAATATCATCTTGATGATATGGCGGAAGATGCATCAAAATATAGGACAGTGCATACTAAATATCAACAACATTTCAGAGATTTTTTCAAACGATTTAGTCAATATGATATTTTTCTCGTGGATCCTGAAACCGGTTTTATTATTTATACCGTATTTAAGGAGGTTGATTTTGCTACCAATTTATTAACCGGTCCTTATCGCGATACTAATTTTGCACGCGTATTTAAAAAAGCTCTTGAAGTTACTGATAAAGAAAAACCGGTTCTTATCGATTTTGAATTTTATGATCCATCCTATGCAGCGCCAGCAGCTTTTATAGCGCTCTCTATTTTTGATGGCCAAGAAAGAATTGCGGTGTTAATTTTTCAAATTCCGGGTGATGCGATTAACAATATTACCGTAAAGCAGTGGCAAGAAAGTGGCCTGGGTAAAACAGGACAATCATATATTGTTGCCAATGATTACACTATGCGCAGTAACGCACGATTATTACTCGAAAATCCTGACCAATATTTTGCGCGCTTGGCACAAATTGGTACTAAACAACAGACGATTGATGAAATAAAACTAAAAAATACGACCATGTTGTTACAAGAGGTGAATAATCAAGCGGTTAAAGGATTTTTGCGGGGCGATTCAGGAGAAACAACCGACGTTAACTTTTTACATGTGCCGGTCATGTCAGTATTTGCGCCGCTTGAGATTGCCGATGTTAAATGGGGTCTTATTGTTGATCAAGATATTGATGAAGTGTTTGCGCCGGCAACCCAATTTAGAACATTAAGTATTGCCGTGATAGTAATAAGTCTATTAGTGATAGGATTATTAGGATTTTTGCTCATTATGTTTTTATTTTCCCCCCTACAAAAATTACTTACCTTTTTCAAACAGGCAACTGCTGGATCGAACATCAATATCCATCCTAATATACAGGTACATAAACAAGATGAGATTGGCCTTTTAATGGACTATCTTAATCAAATGTTAGAAAAAATAGATAACGTTATTACGCGAGAAAATAATATAAAATCGTTGATGCAGCGTGCACTTAATACTACTACCGATTATGCAAATAAAATGCAGGCCAATAATGACCAGATCATAAAAAGCACGCGAGATATAACAGGAAACATGCAAAGTGCCGTGCAACAACTGCAAGAAGTGGTCTCAACGCAAAAAGAACTCAGACATCTGGTACTCTCAAGCGCAACCTATCGGCAGCGCTTGTTATTAGCATTGGAGGCAGCGGCAAAATCAGATGTCAAAAATCAACAAATATGGTTAGATTTTTCCTCATTAAATGTATTGCTCGAATCATTTGCGACATTAACGAATGAAAATGAGAAAAATATAATTGCCAGTGAAAATGAGATTAGTTCCGTTATGCCACAACTTAAAATAGTTAATGAAATAACGACCGCAAATGTGCAAGATAGCAAAGAGTTATTAAAAATGGTGACGCAAATTGAACAACTGTTGCAAGAATTGAAAGCGCAGTTGTCTTTATTTAATACGCACAGTGAGCAGGAAAAGGTATGACATATAGCAATGGTCAGATACCAATTCGGTATCAAAATACGTTGTTTTTGGTGGTAATTATATTAATTATTTTCTCAAGCGGGGTAACAACCTGGTTATTTAAGTCCTATCGCAATCATAAGCATATCGAGCAAGAAAGATTTAGCGAGAGAGTTGATACCGAGATGCATGATGTGCGCGCCCGCATGCAAGAGGATATTGCTCAAATAGCGGCAATTGCAACCGATGTTATGCCAGAAGTTCTTTATAAATCGAATGATGATGCTTTTGCGTATTTTAAAAAAATATTGACGCAACATCCGTTGGTATACGCGGTAGGTATTGCATACGAATCGTATCAATTTAATGATAAAACGCAATTGCATGGGATTGTTGCGGTTAAAAAAGCAAAAAAAATTGAAGAAGTGTTACTCGAAAGCTTTTATGATTACACGCAACAGGACTGGTTTAAACAAGAGTTGCCAGAACAAGGTGCCTGGCTTACTCCCTTTAAAGATTCAGTAACCAACACGATACATGTGCGCTATGCTATTCCATTTTTTTCGTATGATAATCAGCTACAACAACGTATTAAAAAAGGGGTATTTTTTCTCGATTTAAACTTGGATTCTATCAAAAATTTAATGGAGATTCTGGAACTTAAAAATGCACAATATGCATTGCTGCTCGCGCAAGATGGTACCGTGTTATATTTCCCTGGTATATCGCAAAGTAATCTGCGATTAAAAGATATTAATCCATCGCTCTATAAAGTTATGGAAAAAGTTGAAGAACAGGCAAAGCGTAAAGAAGGTGGACATATTATTTATTATGATCCGGTATCACATCGAGAATATCAAATGTTTTATGAGCCATTACCAGGCACGTCTTGGTTGATGGGGCTGGTGTTTGAATATGAACGATCAATTCAGGATGTTTCCTATATTCGTCGCCAAGAAATAGCTATTGTTTTGGGTGTTACCGTTCTTCTCTGTCTGTTGGTTACACTGTTAACCGGTGTGCTGAGAGCAGGACTGTATCAATGGTGGTCATTGTCAGTTATCACCACGCTGCTTATTTTTATTGCCGTTGCGATTATCATATTCCTGGATAGAAAAAATCTCTATGAAACAAAAAAAGATCGCATCATTATCAACACGCTTGCAGACTTACAACGATTTACCGTTTTGCAAGCAAAAGAAAGGGCTACATCTGCCATGATGCATATTCCGACCGGTATTTTTATACGGACGCTTAGTGCTGATGCAAATGATGTTATGACATTACGCGGTCTTATTTGGCAAAAATATGTTGCTTCTATCAATGAGAGTGATAAAGGCGTATATATTGGCTCTCCCGATGCCACCCATCTTGATCTTGCGTATACCAAAGATGGTAAGATTCCCCACAAGAGTGGATGGCATTTTAAAACAACATTAGCATCTCAATTTGATTATTTAAAATATCCCTTTGATAAACAGGAACTGTCATTAACAATTAATGATAAAAATTTTATTAGTGACAAAATTTTAATACCAGATTTTGATTCATATGATTTTACCGGCAGGACATCATTGTTAGGGTTGGGCAAAGGAGTTAAGTTAGAGGGTTGGTATATCTATCAATCCTACTTTAACTATCTGCTACATCAATATCCGACGACTTTTGGGGTGCTTGATGCTGTCAGCCAAAAAATGGTACCGGATTTGCAGTTTACTATCCGCTTGGAACGAAATTTTGTAAATCCGCTCATTGCTGGGTTTCTGCCGATTGTGATTGTGTGGTTTTTATCATTTGCGGTAATGCTTATTACTGCTGCTGAAACCACGTCGCCCGTTTCCCGCGTATTAAGTTTTATTGGTACGCTTTTTTTCTCCGTCGTGTTAGCCCACTTGCGGCTTAAAACTATCGTGCCGAGCATTACCATTAGTTATATGGAATATATTTATTTTTTAACTTACATTATCATATTTTTAACGAGCGTTAATTGCCTTACATTTAAGATTTCAAAAGATGTTCCCGTTATTCATACCCATGGCAATATCATTATCAAGCTTCTGTATTGGCCATTGATTGCCTTGAGTGTACTGGGTATTACCCTCGTGATTTTTTATTAGTTTTTTGGTGCCACCAGCGTTGAATAATAATAGAAACGCTTGCAAGAAGCGCTAACAAAATGAATAAAAGAATGGTGCGTGGTGTAAATATATCTTGCAGCGAATTAATGGCATGGAGTTGCTCACCGGCAAGTGCATAAATAAAGGTACCGGGAATAATGCCAATTGCGGTGGTTATCATAAACGTCGATAATGGAATAGGGGTGAGTGCCGCAAGAATATTGACCAAGAAAAAAGGAATAATCACAATAAAGCGGACAATCAATAGATATGAAGCACCGTATGTTTTAATGGCACGATTAAATCGTGTAAAATGTGCCGTATATTTTTTTTGTATCTTTTTCCCGAATAAATACCGAATTGCCAAAAAAGAGATAGTGCCGCCAACGGTGGCAGCAAACGTAATAAAAATAGTTGCTTTGATAGCACCAAATACAAAACCACCAGCAACGGTTAAAATAACTGCCTCAGGAATTGAGAGCGCCGTATAAAAAATATAAAAAAGAATATAAAACAAGGGTGCCAAGATTGGATGTGCTTGGGCAAGATCCGCGAGTTGATCAGCATTTTGTTTGAGTGCCATGAGCGACCAATATTTAAAAATACCGGTCGCATAAATCAGACTTATGATAATGGCAATTGCAATACCTATAAATAAAAAAATTCGTCCTGTTTTGCCCATAGTTTCCTTTTTAATCTATTTATCAGATACGTATATACGTTATGGTAAATGGAGGTCCCTATCATTGATTGGGATTAGCTACTTATATTGCATAAAAGATAGATAGTTTGCTATAAAAATATAAATATTATTGGGGCGTAAGCCTGTCTTCGCTTTCAGCTACTTCGGGCGATAGCCAGACGTAGCTACGGAGTAGCGAAGACTGGTAAAACAAGGGATCATATGAAATATAATGCAATATTATGTCTGTTGCTATTGACGGTTATGTTTATATATTCCAAAAAAAAACAGATCTATCATGTTAATATTGATAACAATGTAGATAACCATTTGCTTGAAATATGTCTTTTTGCACGAGTCGGGAATCAACGAGCATCGCACATTTTATATATGCAACCGCATAGTAGACGCACGCTTGAATTGCCATTTTGTTGTACTGAAATTAAAGCGCATGCATGGTTGAGTACTCAAAAGGCATCTAAAGTGCTTGATCCACTGGAGACTATTTCCGTTTATATTAATAAAAATAACCAAGGAAGTTTTGAAATAACCAATAATTAAATTTTTTAAGTAGATAAATTAAAAGGAGTGACCATGGCTCATATGTCAGAAGCAATGCGCAATGCATGTCAAAATTGTATCACCCGCTGTCAGGACAATATTAATGCATGTCAGCAATTACTTAATTTTTGTCCGTTTGATACGGTCGAATGTGGGCAACAATGTGGCGCATGTGTTAAAAAAAGCCAAGATTGTGTTGATGCATGTCGCGTATGTATCAAAGAATGTACGAATCATATGCAACAGTGTAATGATGCAAAATGTCGCCAGGTAATGACCAGTTGTATTGCTGCCTGTGAAGAATGTATCATCAGATGCCAGTATTGTATTAATCATTGTCGTGCTATGGATAATGAGTGCATTCCGGCATGGAAAGCGTGCATCAAAGCATGTTCCGATTGCGCGAAAGCGTGCGCAGAGTGCTTAAAATAGATTACCTTGAAGCAGATAATGTTTTTGCATACTCAGCAAATTCTTTTTTGCATGACGGATTTTTTAATTCGTTATGAATAACTGACATAAGCTTTGAGCCTTCAGGGCAGGTGGCAGCAGTTGTTGCTATTGCTTTTAACGTAGTAAGATTGCAAACATTATCTTGGTTGATGCGTTTAATCATAGGTGCAATGGTAAACTGTAAGTTACAGAAAGTGGTTTTAGGATTTGCGGTGTCATTTTGTAACTCTTGTATGGTATTTTGATCATATGCGCAAGCAGTTCCTGTTTTATCTAAAAAAAGCAGAATCATATCTTCATGAAGTTTTCTCATTGCTTGAATAGATTTTTGATTAAGAGCTTTTTTCTCGAGAGATTGCATACTGGAATTTAATTCAAAGAAATAGTTATGAATGTCTTGAGGATTACATGAAACTTCTGGTGTATTACCGAGTATATTCAACGAAAAAAGGATTGGAATGCCAAGGATTAGCAACTTATTCATAAATGTCCCCTAAAAAATGATATAGTTATTGTTAAGTTTTTCATAATAGCAAATTCATGTATTTAAGCGAGTTTTATGACCAAAAAACGGCTCGATATCCTCGTCCAAGAGCGCAACCCGCAGCTGTCGCGTAACCAGATTCAGGCCTTTATTATGCAGGGTAAAGTACAGGTTAATGGCAACCCAATAACCAAAGCAGGCCAATTGGTGTCTGTTGATGCAGACATTACCATGGACCTGCAGGAACCGAAATATGTCTCCCGTGCTGGCTTAAAGCTGGAACATGCTCTTGACCAGTTTAGTATTGATGTGCAAGGCAAGGTTGCCCTTGATGCCGGGCTATCTACCGGTGGCTTTACCGATTGTCTGTTACAAAAGGGTATAGCCCGGGTTTATGGCGTAGATGTTGGCTATGGCCAGGTGCATGAGAAAATTCGCAACGATCCACGGGTGGTAGTTATGGAACGTACTAACCTGCGCCATCTGGATACCTTACCGGAAATGGTTGATATCGTAACGCTCGACTTGTCATTTATTTCGGTGCTGAAGGTTATGGATACCGTCTGCAATGTCCTGAAAAAGGGTGGTGCTTTAGTAGTACTCATCAAGCCGCAGTTTGAAGCGCAAAAGCATCAGGTTGGCAAGGGCGGGATTGTTAAAGATGAGGCGGTATTAAAAGAAGTAATTGATAAAGTAACCCAAGGTATAGAAGCATATGGATTTGCCCTCCAGGGAGTAATTGATTCGCCTATTACTGGTACCATGGGGAATCGGGAATTTTTAAGCTATTTTCTTTACTAGCTAGCGCTAGTAATTTTTTGAGGTTTTTGATAACTTATCCTACTAATGCGCCTGTCCGCCGTTGCATAAGCTATGGTGTGACTGGGTGAAATTGAAAATCACTATACAAATCAATGCGCCTGTAGCTCAATTGGATAGAGTTCCGGACTTCGAATCCGTAGGTTGCAGGTTCGAATCCTGCCAGGCGCACCAGTCTACGCTTATCCGGGTCTACCGACTCGGCAAGCTACGCCTGGCACGGCCAGTTTTGTATTCGCATAAAGCCTATTGAAGCGTTGTTTTTTAGCCACTTGCTCAGATAAATTAAAAATAAGGGACATATTTTAGGGGAAACTATGAAATTAGTCAAAATCTTATCTTTGTTTACTTGTTTAGTGATTGGTGATGCACAAGCATATTGGGGACAAACTTACGTAGAATCACTGCTAGCCTCAATGCGTAATCTTTGGAGTAAAAGCATTCAACCGGTTAGACTTCATCAAAAAGGATTAGGTGTGACAGCTATAACGTTAGGCGGGCTCGGTTTAACTGGATATGCTGCGTATAAATATCAAGAAGCTAAGAAAAGTGATGCTCGATCTAAAGCGGAAGCTGAATATATTTCTAAAAAAGCTATTGTTGAGTCCTTAATTAATCAGGGACTGCATCCATTTGAAATTAAAATAGCTCCTAATCCTGTTATCTATCCTTTTGGATCTATCTTAAATCCCGATTCATATAGAGTATATGTAGGAATTGAAAGGAAACCATATGATGCTGTGCGAGTTGATTTATCTCGTGGTAGTGGTGTATATACACGAACAAAATCAGAATATTACGATAAAACTGCCAATAAGTGGGTCCTCATTGAAAACAATTTAGATGAGAAGTAAACATAAAGCGGAATGTACCTAAGTATTCAACTCCTTGAATCTATGCAGGCTTACGGTAATTTGCACTTCATTGTTCCTGAACATGTCAAGTAAGGGGCACCAGTCTTCGTTTATCCGGGGACGTTGCATATAATATATAAAAATAGCCCCGGTCTAAAAGCCGGGGGGTTTCTATTTAATTGTTTTTACCTGTCTGCTTGAGATACACTAAAAGTAATCCGGGGGGATCTATGAAGAGGGTACTGTTACTATTCTTGATGTATTGCAATATTGCCTATTCTATGTTACCGCGCTATTCGCGCAATTATTATTGGGCATCAAAAGTTCCCGGGCAAGATAAACCATATTGTGAGCGACGCAAGTGGCGCCGCATGTGCAAAAGAAAGCAAGAAGCAGATGCCATAAAACTGCAGCAAATACGTCTTAATCAACAAATTATGCTCGAAAGAGCCAAAGTTAATTAATGTTTTTAGGGGGAGAGTATGAAGAGATTATTGATTCTATTAAGTACTATTAACATGGCATATCCTATGATGACCCCGCGTCCAACTACTACACGCCGTGCGCCAACCGGATATCAAGAACAATACCAACCAACTCAAGCTACCTATGGAAGAACAAGAACAATGGGATATGGATCTGCTGCTAGATCCCAGCCACGACTTTTAGGAACATCGACAGCTCAACAAGCAGCAGCACCAAAAACCTGGTTTCAACAAATGAAAAATAGATGGTATGGCGAATCAGATATGCCAATAAGCCAAGATCCTGCATCACAAGCACTATTGAGAAAGTTAGATACTGCTGATGCTGCAAAATATTGGGAAAAAGCACGGGAGACGGAACAATCAGTTAAAAATATGCAGCAAAAATTTACCATTGATTTTCCTATTATAACGTTGATAAAACCACCAAAATCATATGAAGTAACCATGGAAGAGTTGCTACCAACTAAAAAGGGTGATAATCCCTATACAACGATGCTAGAAGGATTAGATAGAGCAAAAAGTGCACTTAAAGATATGCGTAGCACGGCTCGAGCACTTCATGCAATGAGCCCGCTACTAGGTTTAACGGGGTATATTGGGGGAGCAGCAATGCTTTCTACCGGTATGCCAGAATTAATTGAACCTGGCATTGGTATGGCACTGGGTGGGGGGGCAGGACAAGCGGCTTCGGTACCGTTAAGTATTAAAGGTGCAGAAAGCAATCTAGAACTGAGCGCCGCATTAGCTAAATTAGACGAACTATATAAAGAAATTGAAGCGCGAGAAGCATTAGTTGATGAGCGTAATACAGAAGCAAAAATAGAAGAACGATTAAAAATAGAACAACTTGATTAATAAACGGGAGAGTATGAAGAAATTTCTTTTCTTATTAGTAGGTTGTTTTAGTTTACTATCTGTTCAGCAACGGCAATATTTTGTATTCGAACCAACAGGGCAAATGGAATATGTTCTTAAATCGATACAAAATATAGAACAAGAGATTCAGAATTTAGGCAAAATTATTAAGGAAATATTTAAAAAATCACCAGATGATTTCTTATATACTCCGCATTCTTTTTCTCAGGGTGTTTCTTGGGAGGATTTAAAAATAGCTCTTGGGGAAATAATTTCGTATCTGAAGAGAATAAAGCCTTTAATAGAAGAGATAGAATATGAACCTTATGAGCATCCGGCAGTGGCAGTATATCGTTATAATAGAAAAATATGGAAAAAAGAAATACAAGAGTTGCTTGAGGATATTAAAAAATTTCAACAAAGAAAAGTTCCAGAGAGAGCGCGTCCTAAAAGATATAATTATCAACCGTTGGCGTTGTCTTCTTCAATCTATCATCCCTCGGTAGTTCATGTTGCGCGCAGATGGAAAGCGCAAGGTCCTGTGCAACCACAATCACGGGTGATAGCTGCAGAACAACGGCTTTCTCAACTTGATTAGGTGCATAAGAGTAGTATTTCTTGTCTTAATTTAGATAAGATTAAATAAAGTTGTTTGTAGAGGGGAGAGGCATGAAAAAAGTATTATTTTTGTTACTAAGTAGCTTTAGTCTTATCTATTCACAAAGAATGACTTATTCAGTTCCTTCACGACCATGGCTTTCAAGATCGACAGATCCTGTAATACAAAAATATATGAATAAAACAAAAGCTTTTGATCAAAAAGTAGAACAATTACATAAAGACTTTGCGCCTATTTTAATGAAGGCATTTAATCTTTCATCATATCCAGATTGGGCTTACAAACCACATACATTTTCTACCTGGAGTTTGGATGATTTAATGAGCGCGGTAGAAGATGCTAAAAGTAGTTTTATATTTATAAAGAACAGATTAAAAGCTATAGCTGATTTACCCGTTTTGCCAAAGGGTTTTGAATCGCAAATAGGTTCAATTTCTTGGCGTGTTTCGGCATTAGACAATGCGGCCAATAAATTACTTGCAAATATGCGCTCTGAACAAGCGCGATTGCAAGAGAAAGAAAGAAAAGCTCCCCGCCAATTTTATACTCAAGTTGCATCACAACCATTATTATTTAAGTTTTCCCAAACAAGGTGGCAAGCAATGCATCCGGCACAACCACGTGCGATAGCAGCAGAACAACGGCTTTCTGAGCTTGATTAATTTGCAGATTTTACACTATTTCGGTACACTCAGATTGTCTTAGTATCATATCTGAAAGGCTCATCCATGAATACCCTCATCATTATCTTACTCGTTGTTGTTGGTCTTGCGGCATTAATTTTTATGTGGGGAATGGGCGTCTTTAATAGATTGGTCAAACTTAAAGCATTAGTTGATGAGGCCTGGTCTGGTATTGATGTACAACTGAAACGTCGTTATGATCTGATTCCAAATTTAGTTGCCGTTGCAAAACAATATGGCGTTCATGAAAAAGAAATCTTTGATAATATTGCCAAAATGCGTGCAGCATCAATGAATGCGACACAAATTGAGAAAAAGTCAGAAGCTGAAGCAGGGCTCTCCCATGCATTACGCACCTTGTTTGCAGTCGTAGAAAATTATCCCAATCTAAAAGCAAATGAAAATTTCTTAAGTCTTCAAAAAGATCTGGGCGCTATTGAGCATGAAATTCAATTAGCGCGTCGCTATTATAATGGAGCAGTTCGCAATTATAATATTGTCGTGGCCACCTTTCCTTCCAGTTTTGTAGCTTCTTTTGGTGGTTTTGCTAAAGCGCCATATTTTGAAATTACCTATGCTGCAGAACGAGAAGTGCCAAAAGTAAGCTTCTAATTTTTTACCGCAATCGAGCATACTATGTTCCGCTTTTTGTTATTGGTGCTTTCCTGCATAGTAAGCATTGCAAAAGCACAATCCGAATATATCAGTTTATTTAACAGTACCGTTACCATTGAGCCAAGCGGTTGGCTTGCGGTGCAAGAACGCATTACCGTAAACCTAGCAAATAGGCGCCATGGTATTGTTAGAGAATTTCCTACCACTGATACCTCATTTAAACTATTTCAATATCACGCTGACTTTAGAGTCCAGCGGGTGCTACTTAACGACCAACCGGTTGCCTATACAATAGCTACTATGGCAAATGGTAAAGCAATTTACATTGGTGACAATGATGTCTATCTTGCTCCTGGTTCTTATACGTATACCATAGAATATCGCGTTAATCGGTTGATCGGATTTTTTAAAGAGCATGATGAATTGTGGTTTAACATTACGGGCAATGGATGGCGATTGCCAATAGCATCAGTCCAAGCGCAAGTGATACTGCCTGATAGTATATCTGCCAATCAGATTACTGCTGACTGTTATACCGGATATTACGGTTCACAAGAACGGCATTGTACTACTCAAATCAATGATCACATCATTTCAATTGCTACGACTAAAATGCTCAATCGGTCCCAAGGTCTAACCTGCGTTATTACCTGGCCAAAAGGTTTTATTACATTACCCACCTGGTTTGATCATCTGTGGTATTTTGTAAAAGATAATATGTATATGCTCTGGCTCATGATGGTGTTGGCATTACTTATTATTTTTTATCTGTTCATTTGGTTTGTGCGCATTAAACCATCACGCACCTATGGCACTATTATCCCACTTTTTTATCCACCCGAATCATTAACTCCCAGTGCAGTACGCTATATGTATAAACAGGGATTTGACACGATGGCGTTAGCAGCTGAAATAGTAAATATGGCAGTTGCCGGTATTTTGACGATACAATGCACTGCTTCAAATTGGGGCCGTGTTAAATACGAATTACAAAAGACTGGTAAACAACCAACGCTTCCATTGCATGAACAATTAAAAGAACGGTTATTTCCTGCAGAAAAAGAGGTAATTGTACTTGATAATTCACAAGACACCAGAATGGAAAAGGTTAAAAATTATTTACAAAATTATTTGAGTATTCATTTTGCTTCCTATTTGGAAAATCAAGGTTCAATCGTGGTAACCGGTACTTTTTGTGCGATGGTTGCCGCACTTGCCTTGTTGTTTTTTGATCCCTTTGTCTATGAATTACCATGGTTTTGGTTATTTATAGTAACGACGATTGGTATATCAACCTTGTTTTATTATGGTACGCGTGGATATACGCCAGCAGGGCAAAAGATTTATGAACAGATTGAGGGATTTAAGCTCTTTTTAAGCACCACGGAAACAGAACGACTTGCCGTCATTGGTACACCACCAACAAAAACACCAGAACTGTATGAAACGTATTTACCATATGCAATGGCGCTCGATGTTGAAAAAGCCTGGACAGCACAATTTGCGCCTCTATTTGAGCAGATGACGCGTAACAATAATGCGTATACACCAGCGTGGTATCATGGCTATCATCGTGGTCGTTTTGGTTCCTATGGCTTTGCGTCTGGCATACGGTCCGGACTTAATACCGCAATTGGGCAAGCAATCGCATTACGTCATACGCCGATCAGTTCTTCAGGATTTCGATCTGGATCACGATCCGGTTCTGGCGGGAAAGGATTTTCTGGTGGTGGCGGAGGCGGTGGTGGCGGGGGGGCATGGTAGCTACCCCAATTTTCAATTGGGGACCCCGAAGAGGCCCACTACGTGGGGATCTAAAACATGAATATTTAGTTGCGCCCGTAGCTCCCAGCCTTCGCTTATCCAGGTCTTCCGACTTGGCAAGCTTCGGCGGACAGGCAGTTTGGTTGAAATCAATAGATATATTAATATTGTATTAGATTTTATTGTTTAGTTGCGCCCGTAGCTCAGAAGGATAGAGCGGTAGATTCCTAATCTGCAGGCCGCAGGTTCGATTCCTGTCGGGCGCATTTATGCGTTAGAGGCGAGTAATTCGCCTCTTGATTCTATAATTTATTTTTCTCGATTCCAAAATACGCTTTAATGCTGTGATATAAGGCTGCAAATCATTACTTTTTTTTGATACTATATCTTTCCACTGCTGCATAGATCTCTTTTTCAAGCGCTTTTGAAACTAATTCCACCCATTCTAAAGTACTTTGGTGAAGAGTTTTAAAAAGTGCTTGCTCACTAGTTATTCCTTTCGTGCCGAGTATGCTGAAATATAAAGCATCTAATTTTTTGTCAGGAAAAGAGACTAACAAATCGACAAGGTTTTTAAAACCAGTGTCTTGTGCTACTTGATGATTTGTTAGATATTGCATATCAGTGCGCCATGCTCTATAAGCGCGCATCCTTTCTTGTTTTCCTATAATTTCTGTATCTATATCCCATTTTTCACCTAATGATAATTGGTTGCCAAATAATGGTGAGGCGCTGGCTACAGCAAGACAGGTTATAAATAATAAAGACTTTTTCATAACACCCCTAAGTTTAAAGTAGATATCACTTATTAAAATAACAAAGCCTTATTTTATTTGTAAATTGACGATAACAATAAAAAGAGGCGAGTTTTAATTCGCCTCTTCCTATTATTGGGGCCCCCAAGCTTTGATTGGGGTTAAGTTAATGTACCGATGTCTTTTTACTTGGTTTCCACCGTTTGAGTACTTCTTTAAATAACAGTTGCCGGGGTGATTGATCTTGTTTTTGTAGATACTGCTGCGTTGCGTGCGCAAGACTTTCTTTTATCGTTGGGCCGCGCAAGGAAATGCCATCAATATTGTGTGCATCTGGGATAAGCTGTCGTTGCAATGCATCATGTGCTTTATGTTCTTCGAGTGACTGATTGAGTAATGTTTCGATACAACTAAAAAAGTCGACGATGTTATGATGCAATGCTGCCTGTTCTTTAAAGGCATCCATATCATTATGTGCTTTAAGATAATCACGTAATCCATTTTCTAATGAATTGGTAATCATTTTTTTTAAGATGCCCGGTTCTTGGGTGATCCACCATTGCATGAGTTTAAGAAGCTCAAATGAGAGAGTGCACTGGGTGTGATTGGTATCAAGCTCTTTTGCCATAATAAACCCCTTTCTTATGAAATATCGGTGAACTTTTTCTGTACTATTAAAGCAAGCATGGTAATCAATCTTCTCCTTCTTCATATTCTACTTTCCAGGAATCATGATTGATGTTTGTTTCAATAGGGGATTTTGATGGGTCGGTTGGTTGTAATAATTGAGTTTTTTGTTTTATGCGCAGTAATTCTTGCGCATTTTCTGCAATAGTTTGTTTATAGGTAATGACATCTGCATCTAATTTTTTATTTGCATTGTCAAACATAACATTCATATCTTTTTGAAGCTTTTTGATTTGCTTCTTGAGCTTGAGAATCATTTCAACCCCCGCCAAATTGATGCCTACTTTGTGTGTTAGATAAACGATTTCCTCAAGACGATTAACATCTTCTTCTGAGAATAATCTGGTATTGCCATCTGAACGTTTTGGACTGATTAGTCCCTGTTTTTCATAGAGCCGGATTGTTTGCTGATGTATGGAGAACATTTCAGCAACAGCAGATATAGAAAAATATCCTTTCTTACGTTTCATAGGGCGTCCTGTTGCTAGGAATTTCTATTTAAATCCGTCTTACTATAACATACTTTTGATTAAAATATGATACTTTTACTCTTTTTGAAGAAATACTTCGATACGCCTTACTATTCGCAAGCTTCCGACTTCGCTTATCCGGGCCTTTCCAGCCGTCGCTCATAAATGAGCTATGGCGGACACGGCCGGCCGATAAGTGCGGCGAAGCTAAGCGAAG
>Ga0075425_100003304_pt1 | contig 16371 bp, 16 predicted proteins | sample SoiMethybrSBSTD4_FD_75300 | JGI IMG/M metagenome (GOLD analysis project Ga0075425, IMG submission 75300) | Bulk soil microbial communities from a Populus tree surrounding site in Tennessee, USA - Soil MetaG P. TD hybrid SBSTD4 | ecosystem: Environmental > Terrestrial > Soil > Tree plantation... | reverse complement strand
TTCTGACGAGCGTAGTGCGGGAAATCTGCACGCTACGTTCTGTGGGAGCCGGGGCGCGGGCAACCGCCCTCGGCCACCCGGTGGGTATCACGAGAGTGGTATCCCTACCGGGATCGCCAGCTATCCCTTCGAGACACCGCCAACTCCTCGGCTTTCATTGACTTGCCCTTGCACCGCGCCTAACATTGCCCCGATTCCATGATCGGCCAAACCATTTCCCACTACCGAATCATCGAGAAGCTAGGTGGCGGCGGCATGGGTATCGTGTACAAGGCTGAGGACACCCGGCTGCACCGATTTGTCGCGCTGAAATTCCTGCCCGATGAACTAGCGAAAGACGCCCAAGCTCTCTTCCGTTTTCAACGTGAAGCGCAGGCCGCATCGGCTCTAAACCATTCGAACATCTGTACGATTTACGACATTGGCGAAGAGAGCGGCCAGGCGTTCATCGCAATGGAGTTCCTGGATGGCCAGACTCTGAAGCATCTGATCGGCAACCACCCGCTTGAACTGGAGACGCTGTTGTCACTGGCCATTGAGATCGCTGACGCACTGGACGCGGCGCACGCGGAAGGAATCGTGCATCGCGACATCAAGCCGGCCAATATTTTCGTGACCAAGCGCGGGCACGCCAAAATTCTGGACTTCGGACTGGCGAAAATACGCGCCACCTTAGCGAGACCCACAGAGGCGACGGAAACAGGGGCCGGAGACCCGAACCTGACCACTCCGGGCTCTGCCGTCGGAACGGTCTCCTATATGTCTCCGGAGCAGGCCCGGGCCAAGGAGTTGGACGCACGCACGGACTTGTTCTCCTTCGGCGCAGTGCTCTATGAGATGGCTACCGGCCAACTGCCGTTTCGGGGAGACAGTACGGCGACGATTTTTGAGGCCATTCTCAATCGCGCCCCAGCGCCTCCTTTGCGGCTGAATCCGGATGTTCCCTCCGAGTTGGAACGGATCATCAATAAGGCGCTGGAGAAAGACAGGGAGTTGCGTTACCAAGGCGCGGGGGAAATGCGGGCCGACCTGAAGAGGCTGAAGCGGGACACGGAGACGGGGCGGGTGGGGGTTGCCAGCTCTGGGTCAGTGGTGGTGGCGCAGGCGACAAGTTCTCAGCCCACAGCACAGCAGGCCGTCCCGGCATCGGGTTCGACCTCAGCGGTGGCTCCATCGTCCTCGGCTGCGGTAAAAATTGCCGAAGTTCCTGCTACCGGCGGAGAGAGGCTTTGGAAGATTCTTATCCCCATCGTCGTGGTCGTCGTCGCTGCACTGATTGCGGCGGCCTTCTACTTCCGCTCACATCCAGCGGTGCCGTTGACTGAAAAGGACACTGTGGTATTGGCTGACTTCGACAACAAGACAGGAGATGCCGTCTTTGATGATGCACTCAAGCAGGCTCTGGCTGTGCAACTGGGACAATCGCCCTTTCTCAATATTCTCTCCGACCGTAAGGTGGAGGAAACGCTGCACCTGATGGGCCGTACATCAAATGAGCGAATCACGCGCGACACAGCGCGGGAACTTTGCATGCGCACAGGTAGCAAGGCAATCGTATTAGGGTCAATTTCAAACTTGGGTGGTCAGTATGTGATTGGTGTGGGTGCAGTCGGTTGCAGAAGCGGGGATACGCTAAGCAAGGAGCAGGAAGAGGCTGCGACCAAGCAGGACGTGCTGAAAGCCTTGGGTAAGGCAACCTCCAGTTTGCGAGGCAAGCTCGGCGAATCGCTTGCCACGATTCAAAAATTCGATGTTCCAGTTGAGGCAACGACAGCGTCACTCGAAGCACTAAAGGCCTTCAGCATGGGCATAACGACATGCCGCACCAGAGGAGACGCTGAGTGTATTCCGTTCTACAAACGCGCCCTCGAACTCGACCCCAATTTCGCCGTAGCCTATGCCAGTCTAGGAGTCTCATACAACAATCTGGGACAAGCGAGTCTGGCTGCAGAAAGTATCAAGAAAGCCTATGCACTGCGCGATCGGGTTAGCGAACGGGAAAAATATCGTATCTCTTCCTTGTACTACAGCCATGTCACTGGGGAGTTGGAGCAGGCCAGCCAGGTCTACGAACTGTGGGCTAAGAGTTACCCGCAGGATTATGTGCCACCCAACAACTTGGGGGATATTTATAACATCCTTGGACAGTACGAGAAGTCGGTGACTGAAACCCAAGAGGGCTTGCGTCTTGAACCAAACGCAGTAGTTAGTTATGGCAACCTCGCACGCAACTACCTTGCCCTGAACCGGCCAGATGACGCCCAACAAGCGATTGAGCAGGCTCAACAGCACAAACTCGATGGGGATTACTTGCATCAAGTGCTTTATTCATTGGCTTTCATGAGAGGCAATACATCGGAGATGGAGCGGCAGGTGGCTTGGGCCGCTGGCAAACCCGGAAGTGAAGACCTCCTGCTCTCGTTCCAATCCGACACCGAGGCTTACTACGGACGCCTAACGAAAGCGCGAGACTTTTCTCGGCGAGCAGCGGATGCGGCGGTCCGAGCCGACTCAAGAGAGACAGCCGCAATATGGCAGGTGAATGCTGCCTTGCGAGAGGTGGAGTTTGGGAACTCCGCAGCGGCAAAGCAGGATGTGGCAGCGGCCTTGACGTTGGCTCCGGGACGAGATGTGAAACTGCTTGCCGCCTTAACGCTGGCGCGAGTCGGCGAAACCGCTCGGGCAAAGGCGATTGTGGAAGAGCTGGCAAAGAGCTACCCGTCGCAGACGGTGCTGAAGGTGTACTGGCTGCCAACCGTTAAGGCAGCAATCGAACTGAGCATCAACAATTCCGAACAGGCTCTCGTGTTTCTGGAGGCTGCTGCGCCGTACGAACTTGGCACTCCGCCACAATTGCAGCTAGGGACGCTGTACCCTGCTTACATTCGCGGTCAGGCCCACCTAATGGCGCACAACGGCAGCGCCGCAGTCACAGAGTTCCAGAAGTTTCTCGACCACCGAGGCGTAACTATTAACTTCCCGACGGGGGCACTGGCACATCTGCAACTCGCGAGAGCCTACATGATGTCAGGAGACACAGCAAAAGCCAAAACTGCTTGGCAGGATTTCTTCGCCCTCTGGAAAGATGCCGACCCCGACATCCCCATCCTGAAGCAAGCCAAAGCGGAGTACGCGAAACTGCAGTGAAACGTGCGGCGCGCATGCTTGGAGTGTGGATTGCCTCCGGTTTCAGATTAACTCATGCAGCCCGCTGCTTGGGATTCTCACGCAGGATAGTCTCAATGTGCTCCTGTAGTGTCGCTTCCATTGTCCTTTTCACGTCCTCAAAACTGCTGCCTTGAACCGTGACCGCTAGGTCCTCACAAATTCCCTTCCATCCATCCGCCTCCAACCAGAAGACGCACTCTTTCGGCACCTTGGCCTCTACTTGTAGCTTCACTGCGTGAGTATTCATGGCTCATCGGTAGGCAAGAGGCTTCCAAAAGCTATCTCAACTTCCTTGCTTCAATGCTCTCAGAAGTTTCGCGCCTCGCCTTGCTTTGTGCAAACCCAGACCTGCGGAAATTTCGTGCGTAATTGTTGCGCATAAGCACTGTCGTTCGTTGCCAAATGAAGTGCAATCGTTTCTCGCGGTTTCCATCGTTGCGTGATGAACTTTGTGGACGAAGATTCGAGAAGCCACCAGAAAGGCACCATGGCCACATCCACCGTACCCGCTTGCATGAGGGTAACAAAGCTCGCCTCTGAAACGTCCGCATCCCCGAGATGCGCAAGCACCTTTCCGCAGATCGAGACGCGGTATCCAAGATTCGGTGTGTGATCATGTCCCAGACGAACTGCCTGAGCTGACGCGCCTCCTGCACCGACGTGCGCTGGAGATCCTGGTTTCGGCCGCAACGCTCGGACCCGAGTTCGAAGATCGTAAGGTAAGATCGCAGTTGCTTCGGGCGTAGACGCAAACACCGCTTGGGGATTGTTGTTCAAGAAACGTGCGATCGCTCCCGCGTCCCAATGGTCCAGATGGTAGTGGGTTGCAAGTGCCAGGCGAACGCCCTCGAAAGGTGCCTTGCCGGTTTCGATCCGTTCCTGCTGTTCGGGGGAATGCCGCATGTAGTCCTCGACGCTATCGCGGAAGAGAGCATCAATGAGGATTTTCTGACCCGCGCAATCGATCATCACTCCCTCATTCGCCAAGTACGTAATAGTCACTTGCGGCGGGGATGGGCGCTCTGCGTCTGCACCACAATCGAAAGCGGCAAGTACAACCAGAGACGTGGCAGCGAAGATGCTTACGAAGTGACGGAATTTGGGGATCGCAGAAAGTGTGAAGTTCTTTAACACCTGTATGGAGCTCGCAGCGTGAATTATGCAGTTGAACTCAGTGTCGAAACAAGAACTTACTTTCGGCTAGTTCTTTCGTAGGCTCGCTGAGCTCTGCATTACTGAATAGCGGGCACGGTTGGTGCTTGTCGCTGCCACTATTAGGTTGCCCATTGCCTTACGTGAGGACGTTGTGAAAGCGGATTGGAGCGCAACGCGTGATGCACCACCCCTCCCCCGGAGTAAGGTGCAACAACCCCCGTGCGCCCCGTGTTTCTCTAGGCGACCCTCGCTCAGAGCCAACCTCTTGAGTTTCAAAGTACTGACTATTAGGAAGCACGTAAATATCTCGATGGTTATCCAAAAGGGATTACTTCCGGGCGGTTGGCGAGAGGTTTTGAGTGTAATCGCCTGCAACACCCTCCTTGAAAGATGATTTGGGGAGAGCAGTGGATGCGCTGCAACTGAGTTCAGCGCATCCACCGATTCCGCTTCTTCATTTCGCTGCTGCGGCATAACTAAGATCTGGGCGGTACTGGAGCGCCTCAGTGATTGTGGACCGCACTGCCTTTCTTATTGAGCTCAGAATAGCTGCTCCCTGTTCTTTTCCGTACGCCTCCTCCATCATCGAATCGAGAGTTTTATCGGTTGGAGGCTGGAAACTCGCCCAACTCGCACGGTCGCCCACCAACACAAAATGTGGTCCCTCTCCGCCGTTCACCAGCTGATACCAGCGACTGGGTCCAGCCTGAGGGAAGTTTGTCTTCTTAAGCCCCTCGTTCACCTTTTTGATTCCATCGGTGAAGTCATTGATACCCCCTGCTTCCAGCATGAAATGGGTGACGGCGACCAAAGGTGCCGGAGGGAAAGTCTGTTGCGACAGGCTCAGATCGGCGCGGTAACGGTAATAGCTTTGCTCTGACCCGGCCAGGGAAGGTCCGATGCTCGTTTGCACATCTGCACCATCGGCTTGAAGGAATTTCTCTCGTCCATCCAAATCTTTCCAGTTGTGCTCGAAACTTCCCACCACATACGACCCTGTGGCTGGACCGGTAAGCACGGCCCAGGTGTGCCACGACCAAGCATCATTCTGGCTCTTGTGCCATGACATGTGCTTCTTACGGCCAGCCTCGTACTGCTGGATCATGCCAGGCTTGACGCGATTGATATGTATTTCGACAATTTCGCCCGGCTGCTGCGCGAGCGCTGGAATCAAACCTGCAAATGCCAATAGGACTCGCAAAGTGGCGCGTGTGATTTGCATACTCCCTCCTTGTGCTGGTTAGCTACAGTTTCAGACCGATAATCCAATCTTTTGGCGAAAGCGGCGGCATTGTACACCCTGATCGGCTCCTCCCGGAACTTGCTGGAATTGGAACCGCGTCAGTGACGCACGATGCAGAAGTCGAACACGTCCCCCTGTTCTTAAGTGCATGGCGTCTTGCTGTGCCTAAGATCGCCAACATACTCACAACCCTTTCTGACTGTTTTCGTCATGCTTGGCCGATGGCTCAGACCCGCATATTGTGCTAGTACCTCGGTCACTTTCGAACCCGCACAGCACACCGCTAGCATTCTCTTCGAACCCCTGGGCTGTTGGGGATGCCGCCGAATGGGAGCAAAATCAGGCGGGGAGAAGCTCCGCACAAGTCGGAGTGGCCTGCGAGAATCCTTTGCTCGACCGGAAACAGCCCACTTCACTTTCTGAGTACGCACACATTCGCTGTTTACTCCGAGAGGCCCGTCAGCCGGGCGCCCCTGCGGGCCGGTGAACAGAGCTGGGCCGCTACTATCGCAAACGCTTCTCGCTGGATCAGAGTGGAGATTGCGCCGCAGCCTTTCTGGCTGACGATTTTTCTACTGCTTGCTGACCTGCGATCCGGCCTCGGTGATGCTGCCTTTTACGAGATCAGTCTGAATCTTGAGCTTCTGCTGCGGGCGTAGGTCCACCATGGTGTCGAAGGGCAGGTAGCCCGGTAAAGCGATACGTAGGCGGTGCTGTCCGGGAGTAAGAAGCATGGCTTTGCCCACGCCGTCAAACTCGTCTACGTGTCCGGCATATTGACCGTCGACAAAGACCGCCGCACGGGAGGGGGTGGCGGCTATTTTCAATTCGCCGGTGGCGTCCTTGGTCGGCAACCGAGCCGATTTCACCAACTCGACTTTGACTTCGTGGGTCTGCCCAGGCTCCAGGATGACCTCCTTGACAAACTCGTTGTACCAGGCCTGGCGGATGACAATTTCGTGCTTGCCGGGCAAGAGCATTAGTTTCTTGTTGCCTGCAAGTTCTTTCACAAAGCCTACGTATTGCCCGTCTACCCACACTCCCGCGGTCTTTTCGTCTTTCCTGTGAGCGGTGAATCGCAACTCGGACTGCACCCGGTCCTCGGCGCACACCACGCCTATCAACAAAACCACTACTACTGGCATCACTCTATGATTGGACATTTGGCTCTCCAAAAGACAAACAACATTTTCAGTGATCATCTTGCGCAGCCGCTACTAGCTGTGTAAACGTTAGCGTCAGGACCAGCGCAAGCGCCGTCACGAGCGATGTCGCTGTCATTTCTTAATCCGATCTGATCTTAATCCGATCTGAGTCGCCTGTACCCATTGAAAACTCCTTTGTGAGCCTACAATCAGCCGGAATGTGACACGCGCGTACAGATCTGGGTCGGCTGTTCAAGCTGCGAGAGGGCTGGAATCCCATTCACGCGAAACGCCCGCTGGGACGGTGAACAAGGAGAGATTTGCGCTCTTTCAGGAGTGGCATTTTCCTTGTCCTCAAGCCGAAACTGCCCGTCCAGCAAGGTTTTTGGGCAACGAGACGCTTGCATTAGAACGTTAACTGTGGGATAGTAACCGCCCTCCCCCCGCCATAGGCCGTGTTTCATCTCCCCTCGGCCCGCACATTCACAACGAAGTGCCCCGCACAATACGGTGAGATTGCGGTCTAGGCACACTCAGTTTTATCTCCGCCAACCAGCGCGGACAAGAGGCAGCGTGGGACTCTGGCTGGAAACCTGCCTCACGCCGCTTTCTCATGCGCTGTCGACGTGCAAAAAAAAATACAAGTACTGAGTACAGCATAGAGCCCCGCTTCAGGCGGAGCGATTGTGCCACTCGGTTATGACGTTCAACTAATCCCCTGACCAGATTAAGCTCCTTTATTTTCTATGTCTTACGGCAAGATTGTGTCCTCCGCTTGTGCGATTTTGGTCCCGCAAATTAACTCAAATCTGATCGTGTAACGCCCCATTGTTTGTTGAAGATATGATTTCGACTTTGTGATCTCCCAGAAGCAGCCAAGGGTCCTTTTTTTTAAAAAGTTTGATCCCGGCGTAGAGCCCCCCGCGCGCCAACGCCTTCGCCACGCGCACACGGCAAGGGAAGAATAGAAGGGGCAAAAGAATTTGCGCTGTTCCCGCGCTCCTGTGGGTCGGTTCACTCAACCCTCCGCTGTTTGCCCTTCACTATCTCCAGAAAGGGCGGGAGCGTGTTCCATCTCCAGAAAGCTCGAGATGACGCGGCGCTATGCGAACTTGCTCACGGAAGATTTGCAAGCCATCCATCAGCGAGTGTCGTTGCTGGCCGCGTAGCCGTAACGTCTCGCAGCTCGTTCCCAGACCGAATGCGGGTGTTGTCTTCGCTCAGTATGACAACGTTGCTGATTTCACTCTTTCTTGCGACACCTGCGGGCGCAGCGGAGATTTCACTGCAGCTTCGCGTACTCCGCTTTGGCTTGCTTCAGGATGGGGATGTCGGGGTCGGCGTCCTTCCAGAGAGCCAAGAAGTCCTGATACGCTGCCTTGGCTTTAGCAGGGCTTGTTGATTAGGATCAGAAACTCTCCAGCAGCCAGACGTTGCTCTCGGTGTTCCCCTGGAAGTAGGCCAGATGCCGACCATCCGGAGAGGGAGATAAAGACAACGGATCGATCCCCGAAGTCTTTCCATCGAGAAGGATGTTGGTTTCTCCGTCCAAACCAATGCGCGTGATTAGATTCTGGGACAAAGTGTTAACGTACGCAAACACCGCATTACCGTCTGCGGCCCAGCAGAGAGCTAGGGCATCCCAGTCCTGTGGCAGCTGTAGATTCCGCTCCGCTCCAGTCCGCAAATCGAGTATGCGGACGTGATTGCGAAGTTGTGCCCAAGTCGCAATGGCGATACGGGAGCCATCCGGAGAAATACTCCTCAACAGGTCGCTCGTCTGTCCCAACTTCGTCTTAATTATTTCCTTGCCTTGCCCCTGGAGAGGGTCCAAGGCATAAAAGATGAGTTGACCTTGCTCCCCCCGGCTGATGACACACGAATTCGAGGACCGGGAAGGGCAACTGAGCCCCATCATTGGGTCCATAGGCAATTCCAGAACTTGCTCTGGCAATCCGCCGGAAGCCGGAAAACGCATCAATCTCTGCGATGTGAGCGGCGACTCTCCCCCGTGCGCCTGCGACACATAAAGAACCCACGCCGCATCCGGACTCAAGGTAGCAAATATCTGATCATCTGGGCCGGGAACGAGGAGTTCGGCGGTGTCCGCGTCGAGTCTTTGCCTGAAAGTCTGGAATCTTCCGGTACGGTCGGACAGGAAAAGAAGGGTACCACTGTCACGCGTCCATGTAAGAGGATTGTTGATACTATCGTTCGACGTGAAGCGTTTGGGTGAATCCAATTGCTTGCCGTTCTCTTTGAGCTCGCCGACGTACACATCACTCCAAAAGTGGTTCTTCGTTAAAATGAGACGCTTGCCATCCCTGCTGACGCTCGGCCAATATGCGTCTCCGCCGGACAAATTGGTCATTTTTGCTGGCTTCCCGGAAGGCAGCCCGGTTCTCAAATCGGTCATGACATGCCAGAGACCAATATTGCGTCCCAAGGCAGTTCCTCCATACGATGAATAAACCAGGCGTCCATCGCTAAGCCAGACTAGATCGCCCCAGGACACTAAGCCAGGATCCGAAGCCACGACGCTTGGCGATACACCATCCAGGAATAGGGTCTCGATGCTTCCCCCTTGAGGATTGCCCAAGCTTTCTTTTTGGGATGGCTTCAGGTAAGCAAGCCGCTTACCCGATGGGGACCAAGTCAGACAATGAAATTCGTCACTTTCCCTGTTTAGGATTTTTCTCGCATTCTCTCCGTCGGCTCCCGCCACCCAGATCTCGTGCCCGTGGCCGCTGAGGAAGGCGATCGAGGATCCATCTGGAGAAACCTTCGCTCCGAAGCTGTGAGCGCGAAGTTTACGCGGCGCGTCACCGAAGACCGAAGTCAGCCAAAGAACGCTGCCTTCGGATTCGCTAAGAGCGCCGATGATCAACCTCTCCCCATCCGGGAACCACGTGACACTCCCGAGATTGGTTCGCAGTTTATCCGGCAGCGCGATGTCGTGAGACTCCCGCGATCCGATGGCGGTTAAATGCAGCCCTTTCTTATCGGTATAAGCAACATACTTGCCGTCCGGCGAAATCTCGCTGCTCGTAATGGGGTTATCCGACAAGTTGTGAGTGAGCTGTCGCTCAGTTAGCACTTTCCCAGGTGCCGATGGTGGGCCTTTGAACCAAAACCATCCCAAGCCGACCGCAAGAAGAGCCATCGCGAGCAAGGAACCGTAGAAGAGCCTCACGCGAGTGCCGGAGGGTATGGGCACGGCGGGTCGTTCTCCGACTCCCACAGTTGCGCTTTGTCCGCTCAATTCGGTGTCACGTTTCAATCGCTTCAGGTCGGCCCTTAGTTCGGCTGCAGACTGGCAACGGACATCGCGATCTTTCTCCAGTGCCTTATTGATGATCTCTTCCATCTTGGGCGGCAGGTCAGGATTCAACCGCGTGGCTGGCGAAGGCGTCCGATTGAGGATTGATTCGAAAATGACACCCGACGTATCGCCCCGAAATGGGAGCAATCCCGTGGCCATTTCGTAGAGCACCGCTCCGAATGAAAATAAATCTGTGCGCGCATCGAGCTCCTTGCCGCGAACCTGCTCGGGCGACATGTACGCGACCGTGCCCAGTGTCGCTCCGGGACTAGTGAGATGCTCCTCTTCATCGATGGTTGGGGCGCTCGCGGCAACACTCTCCGGTTTCAAACATACCTTTGCCAATCCAAAATCAAGAATCTTGGCGTGACCACGTTCCGTTACAAAGATATTTGCAGGCTTGAGATCGCGATGTACGATGCCCTTGGCGTGAGCCGCATCCAGCCCATCTGCAATCTCGATCGCCAGCGAAAGCAACCGTTCGGTTTCGAGCGGACGACCCGCGATGCGGTGCTTCAGCGTCATGCCATCAAGAAATTCCATGGCGATAAAAGGCTGATCTCCGTATTTGGCGATCTCGTGGATAGTGCAGATGTTGGGATGGTTCAGCGCCGATGGCGCTCGTGCCTCTCGCCGAAAGCGTTCGAGCGTCTGTGGGTCTCGCGCTACATCCTCAGGAAGAAACTTTAGAGCGACAAAACGGCCAAGCTCCGTGTCCTCGGCCTTATACACCACGCCCATACCGCCGCCCCCCAGCTTTTCGATAATGCGGTAATGGGAGATAGTATGGCCGATCACTGGGGTGGCCTCGCCTGATTGGACCAGAATGGTAGGCTCAGTCCGATGGGCAGTCAAACAATAGAAAAGGAGACAGGCGGGAGGGCAACTACAATTTCAATAGCTCCTTAACTGACGCCTTGCCAGCCGACTTGTGGCACACCCAATCCGCAAACCAACGATACCTTCTAGGAAGTCATTCGGGCTTATAATGCGCGGCACGTATGAGTCTGGCTCCGGGAACAAGGCTGGGGCCCTATGAAATCCAGTCGCCGTTGGGTGCGGGTGGGATGGGTGAGGTGTACCGCGCTCGAGACACCAAGCTTGGGCGTGATATCGCGCTGAAGTTCCTGCCGCCCTTATTCACGGCGGACGCCGACCGCGTGGCGCGTTTTGAACGCGAGGCACGACTGCTCGCATCGCTCAATCATCCGCACATCGGGGCCATCTACGGCTTCGAAGATGCTGGCAACGTGCCAGCCCTGGTGCTCGAGCTGGTGGAGGGCGAAACGTTAGACGATCGCGTGCGCCGAGGCCCATTGCCTCTCACCGAGACTTTGGCCCTCGCGCGACAGATCACGGACGCGCTCGACGCCGCCCACAAGGCGGGGATCGTCCATCGCGATCTCAAACCCTCCAACATCAAGATCACGCCGGATGGGGCGGTCAAGGTGCTCGACTTCGGTCTTGCAAAAGCCCTCACGACCGAAGGGTCCGATCCGAATCTGTCGAAGTCTGCGACCATGACGGCGAACGGGACGATCGCAGGCGTGATTCTCGGCACTGCCGCGTACATGAGCCCAGAGCAGGCGCGAGGTAGGCCGGTCGATAGACGCACCGACATTTGGGCTTTCGGGTGCGTGCTCTTCGAGATGTTAACCGGCTCTTCAGCTTTCGCACGCGACACCGCCACGGACACCATCGCCGCGGTCGTCGGCGCCGAACCAGAATGGAAGTCGCTGCCGCCCCACACTCCGGGCAGCATCCGACGTTTGCTGACGCGCTGTCTCCAGAAAGATGCCAGGCGGCGACTTCATGACATCGCAGACGCGCGCATCGAGCTCGAAGATGCGATGCTCACGCCTGCGGAACAGGCTCCAGGGGCTCCGTCGCAACGGTGGTCCCGCCTCGCAGTCTCCGCAGTATCGCTCGGCATTGCGATAGGCCTCGTCTTGCTATGGGTGGCGCGCGACAGGTTCCGAACGCCAGCAGCGGAGCCATCGCCAGGGGATGTTCGCGTCGTACGCCTCACTGATTTCCCCGGACTTGAGGAGTCTCCGGCCATTTCACCAGACGGCAGGTCTGTGGCATTTACCGCTGGTGTGGCTGGCAAACGGCAAGTCTTCGTGCGGCTCATCGCTGGCGGGCCCCCGCTGCAAATCACGCGCGATGCGGTCGATCATGAGTGCCCTCGCTGGTCGCCAGACTCAAGCTCGATCCTGTATTTCTCGCCGGCGATATCAGGAGCTGTCCAAGGGAGCATATGGGAGATGCCGGCGCTCGGCGGGGTGCCCCGGCGGGACGTCACCAGCGTGGGATGTGCCGACGTCAGCCCTGCGGATGGTCGGCTTGCGCTTTTCCGGTTGGCGAAGGATGGCATACAGCTGGTGACGACGCCGAGCGATCTTTCCAGATTCGAGGTGGTTGCCCAGTTCGCGCCCACTACATATTACTTGTATCCTCGCTGGTCGCCCGACGGCCGATGGATCGCCTTTCAGCGAGGAGACAGCATCCGGTTCGACATTTTCGTGGTGCCGGCAACCGGAGGGGAACCGCACCAGTTAACCCATGACAACGACATGATGAGCGGTTTTGCCTGGCTTCCCGATAACACAGGCATTGTCTACAGCTCAAGCCGCGGCGGCACCATGCCTTATTTGCCGACGTTAGGCTTGTGGCAGGTGAAGTTGCGTGATGGACGCGTCCGGCGGGTCATATCGGGCGAGACCTCGTACATGAGTCCAGACATCTCCCGCAGTGGCGCGATATTGGTCAGCCGCATGAAGCTGGAGACCGACATCTGGAAGTTCCCCATCGACGGCGTACCCACAGAGAATGCGCGCCGCGCCGTTCGTGTGACGCGACAGACGGGGCAGGTCCTCACTCCTACGGTCAGCCCCGATGATAAGGAGGTCGCGTTTCTATCGGACAGCGGCGGTCACGCCAACCTGTGGGTCGTGAACACCGATAGTGGTGCGCTGCGCCAGATCACGAACGAGCGCGATCCGAAGGTGGCTGTGGGGGTCCCAGTGTGGTCGCCCAATGGCCAAACTATCGCTTTCGTTTGTTCGCGGGGCAACCAGGGGTTGACGTTTGGAGTCTGGCTGGTGGATTCGGACGGAAGCAATCTGCGGAATGTGGCGAATCCCGCTTTGGGCCTTGCCTGGTCGCAGGATGGCCACTGGGTTTATTACTCAACGTGGAGCGGCCCGGCGGCAACCGAGGTCGCGCTGAAGAAAGTGGCTGTTGACGGAGGTCCCCCCGTCACTGTGAGGACCGAGCGGCTACGAAACGTTATCGGGCTGCACGGCACGACTCTTTACTACGCCGTCGAGCGGCCGCTCGTCGACGGCACGCCGGAATTCGAAATCCGGGCTGCCACTCCCGAGAACGCGCCCTTTCACGTGCTCGCGCGCATTCCTGCCTCGCGCGGGCCCATCTGGCAGATTGTCAACCCCGCAATATCTCCCGACGGCAAGTGGCTGGCGCAGGCACTGACCGACGGATTTACGACCAACCTCTGGGCGCTTTCGACAACCACCGGCGAATGGCGTCAGATTACCGATTTCGGTGACCGCGCCACGTTCATCGCCCGCCGCGTGTCCTGGTCCTCGGATGGGCGCTCAATCCTAGCCGCGGTAGCCGAGGGCGATTCCGACATCGTTCTGCTGGAAGGACTGTCGAATGTCGGACGCGAGTGAGCGATTCTGGGCGGATGACGGGCAAACCGAAAGTAACTGTTGTTAACAGACGTGGCTGTTGAAAAACTTGACATTTCAGAAATCAGGCCAAATTTGGGTTATAGAAAATGTCCAAACGAATCGAGGAGATCGTTTAGAGGGCATCCTGACGCAATTTATTTTCTGCGAATTTCGCGGAGTGAGTTTTTCAACAGCCACGCCTCTTTGCAACAGTTGACTTCCGAATAGCCCGTGGCTCGCCAAATGGAGCAGCGTTGCGTTCAAAAACGGGCCTGTCTTCTTCCGCGGCGGGTTGAGCCAATAAAGCGCAGTGCTTGTCTTGATGGGCGGCGAAAGTGCACCCCTGGAGCTGTCGCCGCCTTCGACTTTCCAGTCGATCTTGTCGACTCCCTTTAATTGAATTGAAACAAGATTTCCTGTGACATCGCCAGCTGTCGTTGTGACTTCGATACATGTGTCTATGCATAGTCGCGCTCCGACACGTCGCGAACAATCCATTCCCTTGGAGCAAGTTCCTGAAGAATACGCCACGCCTCGGTCTCCGCAAGGTGAGTGGCGGTACGTGGTCCAATGCAGATTTGAAGATGATTAGGAGTCAACTTGATGTGTTCGTTTTCATCAAAAATGCCGGGCCATTCATCCATGGCCTTCCGAAATAACCCGTCAATCGTGTCGTAAGTCACGTCGGGATCGTCAGATTTCCGAGATGCCAGATGTTGCCCTTTTCGCTCTCTTGCTGCTTTCTCATCATAAAGTTTTGCGAAGATGAGTTTGAAAATTTCGTTGAACTCGTCATCTCCCGAGTTAGCTAAGAAGAGTTCTTCCAAATCCTGAATGATTCCCTTGAAGTCAAACTGTCGCTTCAAATCTGAAAGCGTGAGTTTTGCTTTTAAAACGTCCTGCGGGTCTTGGTCAACGGTCGGAATTTCTGTCAGAGTGTCTTCAAATTCGTGTGGATATGGCCGATACAGAATGATTCGCTCACGGCCATTCGACCATACGCCAACAGGTGAACCTTCCGCATTCAGGTAGCTTTTTAACTGAGCGAGGCCATCCTTTCGGTCCGGTCGCTTGACCTCGATGACGATTTTGGCTGTGACTCCATCCTTTTGGAAAACACAAAGCGCGAGCTCGGCCTCTGGGGCCTGGCTTTTCGGGGTCACTGTGCTTTCACTTTCGTTACAGCCCAATGACTCGCTCACCATCCCAAGGATGGCTTTGTTGATCGACTTCATTCACTTCGTTTCCTCCACGAATGCGATCCAAGCTACAGAGATCTGACTTTTCCTCTGGTGGGATCGGTTCCCACTGAATACATCAGCCTTCTTCTGGACATACAATCGTACAACCATGCCGCCCACGTCCCTTCTTCGAAGGTTACTGACAAAGCTCCCCGCAGACCCGCCAAGAACTCCAGAATGGTCGACGCTTTGGTTTCCAGAATGGATTCCATGATTAACTTGCCCTGGGAATCCATCACCGCGACCGAGATCGTTGCTTGATGAACGTCCAGCCCAATACACTTTTCACAGCTCATCGAGGGTGCTCCTTTCGTAGGTGATCATCTGAACCATGACAACCTACTCCAATAGGGGCGCCTTCTTATAATGCGATTACAACAGTAACGCTCGCGTAAAACTACCTTCTCCTTACAATCGTGCAGGATGCGAACGCTGGTCTACGAAATCTTGGTTCTTGCCTTGCTGGGATTCGCAGCGTTGACAGCCGTCGCCTCGGAGCATTGCCAGTCTGTCACCATAGTCGGGCACTTAGCAGCTGGTGAGCGCTTTGAAAGGGCACTCAACCGGGATTTCGTTTTCAAGCTAATGCCAACCCGGCTGGGCCCTGAGGGGAACGTCGACGGCTGGGAGATAGGCCTCCTAGGGCCCGGAGGACCGAACCGCGATTACATCTATCCCGTCAATCCTCCGCTGCGTTTCAACGGGCTGCAAATTCTCGGACCGAGTTACGGGGAAGACAGCAAAATGTCTCTTGGCCGTCCGCATGTTATGCGCTTTTTGTTATCCGAGAATGACGACCAGCGGCTCTGGCCGCTTGTGACCAACGCATTATGGCCGTACAGTGCCCCTGACCCGGAGAAAGCGAGCGACCATTATCTCAACGCTCTCAAAGAGGTGAGCACCGGTGAATTAACTGTCACCGTGCTGTCGTACACTTCGGACCCCAACTCCGGCTCTGTTCGACAAATCAGATTCCGGGCCGGATTCAAGGTACCCCGCAACTTTGAGTTTGCCCGCTCGCTGAACCCCAAGGCAGCAACCTGTTCTGCCATCGGGCGAGAATAAGCGAAGCGCAGATGCCCTGCTCTGGCGCAAGCTTGTGCAATGGCCTGTTTCCACCAAGTGCTATTTCAAAGGCCCTGATCCAGGTCCTCGGTGCGGGAAATAACAACAAGTGCAAACATCAACAGGAGCCACAGAAATATGAACCGACCTAAGCGGACATGGCCGACAAACAAATGACCATAGAATAACCGTTCGAAGTCCATTTCGTCGTATCTCCAGGATTGCCAAGCAAAAATCACGCCCATCGTGCCTAGCAGGGTCAGAAGTGCTGCAGATCGAGAAACACAGAGAAGAACCAACACGAGGAGGATGAGCACATACAGGGCCGTGGGAA
>Ga0075425_100003303_pt1 | contig 16371 bp, 18 predicted proteins | sample SoiMethybrSBSTD4_FD_75300 | JGI IMG/M metagenome (GOLD analysis project Ga0075425, IMG submission 75300) | Bulk soil microbial communities from a Populus tree surrounding site in Tennessee, USA - Soil MetaG P. TD hybrid SBSTD4 | ecosystem: Environmental > Terrestrial > Soil > Tree plantation... | reverse complement strand
GCAGAAGCCCAAGCGCTTCTTCGGCGCGGCGCGCAACGTCGAGGAAGGCGGCTCGCTCACCATCATCGCCACCGCGCTGATCGACACCGGCAGCCGCATGGACGACGTGATCTACGAGGAGTTCAAGGGCACCGGCAACCTCGAGGTGCACCTCGACCGGCGCATGCACGAGAAGCGCATCTACCCCGCGATCAACGTCAACCGCTCGGGCACGCGGCGCGAGGAGCTGCTCATCGACCAGCCGGTGCTGCAGAAGATCTGGGTGCTCCGCAAGCTGCTCTTCCCGATGGACGAGCTCGAGGCGGCCGAATTCCTGGTCGACAAGCTGCGCGCCACCAAGTCGAACGCCGAGTTCTTCGACTCGATGCGCCGGGGCTAGGAAATCGGGCTCTGACCCCGATTTCCTGTGTATAATCCGCGCCTTCGCAAAGGCTTCGTCATGAAATCAGGCGTGCACCCCGAATACCGGCCGGTGATCTTCCTCGACACCAGCGCCAACCATTCCTTCCTCACGCGCTCGGCGATCGACACCAAGGGCCGCGAGACGATGAAGTGGACCGACGGCAAGGAATACCCCGTGGTCAAGGTCGAGGTGTCTTCCGAGTCGCACTCGTACTACACCGGCAAGCAGAAGCTCGTCGACACCGCGGGCCGGGTCGAGAAGTTCAAGCGCCGCTACACCAAGAAGGCCAAGTAAACCCCGGGGCGCCGTGCTGCCCCGGCTCACGCTCCCGCCCTCGCCGGCGCTGCTCGCGCTGGTCGCGGCGGCGTTCCTCCTGCCGGGCCTGGTCAGCCACGACCTGTGGAAGACGCAGGACGCGATCGGCCTTGGCATCGTGCACGCGATGGCCGAGAGCCGGAACCTGCTCGTGCCGCAGATCGCCGGCACGCCCTGGCTCTACGACCAGCCGCTCTACCACTGGGTCGCGCTCGCGTTCGGCTGGGCTTTCGGCTGGCTGATCGAGTTTCACGGCGCCGCGCGCCTGGCGAGCGGCGCCTTCGTCGCCGCCGCCTTCGCCTGCATCTACGCGGCGGCGCGCGCATGGATGCCGGGCGACGCGCTGCAGCGCCGCCTCACCGCCTCGGCGGCGATGCTCCTGCTGCTCGGCTGCGTCGGCCTGCTGGTGCATGCGCACGAGGCGCTGCCCGAGCTCGCCGCGCTCGCCTCGATTGCGCTGGCGCTCGCCGCGCTTCCGTACGCAGCGCAGCGGCCGGTCGCCGCGGGCGCGGTGTTCGGCGCGGGCCTGGCGCTCGCGTTCCTCTCCGCCATGTGGACCCTGCCCGCGGGCCTGGGCGCCGCGGTGCTGATCGCGCACCTCGCCTGCCCGGAGTGGCGCACCCGCCGCGGCGCGGCGTTCGTGGCGATCGCCCTGGTCACGCTGATCGTGGTCGCGCTCCCCTGGCCGCTCGCGCTCGCGCAACGCTCGGGGGCCGCGTTCCTGCAATGGTGGGCGGCCAACGCCCAGCCACAGGGCACCACGCTCACCAACCTGCGGCATTTCTTCGCCACCGCGAGCTGGTTCTGCTGGCCGGCGTGGCCGCTCGCCCTGTGGGCGGCGTGGTCGCTGCGCCGCCAGTGGCGCGAGCCGCGCCTGCTCGTCCCCGCGCTCGCGGTGCTCTCGATGCTTGCGCTCTACGGCGCCTGGGGCCCGACGCAGGACGAGAGCCTGATCGGCCTTCTCGCGCCGCTCAGCCTGCTCGGCGCGCAAGGCATCTTCACCCTGCGCCGCGGCGCGATGGCGGCGCTCGACTGGTTCGGCGCGCTCACCTTCGCCGTGTTCACCGCGCTGGTGTGGATCGGCTGGAGCGCGATGCTCACCGGCCTGCCGGGGCCGGTGGCGCGCAACTTCGGCCGCATGGCGCCGGGCTTCGCCGCCGAGCTGCGGCCCTTCGCGGTGCTCGCCGCGCTGCTCCTCGCCGCGGCGTGGCTCTACCTCATGTTCTTCACGCGCGGCTCGCCGATGCGCTCGATCGCGCGCTGGGCGCTCGGCATCGTGCTCCTGTGGGGCACCTTCGCCATGCTGTGGCTGCCGTGGGTCGACTACCAGAGGAGCTACCGCTCGGTCGCGCACGCGCTGCGCGTCAAGATTCCCGGCGGCGCGCGCTGCATCGCCCTGCGCTACGTCGGAGTGTCGCAGGCCGCGGCGCTCGACTACCATGGCGGCATCCGCGGCCAGCTCTACGACGTCCTGAAGCCCGCCGCGTGCCCGCTGGTGCTGGTGCAGGGAACCCCCGCGCACGAGCTCGACGCGCCGGCGCGCGTCGCCGCCGGCCGCTGGGTCAAGCTCGCCGACGTCGGCCGCCCCGGCGACCGCACCGAGCGCTACCGCCTCTACCGCCTCTCCCGGTGACGACTCCCTCCCAGCTCAAGTCGTGGCAGGACCTGGCCCTCCATGCCGAGAGCTGGCGCGGCCTGCATTTGCGGGAGCTGCTCGCCAGGGATGCGACCCGGGCGAAGCAACTGGCGGTGGAAAGCGCCGGGTTGCGCTACGACTTCTCGCGCCAGCGCGTCGGCGCGATGACGCTGCGACTGCTCGCGCACCTCGCCGAGGAGCGCAGGTTCGCCGAGTGGCGCGACGAGCTGCTCGAGGGCCGGGCCGTCAACTCCACCGAGAACCGCCCCGCGTGGCACACCGCCCTGCGCGCCGCGAACCCGCCTGCCGAGGTGAAAGCCGCGCTCAAAGGCATGCGCAGCCTCGCGGAGCGGGTCAGGAAGGACAATCGGTTCAAGAGAATCATCAATCTCGGCACCGGCGGCTCGGATCTCGGACCGCGCCTGCTTGCGGACGCGCTCGGCGACGGCGAGCTCGACGTGCGCTTCGCCGCCAACGTCGACCCGCGCGACCTCGCGCGCGCTCTGGAAGGCGCGAAGCCGCAGGAGACGCTGTTCGTCGTGGTGTCGAAGACCTTCACCACGCAGGAGACGATGGCCAACGCCGAGGCCGCGCGAGCATGGGGAGCGAAGAATTTCTACGCCGTGACCGCGAGCCTCGAGCGGGCGAGGGGCTTCGGCGCCGCCGAGGTCCTGCCGATGTGGGACTGGGTCGGCGGGCGCTTCTCGGTGTGGTCGGCCGTCGGCTTTGCGGCGATGTGCGCCATCGGCGCAAGGGCTTTCGATGAATTCCTGGCCGGCGGCGAGGAAGTGGACCGTCATTTCGCCGAGGCGCCGCTCGAGAAGAACATCCCGGTGCTGATGGCGCTGATCGGCGTGTGGAACACGAACTTCCTCGGCGCGGCGACGCACGCGGTGCTGCCCTACTCCAACGCGCTGCGCCTCCTGCCTGCGTACCTGCAGCAGCTCGAGATGGAGTCGAACGGGAAACGCGTCGACCGCGACGGGCGCGCGGTCGACTACGCGACCGCGCCGGTGCTCTGGGGCGCCGAGGGCACGGTGAGCCAGCACTCGTTCCACCAGCTCCTGCACCAGGGCACGCAGGGAGTGCCGGCCGACTTCATCGACGTGGGCGAGGACCGCGTGCTCTCCGCCAACCTGCGCGCGCAGGCCGACGCGCTGGCGCTGGGCACCGACGATCCCAAGCTGCCGCCGCACAAGCAGTATCCGGGGAATCGGCCGTCGAGCATCCTGTCGCTGGAGAAGCTCACGCCGCGGAATCTGGGCAGGCTGATCGCGCTGTACGAGCACAAGGTGTTCACGCAGGGCGTGATCTGGAACATCAACAGCTTCGACCAATGGGGCGTCGAGCTCGGCAAACAGATGGCCAACAAGCTCCTAACCGGAGGAAAGTAAATGGACCAGGAAACCTTCAACCTCTCGATCCGCAAGTTCCTGAAAATGGTCGGGGTCAACTCGCAGCGCGAGATCGAGCAGGCGGTGCAGCACGCGCTCGAAAGCAGGCGAATCAAGGGCGTCGAGTCCTTTCCGGCGAAGGTCACGCTCGAGATACCGGCGCTCGGGCTGCGCGTGCCCTTCGACGGCGAGATCAAACTAAAATAGGGCGATGAACAAGGCGCGGGAATTCGACCAGTCGGTGCTCGCGGAGCTGAAGGCGCTGCTCGGCGAGCGCGTGTCGACCTCGGCCGCGGTGCGCGAGCACCACGGCAAGGACGAGTCGTATTTTCCGTACGCGCTCCCGGATGTCGTCGTCTTTGTAAGGACGACCGAAGAGGTGCGCGACGTCGTCAACATCTGCCGCCGCCACCGCGTGCCGATGATCCCCTTCGGCGTCGGCACCTCGCTCGAGGGCCACATCCTCGCGGTGCAGGGCGGCGTGTCGATCGACCTGTCGCAGATGAACAAGGTGCTCGAGGTGCACGAGGCCGACCTCGACGCCGTGGTGCAGGCGGGCGTGACGCGCAAGCAGCTCAACGAGTACATCAAGCACACCGGGCTCTTCTTCCCGGTCGATCCGGGCGCCGACGCGACGCTCGGCGGCATGGCGGCGACGCGCGCCTCGGGCACCAACGCCGTGCGCTACGGCACGATGCGCGAGAACGTGCTGTCGCTGAAGGTGGTGCTCGCCGACGGGCGCATCATCCAGACTTCGCGCCGCGCCAAGAAATCGGCCGCGGGCTACGACCTGACGCGGCTCTTCGTCGGCTCCGAGGGCACGCTCGGCATCATCACCGAGGTGACGGTGCGGCTCTACCCGGTGCAGGAGGCGATGTCGGCCGCGGTGTGCGCCTTCGACTCGGTCGACGGCTGCACCAATACGGTCATCGAGACCATCCAGGCCGGCATCCCGGTCGCGCGCTGCGACATCGTCTGCGACAAGACGGTCGACGCCATCAACAAGTTCAAGAAGACCCGCTACCGGGTCGCGCCGACCGTATTTTTCGAGTTCCATGGATCGAAGTCCTCCGTCGTGGAACAGGCCGAGGCGGTGCAGGCGATCGCCAAGGAGCACGGCGGCCACGATTTCCAGTGGGCGACCAAGCCCGAGGAGCGCACGCAGCTCTGGCAGGCGCGCCACGACGCCTACTTCGCCTGCCTGCAGATCCGCCCCGGCTCGCGCGCCGTGTCGACCGACGTGTGCGTGCCGATCTCGCGCCTCGCCGAGTGCGTGCACGAGACGATGGAGGACGTCAAGAACTACATCGCGCCGGTGCCGCTCCTCGGCCACATCGGCGACGGCAACTTCCACCTGATGCTGCTGGTCGACCCGGCGAAGCCGCAGGAGACCGAGATCGCCAAGGAATTCAACAAGCGCCTGATCGAGCGCGCGCTGCGGCTGGAAGGCACCTGCACCGGCGAGCATGGCGTCGGCATGGGCAAGATGGGCTCGATGCGCATGGAGCTCGGCGACGACGTGATGGACGTGATGCGCGACATCAAGAAGGTCCTCGATCCCGAGAACCTGATGAACCCGGGGAAAGTCGTCCCGCTCCCGTGAGCGCGGAAGCGCGCATCGGGCAACTCAAGCTCGAGCTGAAGACGCCGTCGGCGCCGATCGCGAACTATGTGAACGCGGTGCGCGCCGGCAACCTGCTGTTCCTCGCCGGCAAGGGCCCGCGCAGCGTCAAGGGCAAGCTCGGGCGCGAGGTGACGCTCGAGCAGGGCTACCAGCACGCGCGGGCGGTGGGCATCGACCTGATCTCGGTGATGCGCGCCGAGCTCGGCTCGCTCGACAAGGTGCGCCGCGTGGTCAAGGTGCTCGGCATGGTCAACGCCGTGCCCGAGTTCGAGGACCATCCCAAGGTGATCAACGGCTGCTCGGACCTCTTCGTCGAGGTGTTCGGCGACAAGGGGAGGCACGCGCGCTCGGCGGTCGGCATGGGCTCGCTGCCGATGGGCATCCCGGTGGAGATCGAATGCATCGTGGAGGTCGAATGAAAACGATTCTTGCAATCGCTCTCGCGATTCCCGTTGCGGCCATGGCCCAGAGCTGGGGCCCGCGCTCCCTCGACGAGCTGAAGCAGGAGACGATCCGGCGCGCCGAGCGCAACCTGAACCCGATCGGCGGCGTCAAGCCCGAGGACGCGCGCGAGGCGATGGCGAGCCTGAAGAGCCTCGAGCCCGACGAGTGGGCCGCGGCATGGAGCCGCATCGGCGAGCGCTACTTCGCGCGCGGCGACTACTTCCACGCCTGGGAGATCTTCAACGTCGCCCGCTGGCCGAGCGAGAAGCTCTCGCCGGGCAAGCAAAAAGCCTACGAGCGCGCGCTCGAAGCGTTCCAGCGCCACGGGAAGTCGCTCAACCCGCCGATCGAGACGGTGCGCATCCCCTTCGAGGGCAGCGAGATCGTCGCCTACCTGCGCCTGCCGCGCGACGTGCGCCCGGCGCCGATGGTGTTCGGCATCAACGGCCTCGACTCGCGCAAGGAGGAGGTGATCGCGCGCGCCGGGCGCTACCTCGACGCCGGCGTCGCCGTGTTCGCGATCGACATGCCCGGCACCGGGCAGGCGCCGGTGCTGATCGACGTCGGCGCGGAGCGGATGTTCTCGCGCGCGCTCGACTACCTCGCCACGCGCAAGGACCTCGACGCGAGGCGCGTCGTGGTGCAGGGCCGCAGCTGGAGCGGCTACTGGGCGGCGGTGATGGCCTACACCGAGAAGGACCGCATCCGCGGCGCGGTGGTGCACGGCGTCGGCATCGACCAGTACTTCTCGCCCGAGTGGCAGAAGGCGGCGTTCTCGACGCGCGAGTACCTGTTCGACATCTACCCGGCGCGCGCGGTGGTCTACGGCACGAAGAGCCTGGACGAGTTCCTCGCCTACGGCCCGCGCCTCTCGCTCGTCGCGCGCGGCATGCTCAAGCGACCCTCGGCGCCGATGCTGCTCGTCAACGGCGAGCGCGACACGCAGCAGCCGATCTCGGACCTGTACCTGCTGATGCGCCACGGCGACCCGAAGGAAGTCTGGGTCAACCCCGAGGGCGGCCACATGGGCCGCTCGGAGCGCTGGCCCCAGGGCAAGGTGATCTCCGAGATCGTCGAGCCGTGGGTGCTGCGCCACCTCGGCGTCGAGAAGGTGCAGCTCGCCCAGCAGAGCGACGTCACGAAGAAGGAGCCCAGGCCCGACGAGAAAGCCGCGCCCGCGCCGCCGCGCCCGCGCATTACCTTCAAGCCGAAGGGCGGCACCGGCTCGAGCGTCGGCGACGATGCGCCCGGCGGCGGCGCGGCAACGGCACCGTCCTCCAAGGGCGGGGTTCCCGGCTCGCCGTCCGGGTCCTTCACCGGCGAGGGCGCGCGCCCCTAGCCTAGATCGTCATCACGCTCTTGCGGTAGAACTTCAGCTCCTCGATCGACTCGAGGATGTCGGCGAGCGCCTCGTGCTTGCCTTCCTTGGAGAAGCCCTTCATCAGCTCGGGCTTCCAGCGCCGCACCAGCTCCTTGAGCGTGGAGACGTCGAGGTTGCGGTAGTGGAAGTGCGCCTCCAGGCGCGGCATCCAGCGCGCGAGGAAGCGCCGGTCCTGGCAGATCGAGTTGCCGCACATCGGTGAGCTGTTGGCCGGCACGTGCTGCTCGAGGAAGGCGAGCGCGGCGCGCTCGGCCTCGGCCTCGGCGAGGCGCGAGGCGCGCACCTTTTCGATCAGGCCGCTCTTCTTGTGCGTGCCCTTGTTCCAGCTGTCCATCGCCTCGAGCACCGCGTCGGGCTGGTGCACCACCAGCACCGGGCCCTCGGCAACCACCTCGAGATCGGAATTGGTGACGAGCAGCGCGATCTCGATGATGCGGTCGGAGTCGGGCTGCAGGCCGGTCATCTCCATGTCGATCCAGATGAGGTGGTTCGCGCTGTTGTCCGGTAATGCGGCCATGGCTTATTCTAGCTTCGCGTGCCGAACGCCCTCACCTGGCTGTTTCTCGCCGCGCTGAGCACGGCGAGCGCGACGCGCCTGTGGCTCGCGCAGCGCCATGTGCGCCACGTGCGCGCGCATCGCGACGCGGTGCCGGCGCGCTTCGCCACCGAGATCCCGCTCGCCGCGCACCAGAAGGCGGCCGACTACACCGTGGCCAAGACGCGCTTCGCCATGGTCGACACGCTGGTCGGCGCCGCGCTGGTTGTGCTGCTGACGCTGGGCGGCGGCATCCAGTTCCTGGGCGAGACCTGGTCGTCGAGCCTCGCATCCGGCGCCATCGCGCACGGCACGGCCCTCCTTCTCAGCCTGTTCTTCGTCCAGGCGCTGGTCTCGCTGCCGCTGTCGCTCTACCGCACCTTCAGGATCGAGAGCCGCTTCGGCTTCAACCGCATGACGCTCGGGCTCTATTTCTCCGACCTCGCCAAGCAGACGCTGGTGGCGCTGGCGCTCGGGGTGCCGCTGATCCTCGCGGTGCTCTGGCTGATGCAGCGCATGGGCGAGCACTGGTGGCTCTACGTCTGGGGGGTGGTGACGGCCTTCAGCCTGGGGCTGCAGCTCATCTTCCCGGCGGTGATCCTGCCGCTCTTCAACAAGTTCACGCCCATTACCGAAGGCGAGCTGGCGGCGCGCGTCACGAGGCTGCTCGAGCGCTGCGGCTTCAAGTCGCGCGGCCTGTACCTGATGGACGGCTCGAAGCGCTCGAGCCACGGCAACGCCTTCTTCGCCGGCTTCGGCGCGACCAAGCGCATCGTGCTGTTCGACACGCTGGTGGAAAGGCTCGCGCCTTCCGAGGTCGAGGCGGTGCTCGCGCACGAGCTCGGCCACTACAAGCTGCACCACATCGTGAAGATGATCGCCCTCAGCAGCGCGCTCAGCCTGGCCGGCCTCTGGATCCTCGGCCAGCTGATCGGCGAGCCCGGGTTCTACGCCGGGCTGGGCGTAGCCACGCCGAGCACCGCCGCGGCGCTCGCGCTCTTCATGCTGGTGGTGCCGGAGTTCACTTTCTTCCTGCACCCGCTGCTCGCGCTCTACTCGCGCCGGCGCGAGTTCGAGGCCGACGCCTACGCCACGCACCACGCCGAGGCGCGCGAGCTGGTGCAGGCGCTGGTCAAGCTCTACAAGGACAACGCCGCCACGCTGACCCCGGACCCGCTGCACTCGGCGTTCTACGACTCCCACCCGAGCGCCGCGGCGCGCATCGCGCGGCTTACGCCATGAGCGAACTCGCGAGCAGGAAGTGCAAACCCTGTGAGGGCGGCGTCGCGCCGTATACGCCGCAGCAGACCCAGGACATGCTGAAGCAGGTCAAGGGCTGGATCGTCGAGGACGGGAAGCTGGTGAAGCTCTATCCGTTCAAGAACTACTACGAGACCATGGCGTTCGTGAACGCGCTGGCGTGGATCTCGCACCGCGAGGACCACCATCCGGATCTGAAAGTCGGCTACAACCAGTGCCGGGTCGAGTACTCGACGCACGCCATCGGCGGGCTGTCGGAAAACGACTTCATCTGCGCCGCGAAGTGCGACCGGCTGCTCGGCCTTTGAAGCGGGTCTTCAGCTCGTTCAACCTGGTGGCCGTGCATCACGCGAAGAATATTCTGGCGACGCACGGCATCCGCGCGGTGGTGAAGAACGAATACCTGTCCTCGGCGATGGGCGACCTGCCGCCCGCGGAGTGCCAGGCCGAGCTGTGGCTGCTGGATGCTTCGGACCTCTACCGGGCCGAGGAAATCCTGTTCAGGAAAGACCCCGGCGGCCCGGACTGGACCTGCGCCTGCGGCGAGGTCTCGGGCGCGCAGTTCACCCAGTGCTGGCGTTGCGGGGCGAGTCGGACCGAAGCGGCGTGACGTTGCCGCGGCGGTTGCCGCGGTGCGAGATGATCCTGAAGCCGGGGTCGAGCGCCACGACCGCGTCGTCGGGGATGTCCTTGTAGACCACCGCGTTGGCGCCGATGCGGACGTTGTCGCCGATGCGGATCGCGCCGAAGATGCGCGCCCCCGGCGCGATGTAGACGCCATCGCCGATCACCGGCACGCCGCAGCGCTTGCCCGAGCCGCCGCGGCCGATGGTGATGCTCTGCGACAGGCTGCAGTCGCGGCCGATGCGCGCGCTTCCCGAGACGGTGATGCCGCCGAAGTGGCCGATGTAGAGCCCGGGGCCGATGTCGGCGGTGCGCGGCACCTCGATGCCCCACAGCGCGCGGATCGCGAAGTAAAGCGGGTAGTAGACCAGGCTGAGCAGCGGATGGCCCAGGCTCCAGCGGCCGAGGCGGTAGACGATCACGGCCTGCGTGCCGGGCGCGGCGAGCGCGAGCGCGAGGCGCCGCAGGCGGCCGCCGTCCTCGTAGCCGCACGCCCGCGCGAGGTCCTGCTTCAGGGTCTCGATCAGCCCCATCGGCGCATTCTGGCGAAGCCCGCGAGGCCGCGCCGCCGCGGGGGTTAGGTACAACGGCTCAGAGGAGGCGCGCGATCGTGACGATGAGCAGGATGAACACCCACACCACCACCGCGCGCCACAAGAGGCCCACGGTCGAGTCGAGGAACGGCCCCTCGGCGGTCTCGCCGACGCCGAGCTCCGGCCGCGGCTGCATGCCGTCGACCTCCTGCAGGGGCATCCCCAGGCGCACGCCCATGGCGCCGGCGCCGGCGGCGAGCACGATGCCGGCGTTGGGGTCGAGCCAGCTGCGCGCCTGGGTGCGCCAGCAGTACACCGCGTCCTCGAAGTCGCCCACCACCGCGAATGCCGCCGCGGTGAGCCGTACCGCGGGCCACTCGAGCACGTAGAAGGCGCGCTCGGCGAACTGGCCGAAGCCGCCGAAGTCCTTCCAGCGCGCGGCGAGGTACGTGGCCAGGCGGTAGAGCACCGCGCCGCTCGGCCCGGGCAGGATCAGGTACCAGAGCAGCACGCCGAACACGTGGCGGTGCGAGGCGAGGAGCGCCTCCTCGATCGCGAGGCGGATCACCTCCTCGCGCGTGCGCACCACCCCGGAGGCGCCGCGCCAGCGCTCGAGCAGGCCGCGCGCGGCGTCGATGTCGCCCGCCTTCACCGCGAGCTGGATGTCGGTGAAGTAGTGGCTGAACTGGCGGAAGCCGAGCGTGAAGTAGAGCACCGCGATGTTGAAGGCGAGCGCGAGCAGCGGGCTCACCGCGGCGAAGGCGTAGTGGAGCGCGAGCACCGCGGCAACCGGCGGCAGCACCGCGACGCACCAGGCGATGGTGCCGTGGCGCCGCTCGCCGCCGTTGAACGACTGCTCCAGCCAGCCGGCCCACGCGGCAAGGGCTCCTTGGGCGTAGCGGCGGTCGCCGAGCGGCCGCCACTGCTCGATCAGCAGCGCGGCGATGATGGCGAGGGCGCTCATGAAATCATTCTATAGAGGTTGACGACGATGCCGGCCGTCGCGCCCCAGATGCGGTGCTGCCCGTGCTCGATCACGTAGTAGCTCGCGCTGCGGCCGGCGAACTCGCGCGTCTCGCGGCGATGGTTGCGCGAGTCGAGCAGGAAGGCGAGCGGCACCTCGAATACCTCGTCGACCTCGCGCGCGTCGGGCACGAGCTCGAGCGGCGGCGGCACCAGGCCGATCACCGGCGTGACGCGGAAACCCGTGCGCGTGAAGTATTCCGGCAGGCGCGCCAGCACCTCGACGCGCGCGCGCGCGAGGCCCAGCTCTTCCTCAGCCTCGCGCAGCGCGGTGACCTCGGGGCCGGCGTCGTGCGGCTCGGCGCGCCCGCCCGGGAAGCTCACCTGCCCGGAATGGTGCTTGAGGTGCGCGGTGCGGCGCGTGAAGAGGACGGTCAGCCCCTCTTCATGGGCGACGACGGGAACCAGGACCGCGGCCACCGTGGCGTCTTCCCGCTCGCGCCTCGCCCCGTCGTCCCCGTATACTGCGCTCGCCGGAGGGGTGCGCTTGAGACGCTCTCTTAGACCGGCGACATCGAGATCGATCAAGGGAGAAGCCGCATGCCGCGCATCATCCTCGCCGTTTGCCTTGCGCTCGCAACTTCAGCCGCGCTCGCCTTCCACTGCCCCGCCGACATGCGCAAGATCGACGAGGCGATGGCCAAGAACCCGAAGCTCACCGCGGAGCAGGCCGCCGAGGTGAAGAAGGCGCGCGCCGACGGCGAGGCGCTGCACAAGGCGGGCAAGCATCAGGCGTCGATCGATACCCTCGGCCGGGCGATGAAGATCCTCAACATCAAATAATCAGGGGATCAGCACCACCGAGCCGGTCGTCTGCCGGCCCTCGAGGTCGCGGTGCGCCTGCGCCGCGTCCGCGAGCTGATACTTCTTCGTCGTCTCGATCTTCACCTTGCCGGACTTGACGACGTTGAACAGGTCGTTCGAGCGCTTGACCAGGTCGGCGCGCGCCGCGATGTAGGTGGCGAGCGTCGGCCGCGTGACGTAGAGCGAGCCCTTGCTGGCGAGGATGCCGAGGTTCTGCGGCGGCACCGGACCCGAGGCATTGCCGAACGACACCAGCAGGCCGCGCGGCTGCAGGCTGTCGAGCGATCCGTCCCAGGTGGTCTTGCCGACCGCGTCGTAGATCACGGGCAGCTTCTTGCCCTTGGTGAGCTCCTTCACCTTCTCGACCCAGTTCTCGGTGCTGTAGTTGATGACGTGCTTGTAGCCGTGCGAGCGCGCGAGCTTCGCCTTCGCCTCCGAGCCGACCGTGCCGATGGCGTTGACGCCGAGCTTCTTCAGCCACTGGCCGGCGATCAGGCCGACGCCGCCGGCGGCCGCGTGCCAGAGCACGGTCTCGCCCTTCTTCACCTTGTAGGTGGAGTGGATCAGGTAATGCACCGTCATGCCCTTCAGCATCATCGACGCCGCCTGCTCGTCGCTGATGCCCTTCGGGATCTTCACCATGCGCTCGGCGGGCACCAGGCGCATCTCGCAGTACGAGCCCGGCAGCCCGGTGTAGGCGACCCGGTCGCCTTTCTTCAGGCCTTTCACGCCCGGGCCGATCGCGTCGACCACGCCCGCGGCTTCGTTGCCGGCGACGCCCGGGAGCTGCATCGGGTAGAGGCCCGAGCGCTGGTAGACGTCGACGAAGTTGACGCCGATCGCGGTGTGCCGGATGCGGACCTGTCCCTGCCCGGGATCGCCGACCGGCACGTCATCGAGCTGGAGCACTTCGGGGCCACCCTGACGGTGGTAGCGGATTGCCTTGGCCATCTTTCTCTCCTAGGGTTGTTTCTTCGGCTGCATAGCCTGAAGCGCCGCCTTCTGCACCTCAAGGCCCTGGATCGAGAATTTCACCATGTTGAGGTTCATGGTGAGCCACGCCTCGAGCGCGCGCAGCTCGCCGATGCGCTTCTCCACCTCCTGGGGGTCGAAGGTGGGCATCGCCATGCCGGGCAGCGGCACATTGAGCGAGCCCCACAGCTTGCGGTACATCTCGAAAGGGTCCTGCGGCGGGGGCGCCGGCGGCGGTGCCTCGTCAGGCATACGCTCTTTCCTCGGGCGGGTTGAAGAACTCGCGCACCTCGGCTTCCCGGCTGATCGTGTCCTGGTAGCCGAGGTCGATCAGCGCGCGGCAGAAGGACGCCTCGAACAGCAGGTAGCTCGCCAGGTTGGAGCCGGAGCGGTTGAGCGCCCCGGTCGGCTTGAGGATGAAGCGCACCGTCGCCGGCAGCTCGTGCAGGAAGCGCGCGGCAATGCGCTCCAGCGGCTGCGAGGGCGTAATGAACAGCACCTTCACCGGCCGCAGCTGCAGCCCGGAGTCGCCCAGGCGCTCCGGCGGGATCAGCTTGACCGTGCGGTTGATGCGCTCCAGGCGCTCGATGTCGACCATCAGGCTGTCGAGGAAGATCGAGTTCAGCGCGTGGCCGGCGATCTGCGCGAGCGACGGGTAGACGTTGGAGCGCATGCGGCTCTGGTCCGCGCTGAGACCCGAGCTCTGCCGGCCGGTGCCGACGATCAGCACGCGGTCGGCGCCCAAGTGCAGCGCCGGGCTGACCGGCGCGATCTGGCGCATCGAGCCGTCGCCGAAGTACTCGCGGTGCACCTTGACCGCCGGGAAGATGAAGGGCAGCGAGGCCGAGGCGAGCAGGTACTCGAGCTTGAGCGACACCGCGGCGCCGATGCGCTGGTTCCTCTCCCAGCCCTCGAGGCCCGAGCCGCCCTGGAAGAACGACACGCTCTGCCCGCTGGTGTAGCCCGAGGCGGTGACGCACGCGGCGTACAGCTCCCCCGAGTCGATGTTCTGCTGGATGCGCTCGAAGGGCAGGGTGCGCTCCAGCATCTGCGCGAGCGGCGTGTTGTCGAGCAGCGAGATCGGCGCCTCGCGCCGGATCAGCATCAGCGCCGAGAGCCACTTGGCGCCGCTCTTCATGATGTGCCAGGCGTCAGTGCGGTAGATGTGGTGGCAGTGCATGTGCTCCCACACCTCGAGCAGGTTGGCCACCGCGCGCGAGAAGTCATCGGCGAACACCGCCAGCGTCGCGGCGTTGATCGCGCCCGCCGAGGTGCCGCACAGGATCGGGAACGGGTTCTTCTTCGGGTTGCCCAGCACGTCGCGCACCGCCTTCACCACGCCCACCTGGTAGGCGGCGCGCGCGCCGCCGCCGGTCAGCACCAGCCCGGCGCGCGGCTTGAGGCGCGGCCGCAGCGTCGAGACGGTGGCGGCCGCGCCTTCCATCAGAAGAGGCTTTCCTGGGCGCGGGGCGCGTTGGCGTCGGCCACCACCAGCGCCGTCATGTTCACTATGCGCCGCACCGTCGCCGACGGCGTGAGGATGTGCACCGGGCGCGCCGCGCCGAGCAGCATCGGGCCGATGGTGACGCCTCCCCCGCTCGCCGTCTTGAGGAGGTTGAAGGAGATGTTGGCCGCGTCGAGCGTCGGCATTACCAGCAGGTTGGCCTCGCCGCGCATCCGGGTGCGGGGGAACACCTTGACGCGGATGTCCTCCGACAGCGCGGCGTCGCCGTGCATCTCGCCCTCGGCCTCGAGCTCGGGCGCACGCTCGGCGATGAGCGCGAGCGCGTCGCGCATCTTGCGCGCCGAGGGCATGTCGATCGAGCCGAAATTCGACGCCGAGAGCAGCGCCACCTTGGGCCGCACGCCGAAGCGGCGCACCTCGTCGGCGGCGAGCAGCGTCATCTCGGCGATCTGCTGCGCATCCGGGTCGGAGGTGACGTAGGTGTCGCAGATGAACACCGTGCGCGCCGGCAGGATGATGGCGTTCATCGCCGCGTAGTTGCGCACGCCGGCGCGCAGGCCGATCACCTGGTCGATGTAGCGGATGTGCTCGGCGAACATGCCGAGCGTGCCGCACAGCAACGCGTCGGCCTCGGCCTTGTGCAGCATCATCGTGCCGATCAGCGTGAGGTTGCGCCGCATCTCCATGCGCGCATAGTCGGGCGAGACGCCCTTGCGCCCGGCGAGCTGCGCGTAGGTCGTCCAGTAGTCGCGGTAGCGCGGGTCGAACTCCGGGTTGACCAGCTCGATCTCCTTGCCCGGGCGCACGCGCAGCCCGAGGCGCTCGAGGCGCTGCTCGATTACCTGCGGCCGGCCGACCAGGATCGGCTTCGCCAGGCCCTCGTCGACCGCGATCTGCACCGCGCGCAGCACGCGCTCGTCCTCGCCCTCGGCGTAGACCACGCGCCGCGGCGCCTTCTTCGCCGCGGTGAAGAGCGGCTTCATGATCAGGCCGGACTGGTAGACGAACTGCGTGAGCGACTGCGTATAGACGTCCAGGTCGGCGATCGGGCGCGTCGCCACGCCCGACTCCATCGCCGCCCGCGCCACCGCCGGCGCGACGCGCGCGATGAGCCGCGGATCGAACGGGCGCGGGATGATGTACTCCGGGCCGAAGCTGATGGTCTCGATCCCGTAGGCGAGCGCCACCTGCTCCGAGGTCTCGGCCTGCGCCAGCTCGGCGATCGCCTTCACCGCGGCGATCTCCATGGCGTCGTTGATCGTGGTCGCGCCGACGTCGAGGGCGCCGCGGAAGATGAAGGGGAAGCAGAGAACGTTGTTGACCTGGTTCGGATAGTCGGAGCGCCCGGTGGCGATCACGCAGTCGTCTCGCGCCGCCTTTGCTTCTTCGGGCGAGATCTCCGGGTCCGGATTGGCCAGCGCGAGAATCAGCGGCCGCTCGGCCATCTTCTTCACCATCGAGCCCTTGAGCACGCCGCCCGCCGACAGGCCGAGGAACACGTCGGCGCCGGCGATCACCTCGTCGAGCGTGCGCGCGCGGGTCTCGAGCGCGAAGCGCTCCTTGTCCGGGTCCATCAGCTCCTTGCGGCCCTTGTAGACCACGCCGGCGAGGTCGGTGACGGTGATGTGGCCGCGCGGCAGCCCCATCTTCACCAGCAGCTCGAGGCAGGCGAGCGCCGCCGCTCCCGCGCCCGAGGCGACCAGCTTCACCTCCTCGATCTTCTTCTTGACGACGCGCAAGCCGTTGTAGATGGCCGCGCCGACGGTGATGGCCGTGCCGTGCTGGTCGTCGTGGAACACCGGGATCTTCATGCGCTTGCGCAGCGCGCGCTCGACGACGAAGCACTCGGGCGCCTTGATGTCCTCGAGGTTGATCGCGCCGAAGGTCGGCTCGAGCGCGGCGACGATGTCGACCAGCTTCTGCGGGTCGCGCTCGTCGAGCTCGATGTCGAAGCAGTC
>Ga0075425_100003299_pt1 | contig 16377 bp, 15 predicted proteins | sample SoiMethybrSBSTD4_FD_75300 | JGI IMG/M metagenome (GOLD analysis project Ga0075425, IMG submission 75300) | Bulk soil microbial communities from a Populus tree surrounding site in Tennessee, USA - Soil MetaG P. TD hybrid SBSTD4 | ecosystem: Environmental > Terrestrial > Soil > Tree plantation... | reverse complement strand
ATCGACGGCGAGGACATCTACGACCTCGCGACGGCGCTCGACGACGTCTGCGACTTCATGGACCAGGTGGCCGACGAGCTCAACCTGTACGGCGTCGACGAGGTGCCGCCGGAGGCGATCGAGCAGGCCGGCGTCATCGTCAAGGCGGTCGCCAAGCTCGCGGACGCGATCGCCTGCCTGGACGGCCTGAAGGACGTGAGCAGCACGCTCGTCGACATCCACACGCTCGAGGACGACGGCGACCGCATCGTCCGCGGCGCGACGGCGCGCCTGTTCCGCGACGGCCACGATCCGCTGGTCGTGATCAGGTGGAAGGACATCCACGAGCACCTGGAGCAGGCGGTCGACAGCTGTGAGCGGTCCGCCCACGTGCTCGAGAGCATCTACCTGAAGAACCGTTGAGCGACGCCGCCCTGGTCGTGATCGTGGCGATCGCCCTCGCCTTCGATTTCACGAACGGCTTCCACGACACGGCCAACGCGGTGGCGACGTCCGTGTCGACCCGGGCGCTGTCGCCCCGGATCGCCGTGCTGATCGCGGCCATCATGAACTTTGTGGGCGCGTTCAGCTCCACGAAGGTGGCGAAGACGGTGGGCGGCGGCCTGATCAACACCTCGCCGGGGTTCGTGACCGCCCACCTGCTCTTCGCGGCGCTGGCGGGCGCCATCATCTGGAACCTGATCACCTGGCGGCTCGGGCTGCCGTCCTCGTCGACGCACGCGCTGATCGGCGGCCTGCTGGGCGCGGCACTGGCCCGCGGCGGCCAGAACCCGGTCGACTGGTCGAACCTGTGGCACAAGACCATCGTCCCCGGCATCGCCAGCCCCATCATCGGCTTCGTGCTGGCGGGCCTCGTCATGGTCGCGATCCTGTGGGCGTTCGTGCGCGTGCGCCCGGGCCCGCTCAACCGCGGGTTTCGCATTCTCCAGATCGCCTCGGGCAGCTTCCTGGCCTTTGCCCACGGCACGAACGACGCGCAGAAGACGATGGGCGTGATCGCGCTCGCGCTCTACGCGGCCGGCCACTCGAGCTCGCCGGCGAACATCCCCGACTGGGTGATCGCCTCGGCGGCGGTGTCGATGGCGCTCGGCACCTACATCGGCGGCTGGCGGATCATGCGGACGATGGGGACGCGCATCTTCAAGCTGCGCCCGCCGCAGGGCTTCGCCGCCCAGGCGACGGCGAGCTCCGTGCTCTACACGGTCGCCACCAAGTACGGGTTCCCGGTCTCGACGACCCATGTCATCTCGGGGTCGGTCATGGGCGCCGGCGCCACCACCAAGATGTCGGCGGTGCGCTGGGGCGTCGCGGCCGACATCGTCGCCGCCTGGGTGCTCACGATCCCGGCGGCGGCGGTCGTCGCGGCCGCGCTGTACGGCCTGCTCAACCTCGTGTTCTGAACGCCCGGACCTCCAGAAAGTGGGAGAACGGAATACCCCGTTGCGGGGATGGTGCCGGACCGCACGCACGGGTTAGGCTCTCGGCTCATGGGCGATGTGGGCACCTCCTTGACTGTTGCGCTGGCCGCTGCGCGACATGAGGCAATCGAAGGGGAGACGACCGAGGGCGATGCGACCGCCTGCCGCGTGCTCGGCGAGCTCCTCGCCCTCGACGCGGCCTGGATCCTCGACGCCGGCGGACCGCCCGCCGTCGTCCTCGCCCGGTGGGAGCGGCAGGGCCTGCGCCCGCACCGGCTCGGGGCGGCCCGGATCGCGTCGCTCCTGTCCGAGTGCCCCGGCGGCTGCACGGGCCGCCGCGACGGCCGCTACGCCGTCATCGTCGCCCCGATCGAGGCGGGCGGCGAGCGGATCGGAACCCTGGTCGGGTCGGTGCGCTCCGCACACGAGTTCTCCGCCGCCGAGCTGGCCGCCGCCGAGCTGATCGCCGCCGGTGCCGCGGCCGGCCTGGCGGCGCCCGTCACCCCGCCGCCCCCGCGCCCGAACGGCGCCGCCATGCGGCCGCTGGAGCACCTCGAGATGCTCCACTCGCTCTCCGTCCGGCTGGCCCGGGCCCACAGCGAGCGCGAGGTCGGCGAGGCCGTCGTTACCGAGCTGACGACGCTGATCGACCACCACGCCTGCCGCTTCTATCTCATCTCCGACGGCGGCGACGTCGTCGTGCCGGTCGCCCACGAAGGCGTGATCGCCGAGTACGAGGACGACCGCACCGCCGACCTGGTGTGCCGCGTCGGCGAGGGCGTTGCCGGCCGGGCGGTCGTGGACGCCCGCGCCCGCCGCATCCCGGACGCGGCGATCGACGACTACGCCGTCGACGTGCCCGGCAGCGATCCGATCGACGAGTCGATGATCGTGGCCCCGATGCTCTCGGACGGCGAGCCGATCGGGGCGATCGTGCTCTCCAAGCTCGGCCTCGACCAGTTCGACGACACCGACCTGCACGTGCTCGAGGTCGTGGCCGGCAAGGCCGCCGCGGCCTGCGAGAACGTCCGCCTGTACGCCGGCATGCGCGAGGCGGCCGAGGTGTCCGAGGCGCTGCTCGACCTCGGCGCCGCGCTGGCGCTCCAGGGCAGCGTCGACGCGGTCGCCGAGATGCTGACGCGGGCCGTCGACCGGCTGGTCGAGTCGGCGGCGATCTCGGTGTGGATGCGCTCCGGCGCCGAGATGACCCTTGCCGCGCATACCGGCTACACGCCGGCCGAGGTGCGACGGCTGACCGCGGCGGCCGTGACCGTCGACGACGAGCTCTTCGCCGGGAACCTCGACTCGCGCGCCATCACCGTCTGCCCACCCGAGCGCGCGGGCGCCCTCGCGACCCACCTGGACGCGGTCGCGCCGGGCACGACGTTCGCGGTCGTCCCGGTGGGCGAGCGGGCCGCGAACCGGGCGGCGATCGTGGTGCAGCGCGGCAGCCGCCGCGGCGCGCCCGACCGCCGGGACGAGACGATGCTGCTCGGCATCGCTGACCAGGCGCTGCTGGCGATGGTGAACCGGGCCCTGTATGCCGAGCTCGAGGAGTCGTTCCTGGCCACCGTGGCGGCCCTCGGGACGGCCCTCGGCACCAAGGACGAGTACACGAGCGACCACGCCCAGGCCCTGGTCGGCCTGACGACGGGTGTCGCCCGGCGGCTGGCGGTCGCCGGCTCCGAGCTGCGCGACATCACCGTCGCCGCGGCGCTGCACGACGTCGGCAAGATCGGCGTGCCGGCGGCGATCCTGACGAAGCCGGGCCCGCTCACCGTCGAGGAGTGGGCGGTCATGCGCCGCCACCCCGAGCTGGGCGGGAAGATCATGGAGCCGGTGCCGGCGCTCGACGGCGCGCGCAGGCTCGTGGTCGCCTGCCACGAGCACTGGGACGGCAGCGGCTACCCGCACGGCCTGGAGGGCGACGAGATCCCGATCGGCGCCCGCATCATCCTGGCCTGCGACGCCTTCCACGCCATGACATCCGACCGCGTCTACCGTGCCGCGATGCCCGTCGCCGACGCCGTTGCCGAGCTGCGTCGCTGCGCCGGCACGCACTTCGACCCCGAGGTTGCGGCCGCGCTCATCGACGTGGTCTCCGAGCCCGCCTGATCCGCATCTAGGATCGTCTCATGGAAGTGCGGCGGGTGCCGGCCGACGCCGGCGCGGCCAGGCTGCTGATGGCCGAGTACATGGACGAGATCGAGCGCCGGCTGGGCGGCCCGTTCGACCACGCCCGCTACCCCGACCCGGCGCCGGCCGAGCTGGAGCCGCCGGACGGGCTGCTGCTCGTCGCCTTCGACGGCGACGACCCGGTGGCCTGCGGGGCGGTGCGGGTGATCGGCGCGGGCGTGGCCGAGATCAAGCGCATGTACGTCGCCCCCCGTGCCCGCGGGCAGGGCCTGGGCCGGACGCTGCTCGGCGAGCTCGAGCGCGGCGCCGCCCAGCTCGGCTGCCGCACCGTCCGCCTCGACACCATGGCGCAGATGGCCGAGGCGGGCGCGCTCTACCGCAGCGCCGGCTACGAGCCGATCGCCGACTACAACGGCAACCCGCTCGCGACGGTCTGGATGGAGCGCGCGCTCCCCGGTGAATAACCGGTGCCAGGCACCGTGTATTCATGCCTAGGCCGGCGTCTGCGTCTCCAGCCGGCCCTCGTCGTGCGCCTCGCGGACGTGCTTGCGCCCGTCGCGTGTGAGCATCGACTGCAGGATCGCGACGCCGCCCCGGTTGATCCGCACCTCCGAGTCGCGCATCTCGCCGACGATCCGGATGCGGCGCCCCTCGGCCGCGGCCGTGCCGGTCCAGTCCTTCACCCGGCCGCGGCCGACCCGGCGCAGGTCGTCCGCGTCGACGATCGCGCCGTCCGGGACGAGCAGCTTGAGGGTCGAGCGGTTGAGGTCGACCGCGATCTCGACCTCGCCCTCGGGGATCTCGGGCAGCAGCAGGTCGAGCACGATGCTCGAGCTGGACGCCCGGACGTCGAACCGGCGGGCGGTCGTCCATGGGCCGGTGCGGCGGATGGAGTCGTTGTGGGCTCGGATGTTCTCGATGGTCATGGGGTCTCCCTTCGTGAGATTCCGCATAGTATCTATGATACTAGTTATAGTCAAACTAGATCCGATCCGACCACTATGCTTCGCTCTCGATGCCCGGCCGGACCCCCGCCTCCCCGCTCGCCCTGGCGGTGCTCAGCCTGCTCGAGGTGGGCCCGCTGCACCCGTACGGCCTCCAGCGCCTGATCCGGCTGTGGGGCAAGGACACGGTCGTCAACGTGGCCCAGCGGGCCAGCCTGTACAAGACGATCGCGCGTCTCGAGAAGGCCGGCCTGATCGCGGTGCGGCACACGGAGCGCGACCAGCGCTTCCCCGAGCGGACGGTCTATGAGCTCACCGACGCGGGCCGCCGCCAGGGCCGTGAGTGGCTGGAGGAGATGGTGTCGACGCCGCGCAACGAGTTTCCCCGGTTCCCGGCTGCGCTCTCCTTCGCGATGCTGCTCGGCCCCGGCGACCTGCTGACGCTGCTCGAGCGCCGCGCCGACGCGCTGCGTGAGCAGGTGGCGGCGCTCGACCGCGAGCTGGCCGACTACGGCCACCTGCCCCGCGTCACCCTGATCGAGTCGGAGTACCAGTGCGCCGTGGTCGCCGCCGAGCTGGCCTGGGTCGACGCGGTGGTCGCCGACCTGCGCTCCGGCGAGCTCACCTGGAGCGCGGAGGAGCTGGCGAGCCTGGCCGCCGCCGACGCAGGCGAGGGCGAGGGCTAGCTGGCCTCCGCCGCGTTGCGCTCCCACTCGCGATAGAGGTAGGCGATCTCCTCCTGGAGTCGCTGGTGCTCGCGGCCGTCGTCGACGAGCGCCGCGTCGTCGGCGTAGCCGTCCGGCTGTGAGAGCCGGGCCTCGATGGCCCCGAGCCGCTCCTCGGCCGCCGCGATCTCGCTCTCGAGGCGGCGGGCCTCGCGGGCGGCCCGCTGCGACGGGCGCCGGGCCGGCCGGTTCCCCGCCGCCTTGCGCTCCTGCGCGGGCGCTGCGGCGGCCTTCGGCTTCGCGGCTTTCGCCGGTTTCGGGGTGGGAGCCTGCTCGCGCGGCCGGGCAGCCTCCGTGGCGCGGGCGTAGTCGCCGAACGCGCCCTCGCGGGCGACGACGCGGCCGTCCTCGATGGCGAGGGTGCTGGTCGCCAGGGCCTCGATCAGCGCGCGGTCGTGCGAGACCAAGAGGAGCGTGCCCGGGAAGCCCAGGAGCGCGTCCTCGAGCGCCTCCCGGCTCTCGATGTCGAGGTGGTTCGTCGGCTCGTCCAGGACGAGGAAGTTCGCGCCCGAGACGACGGTGCGGGCGAGCGCCAGCCGCCGCCGCTCGCCGCCGGAGAGCGCGGACACCGGCTTCTCGACCTCCTCGCCGGAGAAGAGGAAGAGCCCGAGCAGGTCGCGCGCGGCCGGTCCCGTCAGGCCGGTGCCCGACGTGATCGCGTCGAGCGCGCGGTAGGCGTCGGGCAGCTCGAGCGACTGCTGCGAGTAGTAGCCGGGCTCCGTGCCGTGGCCGAGCCGGATCTTGCCGGCGGCGGCCTCGCGGCGGCCGAGGAGCGTCTCGATCAGGGTCGTCTTGCCCGCGCCGTTGGGGCCGATCAGGGCGACCCGCTGGCCGCGCTCGATGGCGAAGTCCGCGCCCTTGACGAGCGTGCGCCCGGCGACGGCGACGTCGAGCCCCTCCACCTCGACGACGATCCGGCCGCTGCGCTTCGGCGCGGGGAAGCGGAAGCCGAGCGTGCGCTGCGTCGTCGGCCGGTCGATCCGCTCGATCCGGGCCATCGCCTTCAGCTTGCTCTGGGCCTGGCGCGACTTCGTCCCGTAGCGGAAACGGTCGACGAAGCGCTGCAGATGGGCCAGCTCCTCCTGCTGGCGCTCGAAGGCGTCGGCCTGGGCTGCCAGCCGCTCGGCCTTGAGCCGGCGCCAGTGCGAGTAGCCGCCCTTGTCGAAGCGGCCCTTGCCACGGTCGATCTCGAGCACCCCGGTCGCGACCGCCTCCAGGAACCAGCGGTCGTGCGAGACGAAGACGACGCCCGCGTCGAGCCCGTCGAGGTGCTCCTCGAGCCACTCGATCGCGTCGGTGTCGAGGTGGTTGGTGGGCTCGTCGAGCAGGAGCAGCTGCGGCTCGGCCGCGAGCGCCCTGGTGAGCGACGCGCGCGTGAGCTCACCCCCGGAGAACGTCCGCAACGGCCGGTCGAGGTCGGCGGGGGTGAAGCCGAGGCCGCGCGAGACGGCCTCCAGCCGGGCCCGCCAGGCGTAGCCGCCGGCCCGCTCGAACGCCCGCTGGGCGGCGTCGTAGCGGCCCATCACGGCGCCGCCGGTCTCTCCGGCGGCCATCCGCGTCTCGAGCTCGGCCAGCTCCGCCTCCAGGCGGCGGGCGTCGGCCGCGCCGGCGCCGACGTACTCGCCCAGGGTCAGGTCGCCGGCGAGCGGGGGGCGCTGGTCGTGGAGCGCCACCCGGGTGCCCGCCGGGAGCGAGATCTCGCCCCTGTCCGGCTCGAGCTCGCCCGCCAGGATGCGCAGGAGGGTCGTCTTCCCGGCGCCGTTTCGCCCCACCAGCGCGACCCGGTCGCGGGGACGGACGATGGCGGACACGTCGGAGAGGATCTCGTCCGCTCCGAAGGACAGTGCGACGCTCGAGACGTGCAGGGTCACTCCCGTATCATGACCGCGATGATCGGGCTCTTCTCCACCTGCCTGGGCGATGCCGTGCATCCCCGGGTGGTGCGGGACGCGCGCCGGGTGCTGGAGGCGGCGGGGGCCTCGCCGGCGCCGATCGCGGGGGCGACGTGCTGCGGCCAGCCGGCCTGGAACGGCGGCTTCGTGGCGGATGCGCGCCGGGTCGCCCGCCGCACGCTGCGGGCGGTGGCCGAGCTCGACGCGGTCGTCGTCCCGTCGGGATCGTGCGCCGCGATGATGCGGCTGCACTGGACGCAGCTGTTCGCGGGCGACCGCGACGCCGCCCTGGCGGCCCGGGTCGGTCCGCGCGTCTTCGAGCTCTCGCAGTACCTGGTGGAGGAGCTCGGCGCGCCGCCGATCGGGTCGCACACGGGCCGGGCCGTCGCCTACCACGACTCCTGCCACATGCTGCGCGAGCTGCGCCTGCACGATCCACCCCGGCGCCTGCTCTCGGCCGTCGCCGACCTGCACGAGCTGCCCCGCAGCGACCGCTGCTGCGGCTTCGGGGGCGCATTTGCGGTGCGCTACCCGGACGTCTCGACCGCGATGGCCGACGACAAGCTCGCGACCGCGCAGGCGGCGGGCGCCGAGACGGTCGTGAGCGCCGATCCCGGCTGCATCATGCACATCGAGGGCCGCGCCTCGCGCACCGGCGCGCCCGTCAGGGTCGTCCACCTGGCGAGCGTGCTGGCGGACGCCCTGTGAGCGGGTTCGCACGGCGGTCGGCGGCGGCGCTGGCCGATCCGGTCCGGCACGAGAACGTGCGCCGTTTTTCCGAGCGGGCGCACGACCACCGCACGGAGTCGGTGGCCAGGGTCGACTTCGAGGCGCTGCGGGACGCCGGCGAGCGCATCCGCTCCAGGTCGGTCGCCGAGATGCCGGCGCTGATCGACGAGTTCCAGGCCAACCTGGAGCGGGCCGGGGCGATCGTGCACCGGGCGCCGACAGGCGCGGACGCGGCGGACTACATCTCCGGGGTGGTCGCCCGCCATGGCCGCGAGGTCGTGAAGGGCAAGTCGATGGCGGCCGAGGAGATCGGCCTGAACGAGCGCCTGGCCGCGGACGGCGTCGACGTCGTCGAGACCGATCTCGGCGAGTTCATCGTCCAGACGGCCGGCGAGCCGCCGGAGCACATCATCATCCCGGCGATCCACAAGAGCCGCGCCGACGTGCGCGCGCTGTTCGAGCCGCTGGCCGGGCATCCGATCGGCGACGAGCCGGCCGCCCTTGCCGACTTCGCCCGCGCGCACCTGCGGGAGCGGTTCCTGCGCGCCCCGGTCGGCATCACCGGCGTCAACTTCGGCGTCGCCGAGACCGGGACGGTCGTGATCGTCGAGAACGAGGGCAACGGCCGCATGTGCTCGGGCGTGCCGAACGTGCACATCGCGGTGATGGGGATGGAGCGGGTCGTGCCGCGGCTGGCCGACCTGGGGACGCTGCTCCCGCTCCTCGTCCGCTCGGGCACCGGCCAGAAGATCACGTCGTACGTCTCGATGATCGGCGGCCCGCGCCGCGGCGACGAGGCCGACGGCCCCGACGAGCTGCATGTCGTGATCCTCGACAACGGTCGCACGCGCGTGCGCGAGACGGAATACGCGCCCGTGCTGCGGTGCATCCGCTGCGGCGCCTGCCAGAACGTCTGCCCGGTCTACCGGCACATCGGCGGCACGGCCTACGGCTGGGTGTACGGCGGCCCGATCGGCGCCGTGCTCTCGCCGCTCCTGCACCCGCAGGGCGGGCTCGACGAGCTCTCCCAGGCCTCGTCGCTGTGCGCCGCCTGCGATGACGTGTGCCCGGTGCGGATCCCGCTCCACGACCTCCTGATCGGCCTGCGCCGCGACCGGGCGCGGACGTCGGCCGGGGCGATGGAGAAGCTGGCGTTCCGGCTCTGGAGCCTGGCCTGGAGCCGGCCGTGGCTGTACCGGGCCTCGACCCGCGCGGCCCGCCGCATCCCCGTGAAAAGGGGTCAGACCCCGTTTATTCATACGCCGGTGATCGGGCGCTGGCTGCGCACCCGCGATGTGGTGGTGAAGCGGTGATCGCGCGGTTCACCGAGGAGCTCGAGGCGCTCGGCGGGCACGTCCACCACGGCCGCGACGCCCTCGACGGCCTGCGCGGCGAGGGCGTCTCGGTGACCCCGTGCCTGGCCCTGATCGCCGACACCGGCACCGCCGTCGTCTCGGCCCGGCTCTCCGGCGGCCGCCGCCCCGGCCTCGTCGACCCCGTGCACGTGATCGAGGCGCGCGAGGATCAGCTCGTGCCCGACCTGGCCGCCGCGCTCGAGCGGATCGGCCCGGAGCTGGCCCGCGCGTCGGCCGTCACGCTCGTCACCGGCCCCAGCCGCACGGCCGACATCGAGCAGACCCTGGTCCGGGGCGTGCACGGACCCGGGGACGTGCACGTGGTGTTCGTCGGGTGAGGACGACCGAGTTCCTGTACCTGTCCCAGGAGGACGTGGTCGCCGCCGGCGGCACCGACATGGCGGCGATGGTCGACGTGATCGAGCGGGCCTTCGCCGTCAAGGCGGACGGCGGGGTGCGGATGCCGCCGAAGGTGATGATCACCTGGGCGGACGAGCCCGGCACCGAGGAGCTGCACGGCCGGATCATGGCGATGCCGGCCTACATCGGCGGCGAGTTCGACGTGGCCGGGCTCAAGTGGATCCCGAGCGTTCCCGACAACCCGTCCCGGAACGGCCTGCCGCGGGCCAACGCGCTCGTGCTCCTGACCGACCGGGAGACCGGCCTGCCGCTGGCAGTGATGGACGGGACGGTGGTCTCGGCCATGCGCACGGGTGCCGTGACCGGCGTTGCCCTGCGCCACCTCGCGGATCCCGGCACCGAGGTCGCCTGCCTGCTCGGCGCGGGCGTGCTCGCGCACACCCAGCTGGCAGCGCTTCGCGTCGTCCTGCCGTCGTTGCGCGAGGTACGCGTCTACGACCCCGACGCGGAGCGGTGCCGCCGGTTCTGCGAGCGCACCGGAGCGCCGGCGCGCCCGGTGGCGACGCCCGCGGAGGCCGTGCGCGGCGCCGGCGCAGTCGTCCCGGCCACGATGGCCGTCGAGCCGAGCTTCGCCGCGGAGTGGATCGCGCCCGGCGCGACCGTCGTGCTCGTCTCGAGCCTCGACGGCCCGCTCGAACTACAGGCGGTGACCGACCTGCTCGTCGTCGACGACTGGGAGCACGAGTCGACCCACGAGGGCCGCTACGCCGAGCGGCTGGTGGCGGCGGGGCTCGTGCCGGCCGACGGCTCCTGCGCGGCCGAGTTGGCGGACATCGTCGCCGGCCGCCATCCCGGCCGGACGTCGCCGGCCGAGCGGATCGTCGTCACGCCCGTCGGCCTGGCGATGGACGACGTGGCCGCCGCCTGGCACGTGCTCGCCGGCGCGCGCAGCCGCGGCCTGGGCACGCCGCTGCGGCTGCGCTCGGGACCGCCCGTCTGGGAGTAGGCCGGGACCGGGGTTCCCTTTGCCCCCGTCCCGCGGCTCCCATAAGATGCGCCCGGTGTCGGCGTTTGCAAAAGTCGGGATCTGCACGCTGGTCGCGGGCGCGATCGGCGCCGTCCTCGCAGGATGGTGGCTTCCCGACTGGCTCCCTCCCGCGGCCGGTGTCGAGGCCCATCGCCAGGACACCCTCTACCTGTGGTTGCTCGCGGTCAGCTCGATCATCTTCTTCATCGTCGTCGGCTTCCTCGGCTACTCGATGTGGAAGTTCCGGGCCCGGCCCGGCGACATGTCCGACGGCGCGCCGATCCACGGCCACACCGGCCTCGAGATCATCTGGACGATCATCCCGATCATCATCGTGCTGGGCTTCGCGGTCGCGGCGACGATCGTCCTCAACCGCAACGAGTCCCTGAAGCGGGGCCACATGGTGGTGAACGTGACCGGCAAGCAGTTCGACTGGGCGTTCACCTATCCCAAGCGCGGCCACCTGCACACGAACATCCTGGCGCTGCCGCTCGGCCGTCAGGTCGAGTTCCGGCTGCACGCGCCGGCGACGGACGTGATCCACAGCTTCAAGATCCCGGCGCTGCGCGTCGGCGAGGATGTCGTCCCCGGGACGCCGACGACCCTCGTCGCCACCCCGACCCGGCTCGGCACCTACGTGATCGTCTGCGCCGAGCTGTGCGGCATCGGGCACAGCCAGATGCGCAACATCCTCGTCGTCATGAAGCCCGCCGACTGGAACCGCTGGGTCGCCAGGCAGAAGCAGCTCGCCAAGGCGCCGCCGCCGACCCAGTCCGGCGGGACGACCGATGCGGCCGCGACGTTCAAGTCGGCCGGCTGCAGCGGCTGCCACACGTTCAAGCCCGCCGGCGCCACCGGAACGGTCGGCCCGGATCTCGACGACCTGACGGCCTCGGCCGCCAAGTACGGGAAGGGCGAGACGGCCGCCCAGTACGTCCGCGAGTCGATCGTCGACCCCGGTAAGGTGGTCGTCAGCGGGTACCAGAACGGCATCATGCCCACCACGTTCGGCACCTCCCTGACATCGGCGCAGATCACCGCGCTCGTGTCCTACCTCCTGAAAGGCGGCGGCTGATGGTTGCACAGGCCTCCGAGCTACACGGCCACGAACTCCACGCAGAAGGTCACGGAGGCGGGCCGAAACGGAGCGTGTGGCTACGCGGCAGCTGGGTGCGGGCGATCTGGGTCTCGGCCGTCATGGGCCTCGGCGCCGCCCTGCTGGTGATGCTGATCCGGCGCTGGGCCGGCTTCACCCCGGCCTACGACGAAGGTGTCGTCGACACGTTCATGCTCGCCCTCGCCGGCTTCGGCTTCACCATCGGCATCGGCTGCTGGGACTACTGGTGGGGCTACATCATCGGCAACGCCACGCCCGCGCACGAGGACCACTCGAACCACGGCGCCTACACGTGGCGCGACTACTTCAAGGTCAACACCGACCACAAGGTGATCGGCGTCCAGTACCTCGTGACGACCTTCATCTTCTTCATCATCGGCGGCATGCTCGCCGAGGGCGTGCGCGCCGAGCTGGCGACGCCGGGCCTGCAGTACTTCTCGCCGGCCACGTACAACGCGCTCTTCTCGGTGCACGCGGCGCTCATGATCTTCCTGTTCGTCATCCCCGCGTTCGCCGGGCTCGGGAACTTCGTCATCCCGATCATGATCGGCGCGCAGGACATGGCCTTCCCGCGCCTGAACGCGCTCTCGTTCTGGATGCTGCCGGTGGCCGGCATGTGCATGGTCTCGTCGTTCCTGGTGGGGCCGTTCGACGCCGGCTGGACGAACTACGCCAGCCTCTCGGTGCACGGCCCGCCGGGGCAGACGTTCTGGGTGATGGGCGTCCAGTTCGCCGGCGCGTCGTCGATCGCGACGGCAGTGAACTTCCTCGTCACCATCGTGACCATGCGGGCGCCGGGCATGAGCTTCTGGCGGATGCCGCTGCTCGTGTGGGCCAACCTGGCCACCTCGACGCTCGTCGTGCTGGGCACGCCGTTCATCGCCGGCGCCCAGTTCCAGGTGCTGTTCGACCGGATCATGGGGATGCACTTCTTCGACCCCACGCACGGCGGCAACATCATCGTGTACCAGCACGTGTTCTGGTTCTACTCGCACCCGGCCGTGTACATCATGATGCTGCCCGGATTCGGGATCATCTCCGAGGTGCTCGCGATCCACTCGCGCAAGCCGATCTTCGGCTACAAGCTGATCGCGATCTCGACCGTGGCCATCGGCGTGCTCGGCTTCACCGTCTGGGCGCACCACATGTTCACGTCGGGCATGGCGCCGTGGCTGCGCGTGCCGATGATGTTCACGACGATGGCGATCGCGGTGCCGACCGGGATCAAGATCTTCTCGTGGGTGGCGACGCTGTGGCGGGGGGTGATCCACCTGACCACGCCCATGCTGTTCGCCTGCGGGTTCCTGTTCACGTTCGTGATCGGCGGCCTGTCCGGCATCTTCCTGGCGGTCATCCCGGTGGACATCAACCTGACCGACACCTACTTCGTCGTCGCGCACATCCACTACGTGCTCTTCGGCGGCTCGGTGTTCACGATCTACGCAGGCATCTACCACTGGTATCCGAAGATGACCGGGCGGATGTACGACGAGAGCCTCGGCAAGCTGCACTTCTGGCTCACGTTCATCTTCTTCAACGCGACCTTCATGCCCATGCACTGGCTGGGGATGGAGGGGATGATGCGGCGGATCGCGGACTACCCGTCCAAGTGGGCCGACCTGAACTTCATCATCTCGATCTGCGCGTTCGCGCTCGGCGCCTCCACGCTCGTGTTCCTCTACAACATGGCGCATAGCTGGTGGAAGGGCGCGCCGGCCCCGGCGAACCCGTGGCGCGCGCTCACGCTCGAGTGGCAGGTCACGTCGCCCCCGCCGATCTTCAACTTCGACGAGCCGCCGCAGATCGTCGGCAGCCCGTACGCCTACGGCGTTCCCGGCGCCCGTCACGCCATCGTGACGGTGCACGTGCCGCCGGCGCCGGAGGAGATCCCGGTGCCGGTCGCGCTGGCCCAGGCGACCCCCGTCCAGAGGGAGGCGATCATGAGCGCCCTGAAGCACATCCTGGTCGTCGCCAACCAGACGGTTGCCGGCGAGCGGCTGATCGCCGCCGTCCGCAGCCGCGCGGCCGCCGACCCGGTGCGGGTGACCGTCATCTGCCCGCAGAACGACCCGTCCGACACCTGGGTGGTCGACGAGGCCGCCGTCGCCGCGGCGACCCGGGCCCGGCTCGACGCGACGCTCGCCGCGCTGCGCTCGGCCGGCATCGAGGCCACCGGCTACGTGGTCGACCGCGACCCGTACACGGCCGTGCTCGACGTGGTCGAGTCCGACCCGCCCGCCGAGATCATCGTCTCGACCCTTCCGCGGACGCGCTCGGGCTGGATGCGGCGTGACCTGATCGAGCGCCTGCGCGACCGCACGCAGCTCCCGGTCGAGCACGTGGTGGTCGACGAGCCGTCGGAGACCATCACGACGTGAGCAACGCTCGCCGTCCGGCTCGCGTTCGCGGGGGAAACCAGGTTTCCCCCGCGGGCCCCCTTCTTCTGGAAGCGTGGGGAACCTCCCGGTTCCCGATACCCCTCCCCGCTCACGCGGAGACCGGAGTCACCGCGTGAGCGCAACAGCGGCCACGATCGACGGGCACGGCAACGGGCACGAGGCCGCGCCGGTCTCGGCGTACCACGACAGCCTGCTGCGATCGCCGATCTTCCTGGGGATGATCATGTTCCTGGGGTCGGAGATCATGCTCTTCGGCTCGTTCTTCACGGTCTTCTTCTACCTGCGGTTCACGCACAGCCCGTGGCCGCCGGCCGGGATCGAGGTGCCGAAGGCGCCGACCGGCATCAACACGGCGATCCTGATCTCCTCGTCGTTCACGATGCACTGGGCGCTCGTCTCGATCAAGCGCAACCGCCGCTTCGGCCTGATCTGCGGGCTCGGCCTGACGCTGCTCATGGGCCTCACGTTCCTGACCCTGCAGGTGCACGAGTACCTGCACCTCGGCTTCACGCCGGGAACCGACGCGTTCACGTCGGGGTTCTTCTCGCTGACCGGCCTGCACGGGTTCCACGTGTTCGTCGGCGCGACCCTGCTCACGATCGCGTTCATCCGCTCGATCCGCGGCCACTACTCCGCCGGCCAGCACATGGGCCTCGAGGTGACCGGCCTCTACTGGCACTTCGTCGACGTCGTCTGGATCGTGCTCTACACCGTCGTCTATCTTCTCTAGCCGTGCGGCGCCCCCTCCAGGACTCCGGCGTGCGCCCCGGGCCGTGGCTCCGGCTGACCGCGGCCGGCGCGTCCGTGGCCACGGCGCTCGTCGTGGCCAGCGGCGCCCTGCACCTGGGCGGCGCCCACCGCGCGCTCGCCCTCGTCGCCCTGGCGCCGATCCTGGCCATGGCAGTGGCCGCCTGGTTCGCCCACCCCCACCTGCGCCGCCTCTGGTTCGCCGCGCTCGCGCTGCTGCTGGCCGAGATCGCCCTCGGCGGGGCGGTCGCGCTGGCCTCGCCGAGCCCCGCGCTGCATTGGCTGCATTTGGCCGTGGCATCCCTGGCGCTGGCGGCGGCGGTGGCCGGCACGGCGGCGACCCTGCGCGGCGAGCCGGCGCCCGCCGCGCCGTGGCGCGACTACCTGACGCTGACCAAGCCGCGGGTGATGTCGCTGCTCCTGTGGACGGGCGCGTGCGGCATGTTCGTCGGCCAGCAGGGCGTCCCGCCCGCGGGGAAGTTCGCCGCGGCCATGGTCGGGCTCGCCCTCGCCTGCGGCGGCGCCAGCGCTCTGAACCACCTCATCGACCGCGACATCGACCAGGAGATGAAGCGCACGGCGAGCCGGCCGGTGGCGTCCGGCCGCGTCGCGGCGCCGCGCGCGCTCGAGTTCGGCCTGGCGCTCTCGGCCGGGTCGTTCGTGCTCCTGTCCGCGCTGGTGAACCCGCTGACGGCGGCCGTCGCCCTGGCCGGGAACCTGTTCTACGTCGTCGTCTACACCCGCTGGCTGAAGCGCTCCACCGTCCAGAACATCGTGATCGGCGGCGCCGCCGGAGCTGTGCCGCCCCTGGTCGGCTGGGCGGCGGCGACCGGGCGGCTCTCGATGGGCGCGCTCGTGCTCTTCGTGATCGTATTCGTGTGGACGCCGCCGCACTTCTGGGCGCTCGCCATGCTGATCAAGCGCGACTACGCCGCGGCCGGGGTGCCGATGCTGCCCGTCGTCCGCGGCGACCGGGCGGCGGCCCGCCAGATCCTGGTCTACTCGATCGGCCTCGTCGCCGTCACGGCGCTGCCGACGCTCGCCGGCATCGCCGGCGTCCTCTACCTGGCCGTGGCCGGAGCGGCAGGCGCCTGGTTCCTGTGGCTGGCGTGGAAGCTCGAGCGCGACCCGGTGCCGCGGCGGGCGGGCGCGCTCTTCCACTACTCGATGATCTACCTGGCCGTGCTGTTCGTCGCCATGGCCGTCGCCGCGGCCTGACTACTCGGGCAGGTTGCGGTACTCGTCGACCGCGTCGCGGATCCACTGCGCGCCGAAGATCACCGTCACGATGAAGCCGATCGAGACGAGCCCGAGCCGCCAGATGCGGGCGTCGGGCACGAGCCCGGCCAGCACGAGCGCGATGCCGATGGACGTCGCGAACGGGAGCGCCGACGGCGCGGGCAGGTGGAAGTCGCCGTCCGTGTGATCGGGATCAGCCATAGCGCACCAGGACTCCGACGAGCAGGGTCGCGGCGAAGAGCAGCGCCGCGAAGATCCCCAGCTTGAGGGCCAGGGCGAGATTTCGCTG
>Ga0075425_100003297_pt1 | contig 16379 bp, 22 predicted proteins | sample SoiMethybrSBSTD4_FD_75300 | JGI IMG/M metagenome (GOLD analysis project Ga0075425, IMG submission 75300) | Bulk soil microbial communities from a Populus tree surrounding site in Tennessee, USA - Soil MetaG P. TD hybrid SBSTD4 | ecosystem: Environmental > Terrestrial > Soil > Tree plantation... | reverse complement strand
CTTGTGGACGTCATCGCGTCAGAAAAACTGGGCGCTCATCGTTCGCGATTATGCGCGGCGCATTACCTTGCCTCGCCTTGCCCTGATCAGCCATGCCCCGCACCGCCCAGCCTCGCCAAGCCCTGACCTGATCTCTTGGTTAATTCCTGCCTCGCCGAGCCTAGCCCCGCCTTGCCGTGCCGCGCCGTGCCGCACCATGCCCTGCCCCGCCGACCCTTGCCCTGCCCCGCCATGCCAAGCCATGCCAGGCCGGGCCATGCCTTGCCATGCCCTGCCGGGGCTTGTCCCGCCACGCCCAGCCGAGCCCTGCCATGACGTGAGGGGTGGGGGGGTTATTGAGTTATCCCTGCCAGCTAATCCCTGCCCTGCCTCGCCTGGCCTCGCCCCGCCTCGCCTTGCCTGGCCCCGCCGCGCCAAGCCAGGCCGGGCCACGCCCTGCCCCGCCGGGCCATGCCAAGCCGCGCCATGCCTCGCCACGCCATGTCTAAACCATGCTATCATCCCGTGTCTACGCCACATTTCACATGGGGATACACACGATGCAACTACGGATCCATCTCACGGGCGCGTCTGCCCTGGTCATGCACAACGGCAGGCTCGCCGATCCACTCGACGACATGGCGAGGCTGCTATCCGAGCTGACCGACAAGCGGGACAAGACACCGACCGACATCCATGAGATCGCCGATGTCGAGTGGCGCGGCGCGATCTACTTCGATCCCGAGCTCGGGCCCTACATGCCGAGCGGCAACATCATCCGTTCGCTGCGTGACGCGGCCACGGCATGGAAGCTGGGCGAGCGGGTCTACGACGCGGTCCACCTGACAACCGACAGGATCGCGATCGGTCACGACGGTCCGAAGTCCATCGATGCCCTTGCGAAGCGCGATGAGTACCGCTGGCGGACGACGGTGCGGATCGGCCGCAACCGCACGGCGCGGACGCGGCCGATCTTCAGGCGCTGGCAGGCCGACTTCGACGTCGAGCTCGAGGAGGTGGAGCTCTCGCCCGACGACTTCATGCGCATCCTGGAGCGGGCCGGCCGGATGGAAGGGCTCGGTGACGCCCGCAAGCTCGGGTACGGCCGCTTCACGGCCGAGATCGTCGCGTGACCCCGCAGTTCGCCCCGAAGGGCGAGAAGCCCGAGTGGCTGATGATCTACGACGAGTTGCTCGACGATGCCGATACCGGCCGGATCATCTCGTACGTCGAGCTCGACAATCTCCTCGGACGCGAGTTCCGAACGAATCGCACGCCGCTCTACCGGGCCCGCACCGAGCTCGGCGATCGGCGCAAACACTGGCTCGAAGCGGTCCCCCAGATCGGCTACCGGGTGATCGACGCGGCCGAGCATGTGCGGGTCTCGGCAAGCCACAAGCGGCGGGGCCGGCGCCAGCTCGGTCTTGCCGTTCGCGTCCTTGCTGCCACCGACCTCAGCAAGCTGACGGGTCAGGCGCTCGATGACTGGGATTCGCAACAGAAGCTCACCTTCGCGCTGTGGGCGGTGTTCGCCCACGAATCCCGCCTGCGTCGCATCGAGGACGTGCTGCGCAAGGAAGGGCTGATGTAGCAGGCCACGGCGGGGCCGGGCGGGGCGTGGCTAGGCAGGGCGTGGTAAGGCAGGGCGCGGCGAGGCATGGTTTTCAAGCAGGCGGATGTGTGCGCCTGCATCGGCACACCCGGCAGACATACCCCTTCTCATCGGGTGAGTGGAGCACCCATGGGTGACCACAACGCGGACACAACGGCAACGGCGCTTCCACGAAACGCCTGACCCATTCCTGACGCGTGGGCCCGCTCATCCCTCGAATGCCCCGGGTGAGAGCTGGTCGATGATCCGCTCGCGCCATTCGGCGTCCCGGATCTCCAGGGCTTCGGTAACGTCCGTGCCCGTGGAAGGGGTGGGGGGGATCGAATACGTGCGCACGGCTCCAGCGGCGACATAGACAATCGAAGGTCGCGTGCTGCCGTCGGAATACAAATTTCCGGTCTGGATCAATACGGCCCTACTGCCGGCCTCGACTTTCTCCCCGATGGGGTTCCCCAGGAACACCACGGTGGCCGCCTTCGAGAACGAGCCGCCCCGCTTGGTGAGGTTGGCGTCTTCGAACCAGTCCAGGCCGGCAGGCGCGTCGGCCCGCACTGTCGAAGTGATGCCGGCCGCGGCATTCATTGCCATGTCGTCTGCCTCCTCGGGTGGTATCTCACCCTGGGTCCGCGTGGCGGTGTAGAAGATCCGGCCACCTCCACCCGTGGCCGGGGGTTTCTCCACGGCAGGGCTATCGGGTCGGTAGAGCGTCATCAACGCGACGAGCACGCTGCGCATCCGATCCAGCAACTCGCCCTCCGAGCGCGGGTGGTAGAAGCGACCGCCAGTTGCTGTGCTGTAGGCCATGGCGCCGAGCTCCTCGGCGCCGGCGCGGAGCAGGCTCTCGTCCCACCACTGCCAGCTGGCGGGCGAGCACCAGGGATCGGCGGTGAGCCATCGATCGCCATTGCGCTCCGGGGCTACCGCCATCGAGTGGCCGTAGGCGCCCGAACCGGAGACGCACGGCCCGCGCGCCGTCGCGTGCCACACGTCGAGCTGGATCGAGCGCCCGGCCAGAAGGTCGTTGATCGCCTGGTCGAAGGTGTTGCCGTCCCGGATCAGGAGATCCTGCCCGTACGTTGACCACGCCTGCGACGCGTCGCCCGAGTCGGTGCCACCGACCTGGTCGGACTGTCTCGAGCGCATCTCGGCGCCGGTGGACAGGATCGCGCCCCTGGTATGGAAGTCGATGCCGGTGGCGCAGGCCGCCATGCGGCAATTGCTGTTCGCGAGCGGCGAGCCGTCGCGTTGGGTGATCGGCGCCGCGCGGTACATCACCACCGCCTCGACTGGCGAACGTGGCAGCTGCGGTTGCGCGCGAGCCGTGCGCCGTCGGCCCTGTTGTGCGCGGCGCACTGCGCCTCCAGGTTCGAGAGCTGGTACGGCTCGCCGCCATTGACCAGGGCAACGCGGTGGCCGACGTCGGTGGCGAGCCGCCCGCATTTCCGCCCGAGCAGGTCGAGCCACACTTGGCACTGCCGGCCGTCGCGTGCGAGCACGGCCGGCCTGATCGAGGCGCGCCAGATCGGGTGGTCGTACGCGCGCGTCATCGCGACACGCCAAGGAGACGCTGGCATTCCAGGTACGCCTTCCCCAACTCGTCCAACTGCTCTCGCAGCGCGGCCTCGCGGCGGGCGGCGGCGATGAGATCCGGCAGAAAGGCGACGATCCGCTGCCAGCCTTCAGGCAGGAACGCCTCGCCCGCGGCGTCGTCGACCAGCCGCTCCAGCTCGTCCAGCTTCTCGGGCGTCATCTGAGCGCCGCCTGGATCTCGTCGAAATCCCGCGGGCGCCAGATGTGGACCTGGAGCCAGCCGTGGAGGCGCGCGACGCCCATCAGGTAGCCCAGCACGGCCGATTGGTCGTCTGTTAGACGCCCGGTGTCGGTCTTCAGCTCGGCGTAGATCATCCGACCGTCGCGCTCGCGGGTGAGCACGAGGTCCGGCCAGCCCTTGCCGAGCGGGCCCGAGACGGGCGTGCGCCAGCCGTGCTCGGTGCGCGCGACGCGGAAGTGCGCCCAGCGCCAGCCGTAGATCGTGGCCAGCTCGGTGACCATGACCAGGAATTCCGTCTCGGTGGGACCGGGCGCCAGCCGGGCCCGGGGGGTCCTGGTCCGGCTGGCGGGTGAGCCCGGCGCGGTCATGGTTTCACCTGCCGGGCGGTACATGCCTTGTGATCGACGCAGCGGCGACCCGCGTCCCAGCGGCCGTTCCGGTGGTAGAGCCCCATGCGGACTCGCGTCAGGACGCCGCACAGGACGCAGACGTCGGTGAGCTCCGGCGCGCCCTCCCGGGGGTTCATACGGAGCCTTCAAAGAAGACGTCGTACTGAATGTCCTCCATCAAAGAACCGTTCTTTGAAGAAGACGAAGAAGACGACGTACCTAGTTGGAGGACATTCGAAATCACGTCCCGAATCCGGTCCACGACCTTGGTCGCGACGACGCCCGGCCTGACCTTCGCGAACGTCCACCCGAACCGGCCGAGCCTGGTCCGAACGACGACAAGGCCGCCGGTGACCAGGGCCTGCAGCGCCGCTTGCAGGCCGGAGCGCGAGTAGCCGATCTCGGCCCCGAGCTCGGCGAGCGTGAAGCGCCGGCCGGAGAAGATCCGGCACATGAGCTGGTACTGGCGGGGGGTGATCTTCCAGATGCGGTTGTGGAACGGCGAGAAGACTTCGACCGTGAGTTGGTCGCGGTGCGCGGTGTAGCTCATGACTCGGCCGGGACGACGACGTCGTCACTGATGAGCCGCGACAGGTGAATCCGCCGATACGCCTTCATGGCCTGCCCTTTCGACTGCCACTCGACCATTTCCAGGCGGCCTTCCACGATGACCGTCGTATTCACGAGCCCGGGGAGCAGGGGTTCGAGCACCATCGCCAGCCCGTCGATCGCGACGACCTGGACCTTCCGGCTCGGGGTGTCGAACACGCGGAACGACAGGGCAACGCCGGTGGGGGTGGTGCGCACCTGTCCGTCCGCGGTGTCGCCGAGATCGAGCCTGCCCTTGATCCGCACCGTCTCGCCGGTCGGCGCGTAGGCCGCCTCGACGTCGGCCGCCTGGGGGTGAGAAAGCATCTCCTCGGCCGGAGTCGGCTCGTAGCCGGCCAGGGCCATGATCCAGGAGTACTGCTGGCGCATTGCGCGGCTCGTCGCCCGCGTGACCGCCATGGACCGTCTGTTGGGCTCTGAGCGCTGGCTCCAGGGGCGGTCGTCGGGCGTGCCGCAGATGGCCGACGCGCGGCCGATCGGCATGCCGTCCGACAGGCGGATCAGCTCGACGATCGCCTCGTAGGAGCCGTCGTCGCGGCGGACGGGATTGCTCGCCTCGCGGGCGACGACGCCGTCCATGCGGGCGATCGTCATCCACGCCTCGACCATCGGGTACTTGCGACCCCCGATGACCTGGTAGAGATGCTGGCGGTCGACGACGTCGGCGAGCGCCGTCGCCATCCGCGACGCGAACTCGATCAGGCGTTCGGGGGTGGGCGCGTCGAGCCGGATGACCTCGGGCGGCTCGACGACGACGATCTCGTTCATCGCGGCCGCCAGCCCGCGCGGATGCGGCAGGCGTGCGAGTAGGAGATGCCGTAGTCGTTGACGACGCCCCATACCGAGCGCTCGGCATGGATGCGGCGGGCGATCGTCTCGGCCGGATACCTGCGCCGGCGGCGTGAGCCGACGAGGGCGAGGTACCGGGGGACGGTGTCAGTGAGCCGGCCGCCGGCTCCTACTTCCGATAAGGGAAGGAGCGTGTCGCACGCCGGGAGGTTATGTAATGCGGACACTTGGGCGGGTATCCTGAGTGCGGGTTTAGACACCTAGACCGTAGCACGGGACGGTATCCCCTCGTGCTGCGTTCCGCGCAGGGCTCGGCCTACGTGCCGGGCCCTTCGTGTGTCTAGATCCGGCCGATCAGCTCGGACAGTGCGAGCAGCAGCACCGCCCACGCGATCAGGTCGCGTCCCTCGCGCACCAGCTCGACGATCACCAGGAGCGCCGCCGCGATCGCGAGCGCGAGCGCGATGACCTCGACGCTGCTCATGGCGCATACCCCGTGCCCATGAACACGAACCCAAGCCGGTGGATCGTGCAGGATGGCGAGCCCGTCGCCTGGGTGTAGGAGCAGGTGATCTGCGTGCCGGACGCGAGCAGCACCGCCTGCGAGAAGGAGAACTTGAGCGTGTTGTTCGTCGCGTAGAAGAAATCGATCGGCGTGCCGACGACGGTCAGCGTCACCGAGCCGGCGGTCGCCGTGCCGATCGACACGAGCCCGTGGACGAGGTAGATGCCGGCGCGCGGCGTGACGATGCGGCCGCCGGTGAGGTACGCCGCCTTGCCCTCGACGAGCGTGGTGAGCGGGATCGGCGTCGACACGGTGGTGTTCGCCGCGGCCGACGCGACGACGCCGTCGGGCCCGACCACGCTCGTGAAATTGGCGTTCAGATCGGTCGACGTGAGCCGCTCGTTCGCGACCCACACTTTCAGCGCCGGCATGCAGGACTCCTCATGGCAGCGGCGCCGCGTTGTAGTGGGCGAGAACCTCGGACGCCGACAGGGCGCGGTTGTACAGCGCGATCTCGTCCATGGCGCCGTTGTAGCCGAGCGTCGGCGTCAGCGGCGTGACGTCGTCGCGGGCCAGGACATCGCGCAGCAGCGTGCCGCGGCCGCCGAACGTGAGCGGCGTCGCGTTGGCCGCGTAGGCCGAGCCGGTGTTGCTGCCGGTGTCGTCCACGCCGTCGATGTAGACCTTGGTCTGGCCGGTCACGTTCGACGCCCGGGCGAAGACGTAGTGGTGCCAGTTGGTGTCGGTGATGGCCTGCGTCGTCCACGTGTTCGCCGTCGAGCCGTTGCCGAGATAGAGCTTGTTCGACGGGTCCCAGATCAGCTCGCCCTGGTTGCCCTTCGACCACGGCACGAAGTTGGCACCGAACGAGGCGCGCTTCATCCACAGCTCGATCGTCCAGGGCGCGTCGCCGACGTCGAGCGCGGCCGCGTCGGGCACCACGAACCACGCGGAGCCGTTGAACCCGATCGCCTTGTTGCCGTCGCCGGTCGCGCCGGCCGCGCCGTAGGTCGGAGTGCCGCCGAGCACGGTGGCGTGATTCGTGCCCTTCGAATCCTGCGGATAGCCCGACGCCTCGCCCATGCGCCAGTAGGCGACCAGGCCGGAGGTGGCGAGCACGGTCGCCGCGTAGTTGGGCACGGGCGCCGTCGGCGTCGCCGAGAGCGCGTTCGACGCGGGCCCGGTGCCGATCGCGTTGGTCGCCTTCACGGTGAACGAATAGCTCGTGCCGTTCGACAGCCCCGTGACGATGCACGTCAGGCCGGTGGTGGTGCAGGTCGCGCCGCCCGGGCTCGCGGTGACGGTGTAGCCGGTGATCGCACTGCCACCGTCCGACGCGGGCGCCGTCCACGTGAGCGTGACCTGGGCGTTGCCGGCCGTCGCGCTGACGAGCACCGGCGCACCGGGCGCGGTGGGGCCGGCCGCGTCGCCGGTCAGATCCTCGGTGACGGCGTCGACCTCGATCGACGACGGCGTGATGGTCACCGACTGCCCCAACACGCGCACCGTGCGGTCGATGCGCGGGCTCGATCCGGTGTCGACGATGCGCCAGACGTCGCCCCACTCGGCGCGCAGGATCGCGTCGACCTGGGCGGCGCCCACCGGCACGAGCGTCCCCAGCCGGCTCGCCGGCCGCGGGTTGCCGAGCGCGTCGAGGATCGTCTGGGCCCACGCGGCGAACGCCGTCACCCTGCCCGACACCGGGTAGGCGAGATCGTCGCCCGACGCGCGCACCGTGCGCTGCCCGTGGCGCGTCGCCGACGCATCGAGGATCGCCACGTAGGGGTTGAGCGAATCGTCGATGCGGACCACGTTGCGGACGCGGCCGCGGTTGAACACCGACGCCAGCGCGACCAGGCCGACGCCGCCGCAGTTGATGATCGCCGTCGGCGTCGAGGATGCCGTCACGCCGCGCGCCCACCACGCGATGACGCCGGCGCGCGTGCCGAACACCGCGCCGAGCTCGGCGAAGCGGATCGCGTGGAGCGCCTCCATGGCCTGTCCCGAGACGGTCACGTCGGTGCGCGACGCGGTACTGGTGCCCGTGTACGAGCCGCTCGCCGGCCAGCCCGCCGCGGTGAGCACGGCCGCCGCCTGCGACGCCGTGGTGCCGGCCGGGATCAGCGTGTCGTCGGGTACCACGAGCGCCGCGAGCGTCGCGATCGCGTCGATCGCCGACAGGGTCGCCACCTGGTCGCCGACGTCCCACTCCCACGCTTCCAGGGTGCCCGTCCAGCCGGCCGCGCCGTCCACGAGCACGCGCAGCGGCATCCCGACGCGCAGGAAGTTGTAGTAGGGGCTCGTCGCGTTCGACGGGTCGTAGGCGCGCGTCGTGTCGTGCAGGCTGACCTGCGCCCGGCCGCCCTCCGACTCGGTCAGGGGCCCGAACGGGTTGCCGGCGCCCCACGTCCACCCGATCGAGAGCACGAGACACGTCACGTCGTCCCAGGCGCCCGTCCACGGCGTCAGCTCACTGCCCGGGTTCGCGTCGAGCAGGTCGCGGTCGAGGATGAACGGATGGGCGCCGAAATCGCCCTGCACGACGATGTCGGCGCCCCGGACGATGCTCATCCGGCCGCCCGATCGAGCGCCCGCAGGAACGTGCCGCGGCCGCCGTTGTTGCCGGCCCAGCGCTGCAACGCGCGCACTACCGCCTCGGGATCGGCGCTCGTGTTGATCGTCACGTTCGTGACGCCCGCCTGCCGCGTGCTGCGAGCGCCCCTGGTCGCCGCAACCGCGCCCGCCGGCGCAGGCGCCGAGAACGGCAGGCTGATGTTGGGCAGGGAGATGCCCTTCAGCGGGTTGAGCGAATCCAGGAAGCGGCCGACGGCGCCGATCGCGTCGCCAATCCACTTCAGGAGCGACTGAATCCAGTCGACCACGCCGCCGATCGCCTTGCCGACGGCGTCGAGCACGGGCCCGAGCGCGTTCAAAACGGGCGTGAGCCTCGCCGAGACGGCCGCCGCCACCTGGCCCACGATGCCGAAGAAGGTGCCGAGCACGCCGATGATCACCTTGAGGATTTCCACGGCGACCTTGATGATCGCGACCAAAGGCGGCATCACGGCCGTGATGAGCTGGCCCAGGATCTGGATCACCGGCACGATCGCCGGCACGAGCTCATCGAGGATCGGCAGGAAGGCAGATCCCACCGTCTCGCCCAATTCCGAGAAGGAATCGTTGGCGATCTGCATCTGGCCTTCGGTGCTCGTCGCGAACAGCTCGGCCTGCCCGGCCGCGAGCTTCTGCGCGTTCGCGAGCGTCTCGGTCGCGCTCGTGCCCTTGTCGAGGCCCGGGATCAGCTTCGCGAGCGCGCCCGCGTTGCCCGCCTGAGCCTTCGCCACCGCGTCCGATGCCGTGGCCAGATCGACGCCCGCGAATCGGGCGACGTCCTGGGCGGTGGACAGGAGCGCCGTCGCCGACGTGACATCGCCGGTGGCGGTGACGAGCGATTGCAGCGCGTCGCGCGTCTCGGAGTCGGTGAAGGCACGCGCCTGCGACGCCGCGATCGCCGCGTTCACCTGGTCCGTCGACGTCGCGGTCGCGGCGCCGGCGGCCGTGATCGCCTGTTCCAATTTCGCCTGCTCGTCGCGGTCCGCGGCGGCCGCCTGGGTCATGCTCGCGATCGCCGCGATGGCGACGCCCGCGCCGGCGACGACGGCACCGCCCATGGCGAGCGATTCGACCGAGATGCCGCCGAGCGCGCCCTTCGCCTTCTCGGAGCCCGCGACGAGATCGGCCGTGTCGGCCGTGAACCTTGCGACGATCTCGAGGGCGTCAGGCATCGTCGAACGCTTCCTGCGTCAGGGGCCGGGCGTCGTCGAGCGCCTCGGACCAGGCGCGAAGCTCGCCCTGCGTCATGGCGCGGGCGTCCGCGGGGGATAGGCCGGTTGCGCGGCAGATATCGACGATGAGGCGGTCCCACGCCTGCGCGAGCCCGCGGTCGCGGGCGTCGTAGGGTCCGGCTCGAGATCGAGCGCGAACGTCCGCGCCTCCTCCCACGTCAGCTCCGGCTCGCGCCGGCGCAGGATCACCCACACGAGCGCCTGTTGGAGCTCGATCGCCTCCCAGCCCTGCGCCTTCACGACCGCATCGAGCTCCTGCGGCGACAGGCCGAGCGCCCGTCCCACGAGCGACAACTCGTACATCGTCACCGAGCCGCGGTCGATCGCCTTCGGCAGCATGACCACGCGCGGGCGCGTCGCGTCGATGATCTCGCCGAGATGGGTGACCTCGACGTGCCCGTTGCCGGTCATCGCGTCTTTGCCGCCGCACGCGCGTTCTTGGCGCGCTTCTTGTAACCGTCGCCGAGCTTCTTGCGGTACTCCTTGCCGGCGACCTTGCGCATCGCGCGGATGCCGGCCGCCATGTAGCGGCGCGCCCGGAGGTGGCGCGTACCGAATTCCTGGTAGGGCCAGTAGGCGACGCCCACCGCAAGCGTCGCCTGCCGATCGTCACTGTCGCCCGTGATCGAGCCCGCGAGCCGGCCCGTCGCCGTCGGCGATCGGGCGCGCGCCGCGTCGATGCCCGCCTGCGAGATCAGGCGGTGGACGTCGCCCATCGACCGCGCGTCATCGACGACGCCCTGGATCGCCGCCTGTGCCTCGGGGACGCCGGTGACCTCGACCGGCATTCAGGCCGCCTTCGCGGTGCTCTTCTCTGGCGCGGTGTTGAGCGCTTCGAGGCTCGCCTGCTGCTCCTCCGAGAGGCCTGTCGGCGTCGCCACGGCGAGCACCGGCCGCGCGGTGCAGGGCAGCTCGACTTCGAACTCGGCCCAGGTGTTCGACTCGCCGCCGTACGTGCCCTCCGAGATGACGACGGTGGCGTCGATGCCGGGCGTCGCCGCGGCGAACGCGGAACTCTTGCCGTGCGCCTGGATCACGACGCGCGCGTTCGCGCCGGCATTCGTCCACAGGAACAGGCTGAGGCCGCCGGCCGCCCAGTCCTGTACGCCGATGAGGTGGATCGCGTAGCTGCTGGCGCCCTGCTGCTGGATCGTGTCGCACAGCGTCGCGTACTTCGTGATGTCGCCGGGCGTGGTGACGAGCTCGGCCGTCTTCACCGAGCAGTTGTATTCGGTGGCGCCCGAGAACGGCCCGGGCGGAATCACGAACTTGACCGATGCGTCCTTGATGAAGAGCCGCGCCATCTTCTAGACCTCCACGTGACAGTCGACGAGAGCGCCGCGCATCTGCTGGCCGCCGATCGAGAACAATCCCGGCGCCGAACGCACGCCGAGATAGGTCGCCCATGGCATCGCCTGGATCACATCGCGGGCGACGGTGATCAGCGAATCGAGCGCGTCGAGCGACTTGGCGGTATCGATCGGCACGAGCGCGAGCACCTCGAGCCGCCAGCGCTCCTGGCAATCCGGGATCGCGCCCAGCTCGCGGTACGGACTGCCGGGGCGAATGAGCAGCGCCGGCAGTGCGGGCGGCGTGATGGGCTCCTCGGCGAACACCGAGACGTTCGCCGGCGCCGCCGCGTCGAGCCGCGTGGCGAGATCGGTCCGCGGCGAGGCCATCAGCCGATCCCGAAGTCGGTCCGCAACCCCAACAGGAGCGGGTCCGCGTCGGTCATCAACCCGCGCATGTACATCGGCACGTCGCTCGAGGCCGCGATCACGCCATAGGGCGCCTCGGGATCGTGGTAGAAGCGAAGCGCCCCGTTGAGGGCCAACTGATGGACGCGGGCCGGCACGGGGGCAGAAAACGGCGCGCCGGCCCGCGTATCGATCCATTCGGTGACGGCGTCGATCGCGGTCTGGGCCCGGGCCGCGTCGGCTCCGGGCCCAAGGATCGCGGTGACTTCGGCGAGGGTGACGTAGGCCATCTACGCCGCGGTGACCTTCAGGGAACCCAACCGCTGGCCGACGACGAGGTAGGCCCAGATGCCGACGCGCACGGCCGCCGGCCCGACCACCTGGTCGTAGGAGAAGCGCGCGATCGGGCTTTCGAAGATGACGAAATCGGACGGCGCGCCGGTGACGACGACGTTGGCCGTCGAGGCGTACGACAGGTACGTCGTCGAGCCGAGCAGCCCCGCCGACGCGCCGCCGTCGGCCACGGTGCCGGCGGCGTTGATGGGCCCGATCGCGGGGAGCAACGGCCGGCCCGTGGTGTCCGCTTGCGAGAGCAATGTCGGATACAGGCCGGGCGGGATGAACTGCCCCGACGCCGCCCGGAAGCGGACGCCGTAGTAGGCGACGAGATTGCCGAGAATGCCGGCGTACGGGGTCGCCGCGACGATCGCGACGCCCGACGCCGTCGAGCCTGCTTCAACGGCCGTCTTGATGACCGCCTCGGACGCCTGCGCGTACGCCTCGACCATGTCGGAGATCACCATCGCCTCGGCCGACGGCGAGGAGCCGTCGAGCACCTGCCGGCTCACGTCGGTGTACGTGCCGTACAGGATCGGCGTGACCGTCACGGCCGTCGTCGCGAAGTCGGACGCCGCCGGGTTCACGCCTTCGGCCGACTGCGCGGTGACGACGGTCGACGTCGACACCTTCGGGAAGATTTTCGGCAGGCCGTCGCTGATCGGATAGCGGTTGTAGAAGCCGCCCATCGGCCGGCCCTTGAGAATTCTGGACGTGAGCAGGCCCGGGATGTAGTCGTTGGGATAGGCGCCCGGGACCTCCGAGCTGAGAACGTCGCCGGCCCGCTCCAGGAGCGGCCGCGCCGCCTGCTCGGCCGCGCGCTCGAACTCGCCGCGCAGCTGCTCCCACCGGAACAGGCGCTCGGCCGCCTCCATGTCGCCGTTGCGCGCCTTCCAGCCGTCCGACAGGAGCGACACGCGCCGGCCGCGATCGTCGCGCCCGGACCACGTCGCGTCGGCGCGGTAGACGTTCTCGGAGCGCGTGATCTGCACGCGGGGCCCGGACGCCCTGGACAACGCCTGCGCCGTCTCACGCTCGGCCGCGGCGCGATCGACGTCGACCGTCACGCGCGTGCGATTCGGCCGCTCGCCCTTCGGCGTCTCGTCGGTGTCCTCGTCCTTCTCGTCGGTGTCCTCGGCCGGCGCCGTCGTCTTCTCGTCTGACACTTCACCCTCCGCAGCGGCCCTCACGGCCGTGATCTGTGCGCCCTGGTATGCGCCGCGCGCGACGAGCGCCGCACGCACAAGCTCGATCTTGGTGCGCTCGACGACGCCGTCTTTGGTGCGGCGTTGCGACACGGGTCGAAAGACGGCGCTCATGTCGGTGAGCACGCCGTCGCGGGCGAGCTCGTAGGCCTCGTCGCCGAGCGCCGTACGGCTCACCTTGAAGCGCACGAGAGCGCCGTCGCCGCCGAGATCGGCCGCAACACCGCGCCCGATCAATCGGGCGCCCTCGTGCGTGTTGTGGTCGCGCGGCGACGGGTCGGCGACGTATTCCAGGCGTACACGGGCGGCGTCGAGGCCGTCCATGGCGCCGCGCGCGATCGTCTCGCGGTAGGAGCGGCCGTCGGGCGAGTCGCGGACCTCGGCGACCTGTCCGTAGGGGACGACGACGCCCTCGATGATCCGCTCCTCCGGTGCGCCGGCGGCGCGGAGCAGGACGGAGCCCGACCATTCGCGGGCGAGTTCAGCCATCCGTCGTCGTCGTCTTCGGGTTGGGCTCTTCCAGCGCCTCTTTCTGCTTCGCGATCTCGGCGTCGTTGTGCGCCTTCACGGCCGCCGTGATGTCGTTCTGGTCGGGCTCCTCGGGATTGGTCGGCTCGTCGCCGACCAGGGAGACGGGATAGCGCGGGTCGCCCTCGAGCCCTTCGACGGCGCCCGGCGTCGGGATGTTCGCCTTGCCTTCGCGTGTAGCCATTGCGTCAGCCTCCAACAGTCACCATTGCCGCCGGGATTGCGACAGGCGCGCCCGACGCCGGCGGTGGCGTCGCCCCTTCCGGCAGTGGGCCCAGTCCGAACCCACCGGCTCGCGCCTCGTCGATCGTGAGAATTCCGGAATTGACGAGCATGACGTACGCCTGTGACCGGCTCTGTAAATCGCCCTGCAGGTAGCGGACGGGGTCGATGCGCATCCGCCGGCCCATGATGTAGTCGCCCGGCAGGAGCTCCGAGATGGCATCCTCGATCGGGCCCGCGTACCCGCGCAGGGTGTATCGCCAAAGGTCGGTCGCGTCGTTCTCGACGTTGGCGTACGTCTCGGAGTCACCGGCCGGGGCATTCAGGATGCGCGACGGGACGCCGAAATAGCGGCCGATGTCGGCGACGATCTCGCGCCGCGCCTCGACCGCCGAGTCCGTCGTCGGGTCGGCGCCGAAGGGTTTCGCCTCGAGGCCGTTGTCGAGGACCGCGGGCCCGCCGAGCTGGCGCCGCGCCGTCCACGAATCCGAGATCCCGGCGGCCTGGTCCGACGTCAGGCTGGCCGTCGTCTGCAGAACGGTGACCGTGGGCCCGCCGTTGATCCAGTAGCGGGCGAGGTGCGTGTCGGCCGCGAGGTACGCCTGGAACTGCGAGCGCGCCATGGCGATGATGCCGGCCGCCTGGTCGGAGATGCCCGGGAACGGCGAGCGGCGGATGATCGAGAGATCCTCGAGGCCGACCCTCTCGCCACCGACGAGGTATTCCGTCGGCGAGCTGAGTCCCCATGGATCGGACGGCGTCAGCGGCATGATCGCGGCCGGCGGGATCGGCATCAGCGACCACGGCACGCCTTCGCTGTCGCTGCCGCCGACGTGGAGCAGGTAGACCGTGGAGTACAGGCACTCGGTCGCGACGACGCGCCACATCCACTCGCGCCGCGTGGGGCCGGCCATCGGCCGCCGGACCAGGCGCGAAGCGGGCACCTCTTCGGGCGCCTGGTCGGGGCCCGTCCATTCGCGCCACGGCATGTCCGAGATGCTGTCGGCGATCAGGTTCACGCAGCGCCACACGGCCGACAGCCCCAGCGCCGTGCCGCCGGACACCCACGGCACGGTCGTCGGCGCGGTGATCATGGGGACCACGGAGGATGGCGTCGCCCCGCCCGATCTCCCTAACAGTCGATCAAGGAAGGTCCCCACCTGCGCACGATACGCCCGAGAGTGTGGATAAGTAACCCCGTTCAGTACACGTGCGGCACGGCCGGCTGCGCCGCCGAGTACGCCCAGCGCGCGAGCGTCGCGGCGATGAGCGGCGCCGGGTCGGCCGCCTCGGGGATGCGCGCCCACGCCCATGCCTCGCCGAGCTGGCGCTTGCGGGCGCCGATCACGGCGTCGTCGAGCGCCGGCTGCCCGCGCTGCGCGAGCCGCCCCTGTGCGACGTCGTCGTAGAACATGCCGCACGCCTGCCCGTACTGGCGCCCGTTGCAGAGGAGGAGCGGCACGCGCGCCAGCGACAACCCGGTGACGAGCGAGCCGGCCGGCGCGCCTGGATCGATGGCCACCGCCACCGGCCGCCACCGCTCGACCAGCTCGCCCATCCGCGAGACTACCCAATCGGTGCCGTCGCGGCGGTCCACCAGCTCGACATGGACGCGCCCGTCACCCCTGCCGCCCGACGCCGCGATCGAGGCCGTCGAGCGATCGGGCGCGACGTCGATGCCGAAGGCGATCGCGCCGGTCGCCTTGCTCGTCGCGTCGAGGCAGGCGAGCCACTGGCCGAGCCCGAACACCGGCACGCCCTTGGGCGCCCAGCGGTTGAGGTAGGCGCGCGCGAACTCGCCCGAGTCCATCGTCGCGAAGTCGGCCGCGACCGTCTCCTCGTCGATCGTGAGGCCGAGCGCCGGCATCGCCGCCCTCCAGGTCGCGCGATCCTCGACGTCCCAATCGTCGGGCGCGCTCCATTCGAAGTAGGCGACGCCGGCCCGCTCGCCTGCTTCCACCCGTGCCCGCCCATCATCGACGCGATCGCGCAGGAACACCGACTCTTCTGTGCCGGCGGTCGACAGAATCCACAGCTGCGCGTCGCGGCGCGTGACCATCGCCGGCCGGAAGCCCTGCACGAGCCGGTCGTCGACCTGGGCAAACGCTTCATCGATGAAGGCTTCATCGAGGGTGAAGCCGTGCCCCGACTTGTCGCCCGACGCCGTGATGCCGAGCACCGAACCTGTGCGCCACGTAATCCGCTCGGATCCGTTGGAGCGACGGACCCGAAAGAGGCGCCGCAGCGGCGACCGCTCCAGCATGTCGACCTGCTCGACCCACTTCTCGCGGGCGTGGTTGCGGTCCTGCGCGCTATACAGCACGCGCTGCGGACGGTCGAACGAGAGGCAGCGATCGGTCGCCACCGCGAGGATCAGCGTCGTCTTGCCCGACTGCCGCGGCACGGTCAGGCGGACCTCGCGGTAGTACGGCACGCCCCGCTCGTCATGCTCCAGGGCGACGTCGGCGACGAATCGTTGCCATGGCAAGAGCGGCGTGCCGAGCGCGGCCGAGATCCGCGCCACCCGCTCGCCCCACGACGCGCGTTCAGGAGTCCGCGGGGTCGCGTACCTCGGGGGAGCGGAGACTGGCGAGGAATCGGTCCAGCTCGTCATCGGGTGGTGTCACGTGACCCGCTAGCAGGCCGGCGAGCGCGGTGATGTGGACCCGCGCGATCACGGCAATGTCGTACGCGCCGGTCGCGGCGTCGAGCGCGGCGGCCGTGGTGCGCACGATCGCCAATGAGGCCGCGTCAACATCGGCGAGGCGACCGTCCCCACGCAGGGCGGCGATCGTCCGCTCGATCGCCGACGCGTTCCGGTGCGATCCGGCCGGCATCGGACGCGCCCCGCTCGTTCGGCGGACCTTCGGTTTTATCGCAGAGAGATTCGAC
>Ga0075425_100003294_pt1 | contig 16387 bp, 16 predicted proteins | sample SoiMethybrSBSTD4_FD_75300 | JGI IMG/M metagenome (GOLD analysis project Ga0075425, IMG submission 75300) | Bulk soil microbial communities from a Populus tree surrounding site in Tennessee, USA - Soil MetaG P. TD hybrid SBSTD4 | ecosystem: Environmental > Terrestrial > Soil > Tree plantation... | reverse complement strand
ACCGCGCCGCTGACCATCCTGTTCGTGCGCGAGGCCTTCGGCACGCGCCACCTAGGCGCGCTCAGCGGCCTCATCACCATGGTGCACCAGATCTTCGGTGGCGTCGGCGCCTACGGCGGCGCGCTGCTGTTCGACGCGACAGGAAGCTACGACGCGGCGTTCCTGATCTCCGTGATCGCGTCGGCGCTCGCCCTGGTTCTTACGCTGGCTTGCCGGCCTTCATCCGCGCAATCCAGGTCTTGAGCCCGGCCAGCAGGTCGGTGAGGAATTTCTTCGTCGCCTCGTCGGTGATCCTGCCGTCCTTGTCGAACTTGCCCGGCGCCGAGCCGATGAACACCTCGGGACGCGGCAGCACGTGGCCCCAGAGCTGGCCGAGGATGCGGCGCAGGTCGTACTGAACGCGCGCGCCGCCGAGCGGGCCCTGCGAGGCCGAGAATATGGCGATCGGCTTGTCCTGGAACGGCTGGTTCGGCACGCGCGAGGTCCAGTCGATGGCGTTCTTCAGCGCCGGGGTGAGGGAGAAGTTGTACTCGGGACTCGCGATCAGCAGGCCGTCGGCGGCGCGGATGGCGTCGCTCAGGCGCTTTGCCGGCGCGGGCAGGCCGGCGTCGAACACGTCCTGGTTGAACAGAGGCAGGTCGCCGATCTCGGCGATCTCGAGCGTCATGCCCGCCGGCATCATGCCGGCGCAGGCGCGCAGCGCCGCGGTATTGAACGAAGCCTTGCGCAGGCTGCCGGAAATGCCCAGGACTTTCATGAAAATGCCTTTCAGAATCGGGAAGGCGCGAGTGTACCCCGTCCCGCTCAGTGGGCGTGGCGGTGGTGCGTATCCGGATAGTGCGGGTGGCGGTGCGCCAGGCGCGCGTGCCGGTGCAAATGGCTGTGGGGCTCGCGGCCGTCCCAGGCGAAGTCGTGGCCGTGGCGGTGATGCTCGTCGTGGGCATGGCTGTGCTCGTGCTCCGTCGCCTCGTGCACGTGCTCGTGTTCATGGCGCTCGGTAAGGTGCAGCCAAACGCCGATGGCCATCAGGGTACCGGCGATCCAGAAAGCGTAGCTCGCCGGCGCGCCGAACAGGGCGAGCGCGAGCGCCGCGCCGAAGAACGGCGCGACGGAGAAATAGGCGCCGGTGCGGGCGGTCCCGAGGTCGCGCAGCGCCAGGATGAACAGCACCAGGCTGATGCCATAGCCGGCGAGGCCGACGCCCGCGGCGGCAAGGGAAGTGGCGGCGCCGGGCAGCGAGCCGCCATGGGCAAGCCCGAGCGCAAGCGTCGAGGCGCCGGCAAACAAGCCTTTGGCCGCGGCGATGACCACCGGATCGCCTCCTGAGATGCGCCGCGTCAGATTGTTGTCGAGCGCCCAGGCGAGGCAGGCCGCGGCGATGAGTAGCGGCCCCGCCAGGCCGCCACGATCGACGGCTTGCGGCCAGGCGAGCACCGCGCCGCCCGCGACGATGGCCACCATGCCGAGGAAAACGCGGGTGTCCACGTTCTCGCGGAACACGATCCAGGCAAGCGCGGCGGTGAATACCGCCTCCAGGTTGAGCAGCAGCGAGGCGCTTGCCGCGTCGATCGCGGCCAGCCCCACCATGAACAGGGCGGGCCCTGCGATGCCGCCCGCGATCACGCTGCCCGCGAGCCAGGGCAGGTCGGGCCTGCGCAGCATCGCCTCTTCATGCGGCAGGCGGATCAAATTCCTGAATAGAAGCCACGCCAGCAACCCGATGCCGCTGCCCAGATAGAGCAGGCCGGCGAGCACCAGGGGTGCGGCCTCGCCGATCAGGACTTTGGCGAGCGGCGTGCTGGCGCCGAACAGGGCGGCGGCGAGCAGCGCAAAAGCAATAGCGCGTCGCTTCACGCTGCGATCCTGTGGCCCGAGTAGAGGAGGTCGAAGGTGCGCATGGCCTCGGCGAGCAGGCCGTCGTCGCTCTTTGCTTTTTCCCGGGCGCCTTTCAGCAGAGTCTCGATGGTCCTCGCATGCGCGGCGGGGATTCCGCCCACGTCCAGAAAATGGATCGCCGCACCAATCGCGGCAAGCGCTGGATCGCCTTCCAGCCCGAATTGCGCGAGCAGCACCTCGAAGGTCACCCGGTTCTTCACGTGCGTGAATTCCGCGCCGTCGAAGTCGAAGCCGACGGCTCTTTTCGGCAATTCGCTGGGGCGCTCGAGCCAGACGAACCTGGCGTCGCGGTCGATAAAGCGCTTGATAAGCCAGGCGCTGGCCAAGCGGTCGATCCAGGGAGACTTGCGTGTCGCCCAGACGCGCCTCTGATAGCTCGCCGCTTCGACCTGGCGCAGTCCTTTCTTCGACGCGCGCGGTTCGGTACGCGAATGCAGCACCCGGTAGGTGGATTTCAACTCGGTGATCGCGGTCGTCGCCTGCTCCTTTGCCCGCCCCGGGAAAAAATCGATACGCGCAATTTTCTGCAGCGCCTGCTCCATGCGGCGGACGGCGGTCTCGCCGCGCCTTGGCCCGAGGCGAGCGAGGGAGGCCTTGACCGCGGCGGCCTTCTCGACCAGGGCCGCGTAATCCGCGGTGCGATCGAACAGCGCCCGTACCGCGGGCAGGTGCTCGTCTCCGGGACGCGCCTCGAGGCGCAAGGCAAATCCCCCATAGGAGCGGATCTCCTGCTCCAGCTTGCCGAGCACGCCGCCACCGGCGGCTGCGGCGGGCAGCAGGTAGACGCCATCGCGCAGCACGGCGCAGCCGCTGTCCTTCAACGCCCGCCAGACGCGCATGCGCAGCGTCGAATTGCGCGTCGGCAGGCTGAGCACCAGGGTATCGAACATAAGTTGATGTTATACGTATCACAGATAAGTGCCAATAAGTCGGCAGAATGGATTGACGCACCGGGTGAACGCCTCGTACATTGCGTTCCAGGCAGGGCATTCCCTGGCCGGGTCCAACGCAGACACCCGGTAGCCAAGACCCTCCGTCTCAAGCGCTGCTCCGATTCCCCCCGTGGGAAGGAGTGCCGGCATGCGCTACCGCCTGAAGCAGATTCAATGTCGTCCGTGGACGTTGTCCTACCTCTCGGTGAAGCTGATCGAGAGCCACTACGAGAACAACTACGGCGGGGCGCTGCGGCGCCTGAACGCCATCACCGAGCAGCTCGAAGCGCTCGACTTCGCCAAGACGCCGGCCCATGTGCTCAACGGCCTCAAGCGCGAGGAGTTGGTCGCGCTCAACTCGACGCTGCTGCACGAGCTCTACTTCGCCAGCATGGGCGGCGACGGCCAGCCGACCAAGGGCATGCGGGAGATCCTGGCGCGCGACTTCGGCTCGCTCGATCGCTGGCGCGCGGAGTTCCAGGCGATGGGCTACGCGCTCGGCGGTGGTTCGGGCTGGGTGCTGCTCACCTGGCTCCCGCGCGACGGGCGCCTCATCAACCAGTACGCCGCCGAGCACTCGCAGGCGGTGGCGAGCGGCGTGCCGATCCTCGCCATGGACATGTACGAGCATGCCTACCACATGGACTTCGGCGCCAACGCCAGGGCCTACGTCGATACGTTCCTGCGCAACATCGACTGGCCGGCGCTCGAGCGGCGCTACGAAGACGCCGCCAGGGTGCCGGGCCCGCGCCCGCTCGAGCAGCCCGAATTCGGCGATATCCAGGGCGTCAGCGTGGAAGAAGTGAAGGAGATGATGGCCGCCGGCAATTCCGTCCAGGTCATCGACGTGCGGCCGCGGGCGTCCGTCTCGCGCGGCAAGGAGATCGCCGATGGCGTCCAATGGCGGGACCCCGAGCGGCTGCAGGAGTGGATCGGCGAGCTGAAGAAAGAGGAACCGGTAGTCGTGTACTGCGCGTACGGATTTCACGTCGGCTGCAAGACGGCGATCAAGCTGCGCGAAGCCGGCTTCGACGCGAAGTACATGAATAGCGGCCACTCCGGCTGGCTCGCCACCGGCGGCCCGCTCAGGCTCTTTTCCTGAAATGAAAGCCATCCTCATGAAAACTGCAGGCATCGCAACGGTTGTCGGTGCAATGGCGTTGCCGGCGCACGCCGAAGTAGAGAATTTTGATGCGGTCAAGGTTGGCGGTCTTCCCGCCGGCTGGGAAGCGGGCGTCACCGGCAGGGGCAACCCGCAATGGGCCGTGGCGCAGGATCCCGGCGCGCCGAGCCCGAGGAACGTGCTGCAGCAGACCGGCAGCGGCACCTTCCCGTGGTGCGTGAAGAAATCCGTCGCGCTCGCCGACGGCTTCGTCCAGGTCAAATTCAAGCCGCTGCGCGGCAGCGAGGACCAGGCGGGCGGCGTGGTGTGGCGCTGGAAGGACGGCGACAATTACTACGTCGCGCGCGCCAATGCGCTGGAGAACAACGTGTCGCTCTATTACACCGCCAAGGGCCGCCGCACCACCATCAAGTACGTCGACGCGCCCGTCGCTGCCAACGCCTGGCATACCCTGCGGGTCGATTTTGCCGCCAACCGCGTCAAGGTCATCCTCGACGAAAAGACCTACATCGATCTCCAGGACGAGCACATCGGCGGCGCCGGCGCGGTCGGCGTCTGGACCAAGGCGGACAGCGTCACGTCGTTCGACGATTTCGCGTACGGCAGGCCATGAACGCATCCCCGGCGCGATGATCGGCACGCTGCTCCTCGCGCGGGGCCTGCGCGCGTTTGCCGACGGCTTCGTCGCCGTGATCCTCCCGGCCTACCTGCTGGCGCTGGGATTGAGCCAGGTCGAGGTCGGCGTGCTCAGCACGGCGACGCTGCTCGGCTCGGCGCTGGCGACGCTGGCGGTGGGCCGCTGGGGCCACCGCCATTCGCTGCGCGGGATGCTGCTGGTCGCCGCGATGCTGATGGCGGCGACCGGCGTCGGCTTCGCCGCCTTCGAATCGCTCTGGCCGCTGCTGGCGGTGGCTTTCCTCGGCCCGCTCAATCCGAGCGGCGGCGACTCGAGCGTGTTCCTGCCGCTGGAGCATTCGGTGCTCGCCTCGGCGGCGTCCGCCGAGCATCGCGCCACCACCTTCGGCCGCTACAGCTTTACCGGCTCGGCGAGCGGTGCATTCGGGGCGCTGGCGGCGGGGGTTCCGGAATGGCTAGACGGCCCGGGCGGCATTCCCTTGCTGCAGGCGCTGCGGGCCATGTTCCTCGTCTACGCCCTGATCGGCGTCGCCGCGTGGCTGCTCTACCTGCAGCTGCCAAAGTTGAAACCGGAAGGCGAAGAAGCACCGGCCGCGCTTGGCCCTTCGCGCGCGATGGTGTGGAAGCTCGCCGCCTTGTTCAGCGTGGATTCGTTCGCCGGCGGGCTGGTAATCAATTCGTTGCTCGCGCTGTGGCTGTTCGATCGCTTCGATCTCTCGCTCACGGCGGCCGGCGCGTTCTTTTTCTGGAGCGGATCGCTGAGCGCCGTGTCGCAGCTCCTGGCGCCGGTGCTGGCGCGGCGCATTGGCCTCGTCAACACCATGGTGTACACGCATATCCCGGCCAGCCTGTGCCTGATCGGCGCGGCGTTTGCATCGAGCCTCGAGCTGACGTTGGCGCTGCTCTTCGCGCGCAGCGCGCTGTCGCAAATGGACGTGCCGGCGCGCAGCGCCTTCGTCATGTCGGTGGTCACGCCCGCCGAGCGGCCGGCGGCGGCGAGCTTCACGGCCGTGCCGCGCAGCCTCGCGTCGGCGCTGAGCCCTTCGCTCACCGGCGTGATGTTCGCGGCAGGCGCGATGGCCACGCCGCTGGTGGCCTGCGGCGTGCTGAAGATCGCCTACGACCTTGCGCTGCTATTCGCCTTCGGCAAGCTGGACCCCAGCCGGGGCAAACCGGTGCCGCGCGGCTGAAGTCAGCGTCGAGCTGCCGCGAGGAAATCTCTAGGTGGCTTTCCGGATGTAGCCATAGGCGAGGTTGGTGCGATCGCCGCCTTCCCGGTCGTAGATTTCCTTGCAGCGCGCGAACCGGTCGGTCTGCACCGCTGCCTGTTGCTTGGGCGTGTAGCCGTAGATCTTCGCGCTGTTCAGGCCGAAGATGCCGTTTTTCACCGCGCCATTGGCGGGCCCGAGCGCCGCGAAGCCGTATTTCTTCTGCATGTCCTCCGGTATCTCGAGCCGGCGCAGCGCCTCGATCTGCCATTGCGGCGCGCCGGTCCAGAGCGAATCGGTGCCCCAGACCACGTGGTCGGTGCCGAGCCCCTTGATCAGCGATCCCATGATGTAGGCGCACATGCGCGGCTCGGCGGCCGCGGTCCAGGCGAAGATCTGCCCGAGATCGCCGTAGACGTTCTTCACGCCGTACTGCCCCGGAATGTCCGCGAGATCGCTCACCCATTCGATGCGGCCGGTGCGCTCCCACTGCGCCGCGCCGTCGGCCGGGCGGCCACCCCCGGCCCAGCGGTAGGCCGAGTGATAGACGATGAAATTGAGATCCGGCCAGTCCTTGGCCGCCTTGCCGACGTCGCCGACGTGGCAGTAGCCGACCAGGTGCGGAAACTGCGCCTCGACCGACGGCGGGAACAGCCCCTTGTGCACGCAGACGTTCTTCAGGCCGGGGCGCTCGGGGTACTGCCTGGACCACTTCACCAGGCGCTCGTAGAACGGATACATCAGCTTCTCGTCGTCGAGGCGCCACGGGTGCTTCGACAGGTGCTTGTTGGTGTTGTCGCCGATGGTGTAGCCCTTCCACGCATCGGGCCTGAGGCGCGCGTCCTCCTCGTCCACCTTGGAGAGCCAGCCGTCGCGGCCGGGGGTGAAGATGGCGTGGGAGAACATGCGGCGGGTGCCGGCCTCCTTGTTCACTTTCTCGCGCGCGTCGCGCTTCATGTCGTTGGTGAGGAAGTTGAACTTCTCGTCCTCGGAATACGAGCCGCTGATGCACGACACCTTGGTGTCGCTGTCGAGGAAGATCTCCTTGACGTAGTTCGGGAACATCAGGTCGTCGATGGTCTGCGGCTTGCCGACCAGCAGCGGGTTCCAGCCGGCCTTGCCGACGGCCTCGCGCTGCGCGACGAAGGCGCGGATCGGCGTGCCTTCGCGCAGAAAGTGCGTGTGCATGTCCATCACGAACTGGTTCTTGAGCCCGTCGGCGCGCGCCTGAGCCACGTCGAGATTCGTGGTCTCGCCGCGCAGCACGTCGAACACCGGCTGCGCGCCCTTGGCATAGACCTCGTTCATCGCGGCGAACGCCGCCGCCATGCCGCCCGCGGTCTTGAAGAACCTGCGCCGCGTCATGCCGTGGCTGCGGGCGAGCTCGGCGCCGCTCTGCTTGATGCGCGCCTCGAATTCCCGCTGCTGCGCGGTCTGCGCCGGCGGCATGTACTCGTCGCTGGAGACGAACTGCACCGGGATCGGCGACGGGAACAGGGACTCCGCGCTTTCCAGTTGCGCCAGTTCTTCCGGGGTCAGCATGGTGTTGTCCTCCTCGATCTGTGAAAGGCCATCGTATTCCCGCCCCTTGAATAGGTAAACTGCGCGTTGCAGCAAAACGGAGGAGGAACCATGGCCAGGTGGCTTGCGGCAGCAGTGTTTCTTGCTGTTTCGACGGCCTGCGCCGCGCAGGCCTTTCCCGACCGGCCGGTGAAGATCGTGGTGCCGCTGCCGCCCGGCGGCTCGCCCGACACCATCGCGCGCACCCTTTCGCAGGCGCTGCAGGGCGTCTGGTCGCAACCGGTGGTGGTCGAGAACCGCACCGGCGGCAGCCAGAACATCGGCGCCGACGCCGTGGCGAAAAGCGCGCCGGACGGGCATACGTGGCTGCTCGCGCCCGACAACGTGTTCTCGGTCAACGCGCACATCGCCAGGCAGCCGTTCGACCCGTTCAACGACCTCGCGCCGGTCACGCTGCTCGCGCGCATCCAGTTCCTGCTGGTGGTCCACCCATCGCTGCCGGCGAAATCGGTGGACGAGCTCGTCGCCTATGCCCGGGCGAAGCCGGGAGAGCTCAATTTTGGCTCGTCCGGCATCGGCAGCCCGCAGTTCCTCGGGGGGACGCTGTTGCAGCAGATGTCGGGCGCAAAAATGAACCACGTCCCTTACAAGGGCGCGGCGCCGGCGGTGACCGACCTGCTGGCGGGCCGTATTCAGGTCTGGGTCGGCGCGGCGAATTCCCTGCTGCCGCACATCCGCGCCGGGACGCTGCGGGTATTGGGGACTTCGGCGGCGCAACGCTTCTCGATCCTCCCGGACACGCCGACCGTCGCCGAGGCGGGTCTTCCGGGCTATTCGCTCTATCCCTGGCTTGGCATGTTCGTGCCGGCAAGGACGCCGCCCGAGATCGTGGCGAAGATCAACGCCGAAATTGCCCGCATTCTTAACTCCGCCGAAGTCAGGGCGAGGCTCATTCCCCAGGGCATCGATATCGCCACCGGCTCGCCCGAGGACCTGGCGCGGATCATTCGCGAAGACGACGCGCGCTGGGGCAGGCTGATCCGCGATGCCGGGATCAAGCCCGAATGACGCCGAGTCGGGAATCGCCGGTCGCGGCGACTTCCAGCACCGACCTCTGGGGCAGCGACGCGATCGCCGCCATGCTGCGCGCGCTGGGCGTGCCGTACCTCGCCCTCAACCCGGGCGCGAGCTACCGCGGCCTGCACGACAGCATCGTCAACTACCTCGGCAACGAGCGCCCGCAGATGCTGCTGTGCCTGCACGAGGAGTCGGCGGTGGCGATCGCCCACGGCTATGCGCGCGCCGCCGAGCACCTGATGGGCGTGGTGCTGCATTCCAACGTCGGGCTGATGCACGGCACGATGGCGATCTTCAACGCGTGGTGCGACCGCGTGCCGATGCTGGTCCTCGGCGCCACAGGGCCCTGGGACGCCGCCAAGCGCCGGCCCTGGATCGACTGGCTGCACACCGCCGCCGACCAGGGCGCGCTGGTGCGCGACTACACCAAGTGGGACAACCAGCCGGCCTCGGTGCCGGCGGCCTACGAAGCGCTGCTGCGCGCAGTGCAGATCGCCGACACCGCGCCGCGCGGGCCGACCTACGTGAACCTGGACGCCGCGCTGCAGGAGGCGAAGATCGGACCGCTGCCGGCGCTTCCGGACGTGGCGCGATTTCGCGCGCCGCCTGCGGTCCTGCCCGGGAAAGCTTCCCTGGCAAATGCGGCGGACCTGCTTTCAAGGTCCAGGAATCCGGTCATCCTCGCCGGCCGTTGCTCCCGTTCCGGCGACGATTGGAAGAATCGCGTCGCACTCGCCGAAAAACTGAACGCTCGGGTTCTTTCGGATCTGAAGGCCGGCGCCGCATTTCCGACCGATCATCCGCTGCACGCGGCGCCGCCGTCGACCTTCCTCGGCGACGAGGCGAAGAAGACGCTGCGCGAAGCGGATGTCGTCCTGTCGCTCGACTGGATCGACACGGCCGGCACGCTGAAGCAGGCCTGGGGCGACGCGCCGGTCGGCGCCAAGGTCATCCTCGTCTCGACCGACGCGCACCTGCATCGCGGCTGGAGCATGGATTACCAGGGCTTGCCGCCAGTGGACGTCTACCTGATGTGCGAGCCGGACCCCGTGCTGCCGCTGCTGCTCGAGTCGGTCAAGGCGCGAATGGGCTCGGTGACGCCGAAAAAGGAGATGTCCTGGCCAAAGGACGACGTCGTCTCGATCCGCGCGCTGGCGGAAGCGTTCAATGAAGCCACTGCGGGCATGGACGTCTGCCTGGCGCGCCTGCCGCTCGGCTGGAACGGCGCCTACCGGCACTTCCGGCATCCGCTCGATTACCTCGGCGGCGACGGCGGCGGCGGCGTGGGGGCGGGGCCGGGACTGGTTGTCGGCACCGCGCTCGCGCTGAAGGGGAGCGCGCGCATCGCCGCCGGCATCCTCGGCGACGGCGACTTCCTCATGGGCGTCACCGCGCTGTGGACGGCTACGCATTACCGCATGCCCTGCCTGATCCTGGTCGCCAACAACCGCTCGTTCTTCAACGACGAAATGCACCAGGAGCGGGTGGCGAAGGAGCGCGCGCGGCCGGTGGAGAACAAGTGGATCGGCCAGCGCATCGACGAGCCCGACATCGACCTCGCCATGATGGCGCGGGCACAAGGAGCGGAAGGAATAGGTCCGGTGTTTCACGCGAAAGACCTTCTTCCAGCCGTTCAAAAAGCAATTCAGCATGTAAAAGACGGGAAAGTCTGCGTGGTCGATGTCCGTGTTGTGCCGGGCTACGACACGAACATGAGCGGAGCGGCCGCGCCCGCGAGGCGCTGACTGGCATCGCCGCTCGCGTACCGCGACTTCCGCCGGCTGTGGGGAAGCTCGCTGTGCTCGTGGTCCAGCCAGTGGATCCAGCAGGCCGCCCTGGGCTGGGTGGTGTACGACATCACCGGCTCGGGCGCGCTGCTCGGCGCGGTGCTCGGCGTGCGCGCCATCCCGATGCTGCTCCTCACGCCGATCTCCGGCGTGGCCGCCGACCGCTACGACCGCCAGCGCCTGCTGCAGATCAGCCAGGGCCTGGCCGCCGCCGTGTCGTTCGCGTTCGGCGCCGCGCTGGCGCTCGAGATGGTCGGCACCTGGATGCTGTTCGCGTTCACCATCCTGATGGGCGCATCGAACGTCATCGACCGCCCGGCGCGCATGACCTCGGGCTTCGAGCTGGTGCCGCGCGAGATTGCCGTCAACGCGGTCGCGCTCAATACCATGGGCTTCTCGCTGATGCGGGTGTTCGGCCCGGTGTTCGCCGGCTACCTCATCGCCGGAGTCGGCGCCGCCGGCACCTTCTTCGTCCAGGGCGTCCTCTACGCCGCTTCGGGGCTCGCGGTCCTGATGGTGACTTTTCCGCCGCGGCGGGTGGCGGCGCCGGGGCGCACGGCGGCCTCGGACATGGCCGAGGGCTTGCGCTACGCCGCCGGCGACCCGACGACGCGGGCGTTGCTCGCCATCGGCCTGCTGCCGTATTTCCTGCTGGTGCCGGTCTGGGGCACCCTGTTTCCGATCTACACCAAGGACATCTTCGCCGCCGGGCCCGAGGTGCTCGGCCTGCTTCTCACCAGCGTGGGCGTCGGCGGCACCGTGGGCGGCCTGATCGCCAATGCGCTGTCGCGCGTCGAGCGGCAGGGATTGCTGCAGGCGGGCTGGGCGTTCCTGATGGCGCTTGCCGTGGCCGGGCTGGCGGCCAGTCCGACCGTCGGTACGGCCATGCTCTGCGGCTTTGTCGGCGGCGCGGCGGAAATGGCGCATACGGCGAGCAACCTGGCGATGATCCAGGTGTGGGCGCCGGAGGCGATGCGCGGCCGCATCATCAGCCTGTCGATGCTTTATCCTGCGTTCATCTCGCTTGGCGCGCTGCTTTCCGGGCCGCTCGCGGACCTGCTGGGCGTGCGCGGCGCTTCGCTGGCGGTGGCGGCGACCGCAGCCGTAGCCGTGCTCGCGATGCTCATTTTCATGCCGCGCTTGAGGGAGTTGCGACACCGATGAAGAAAATATCCGCCAGCAAGGGACTGCTGCAGGACCTGGTTGCCGCCAGCCGCATCCTCGCGCACCACCAGGTGCTCGACGGCTACGGCCATGTCAGCGCGCGCAGCGACCGGCGCCCGGACCGCTTCGTCATGTCGCGCGCCGTGGCGCCGGCGCTGGTGGTGGCGGCCGACCTGATGGAGCTCGACGCCGACAGCGAGGCGCTGCCGGGAGACAAGCGCAAGGGCTTCATCGAGCGCTACATCCACGGCGAGATCTACCGCGCGCGGCCCGAGGTGATGGCGGTGGTGCACAGCCATTCGCCGTCGTCGATCCCGTTCGGCGCGACGCAGACGAAGCTGCGCCCGATCTACCACATGGGCTCTTTTCTCTGGTCGGGAGCGCCTGTTTTTGATATCCGGAAAATTCGCCCTGAAAATGATTTATTGATCAGAGACCGTCCCCTTGGCAAGGCGCTCGCAAGCTCCCTCGGCACCTGTACCTGCGTGCTGATGCGCGGCCACGGCATGACGGTGGTCGGCGCCGGCATTCCCGAAGCGGTGTTCCGCGCCATTTACACCGAGATGAACGCGCGCCTTCAGCTCCAGGCGGGCCAGCTCGAGGGCCCGATCGAATTCCTCAGCGACGAGGAGGGGCGCCGCTCGACCGCGGCGAACGCCGGTACGCTCGAGCGGCCCTGGGAGCTCTGGAAAAAGGAAGCGCTGGGTCGGAAGTGAGGCGGGTCTAAGCCGGAAACAACGCGTGCCGCTGGATCGCCCGGCGCAGCAGCCAGAGTGCGATCGTCAGATTCAGCAGGTTGAAGGCGATGCCGTTGATGAAGGCGGCGCGGTAGGAGCCGGTCAGGTCGAAGATCCACCCGGACATCCAGCCGCCGAGCGCCATGCCGATCAGCGTGCCCATCAGGATGATGCCGACGCGCGCGCCGGCTTCGCGGGGGTTGAAGTACTCGCGCACGATCAGCGCGTAGGCCGGGACGATGCCGCCCTGGAACAATCCGAACAGGCCCGCCACGATGTAGAGGGAGGTGAGGCCGTTGAAGGGCAGGAACAGCAGGAGCGCGATGCCCTGCAGCGCCGAGCCGAGGAGCAGGGTGCGCAGGCCGCCGATGTGGTCCGAGATCCAGCCCGAGAGCAGGCGGCTGACGATGCCGGCGGCGAGCATGACGGAGAGCATCTCCGCGCCCCGCGCCGCGCCGTAGCCGAGCTCGCCGCAGTAGGCGACGATGTGGACCTGCGGCATCGACATCGCCACGCAGCAGGCCACGCCGGCCACCGACAGCAGGATCATCAGGGCATTGGGACTGAGGTCCAGCCGCTTTTCATGCCGGTCATCCCTTCGCGTGCCATCCACGGCATCCAGCGCCGGCGGCCGCAGCCGCATCGCCAGCGACAGCAGCATCAGCGCGGCGACGCTGAACAGGCCGATGCCGACGTAGGTCGCGCGCCAGCCGGCGGTATCGAAGAAATATTGCAGGATCGGCGGCCACACCGCGCCGGCGAGGTAGTTGCCGCTGGCGCAGATCGCCACGGCGATGCCGCGATGCTTGTTGAACCAGAGCGAAGTGTCGGCGACCAGCGGCGCGAAGGTGGTCGAGCAGCCGAGGAAGCCGATGAGCAGGCCGTGCGCCAGCGCGAACTGCGCCAGGCTCTGCGCGTTGCCCGCGGCGATGAAGCCCAGCCCGAGGCCGAGCGCGCCGATCATCATCGGCACCGCGACGCCGAAGCGGTCGGCCAGCCGTCCCATCAGGATGCCGCCGAAGCCGAAGCCGAGCATGGTGAGCGTGTAGGGCAGCGAGGCGCCGCCGCGGTCGGTGCCGAATTCGGCCTGCACCGGCCCGAGCGCCACCGCCATCGCGTACATGCCGGCGCCGCCGATGGTCATGGCGGCGAGCGCGGCGCCCAGCCGCGCGCAGGCGTAGAGCGATTCAGGTTGTCCGCGTTCCATTTTTCCCATGATAGAGTTTTCCCGCCCGCCCATTTTCCATTTTGCACCGGAGGTTCGAAATGCCCGCTCCCTCGACTATCGGCCAGGTCCGCGACGTTTTTCCCAAGCTCGGCGAAATCACCGACAAGGTGGTGTTCGGCGACGTCTGGGAACGCAAGGGGCTCGCCAAGCGCGACCGCAGCCTGGTGACGCTGTCGTCGCTCGTGACCCAGGATGCGCCCGACCAGTTGCGCGGCCATTTGTGGCGCGCGCTCGACAACGGCGTCACCAAGGAGGAGATCATCGAGCTGATCACCCACCTCGCGTTCTACACCGGCTGGCCGCGCGCCGGCAGCGCCGCGCTGGTCGCGAAGCAGGTGTTCGCCGAGCGCAAGGTATGAAGGTCGGCTTCATCGGCCTGGGCGCGATGGGCCGCCACATGGCGGCGCGCCTGGAAGCCGCCGGCCATTCGCTGCAGAGCTTCGATCTCAACGGCAAGGGCAACCGCAAATCCGCGCGTGAGGCGGCGCAGGACGCCGAGGTTCTGTTTACTTCCCTGCCGGGTCCCGCGGAAGTGGAAGCCGTTTCAGCGGAAGTGGGGCCGGTTTTGGCTTGGTTCGATACCAGCACGAATTCGCCGGAATGCGTCAGAAAGATCTGTAAATCCTCTCCCTATTTCCTCGATGCTCCCGTCAGCGGCGGCCCGAAAGGCGCCGAATCCGGAAAGCTCGCCATCTGGGTCGGCGGCGACCAGGCGCTCTTCAGCAAGTACCTTTCGGTACTGAAAGTCCTCGGCGACCAGCCTTATTACGTCGGACCGATCGGCGCCGGCACCGTGGCCAAGCTCGCCCACAACATGGCGAGCTTCACCATCCAGGCGGCGCTGGCCGAGGTCATGACCCTCGGCGTAAAGGCAGGCGTCGAGCCGCTGGCGTTGTTCAAGGCGATCCGGCAGGGCGCGTCGGGGCGCAAGCGCACCTTCGACCGCCTGCCCGAGCATTTTTTGCCGGGCCAATACGACCCGCCCGCATTCACGGTGGATCTCGCGCTGAAGGACGTCAGCCTGGCGATGGATCTGGGCAAGAACTGCGGCGTGCCGATGAAGATCGGGCAGGCGGCGCTTGACGAGCTCGCCGCAGCCAAGGCGCGGGGCTGGGGCGGGCGCGACTGCCGCGTCGCCATGACGCTGCAGGAAGAGCGCGCCGGGGTCAGCGTGCGCGTGGCGCCCGAGCGCCTGCAGGGCGCGCTGGACTAGCGGGGTGGCGCGCCTCGCCTTCGCGCTGATCGTCGCCCTCGGCGCGCTGGTCAGCTACTGCACTTCGACCAGCGACAACCCGTTCACCGGCGAGAAGCAGCATGTCGCGCTCAAGCCCGAGCAGGAGATCGCGCTCGGCTACCGCTCGGCACCGGAGATGGCGGCGCGCATGGGCGGCCTGTCGCGCAACGAGAAGAACCGCGCGCTGGTGCGCGCCATCGGCGAGCGCCTGGTGAGCCAGAGCGTCGCGGCGAAGAGCCCCTACAAGTTCAGCTTCCACGTGCTGGGCGACCCGCGCACCGTCAACGCCTTCGCGCTTCCGGGCGGGCCGATCTTCATCACCGAGGGGCTCCTCCGGCTCCTGCGCAGCGAAGCCGAAGTCGCCGCGGTGCTCGGCCATGAAATCGGGCACGTCATCGGGCGCCACGCGTCGGCGCGCCTTGCCAAGGAGCAGCTCACCCAGGGCCTGGTCGGCGCGGTGGCCGTGGGCAGCGGCGACTACAGCACGGTGCAGATCAGCCAGCTGGTCGGCGGCATGATCAACATGAAATACGGCCGCGACGACGAGCTGCAATCCGACGCACTGGGGATCCGCATCATCGCGGAGGCGGGCTATGACCCGAGGGCGATGCTGGGGGTGATGGAAGTCCTGGCGGCAGCGTCGAGGAACAAGAGGCAACCCGAGATCCTCTCGACCCATCCGGCGCCCGAGAACCGTGCGGCCAGGGTCCAGGCCGAGATCTCCAGGCGCTTTCCCGAGGGGGTTCCGGCGGGGCTTTTACGCTAAGCCCTTGATTTGGTATATTTCAAGTCCCCAACTTCGAAAGGAGGTGATCCAGTGCGAGACCACCAAGGCAGCACCGGCGGCAAGAGCTCCGGATCAACTCATCAGGTCAGGAGCTGCGCCAGCTAAACCGGCGCTGCCTTACCCGAGACGCCCCGCAGGCGCGAGCCTCCGGGGCGTTTCCTTTTCTAGGCGTGCGCGGCGGCGCCGATGACCGGGCGTCGCGCGCCGAGGGCCTGCCACTCGCGCATCGCGATGGCGATGCAGACGATGGCCCAGAACACCGGGTACTCATAGCCGCCCGTGTTCCAGGTCCAGCCGCCGAAGCCGCGCACCACCTGGATCGCGTAGGCCGCGATGCCGAGAATGGCCGCGGCGCCGAGCGCGGCGTACCGGGTGCACAGTCCGAGCACCAGGAACACGCCGGCCACCATCTCCGAGCCGGCCGCCAGGTAAGTCCAGAAGACGCCGGGCACCATGCCGGCCTTTTCGAAAAATCCCACCGTCGGCGCCTTGAGCGTCAGGGTGCCCAGGTCGGCAAACTTGCCGAGCACATGCGGGAACATGAACGCACCGGCGATGATGCGCAGGATGTTGTCGGTATTCGTCAGATCGAAATTCGACGCCTTGATGCGGAAGTCTTCGGTGCTCAGGAACATGGTCGATCTCCCAGTGAGTGGTACTGGAAGCCATCTTGCGCCGCGCCACCGGACGCGATTTGATCCCGGTCAATCCGGGGACCTAGGAGGATTCCGACCTGCCGGGATCAGCGCTTGCGGACCTCGAACCAGTTGAAGTCGGGCTGGTCGCGGCGGCCGAAAATCCTGGACCAGCGCAGCTCGAATCCCGCGCCAAAGAGCCTGCGGATCTTCTCGTCGTCGTACCACTCGCACCAGGGCGTGCGCTCGCCGTCGGTTTTCCGGCCGAACTCGCGGAAATTGCGCGCTCCGCTCTGGTCGTAGCGTTCCTTCGGGTAGGTGAAGAGCAGGAACAGGCCGCCCGGGCGCAGAAATTTCGATACCGCGGCCACTTCCTTCTGCGCCAGCGCGAACGGCGCGTTGTGCAGGCTGCCGATGGCGAA
>Ga0075425_100003293_pt1 | contig 16389 bp, 19 predicted proteins | sample SoiMethybrSBSTD4_FD_75300 | JGI IMG/M metagenome (GOLD analysis project Ga0075425, IMG submission 75300) | Bulk soil microbial communities from a Populus tree surrounding site in Tennessee, USA - Soil MetaG P. TD hybrid SBSTD4 | ecosystem: Environmental > Terrestrial > Soil > Tree plantation... | reverse complement strand
GCCAAGATCAACACCGCTTGCCCGACCTGATCGCCGACGTCGGTCGGCGGGCGAAGATCAACCAGAAAGCCGCGACCGGACTGGCAGCACAGGAGAAACTCGGTGATCTTTTCGACGTCCCCATCCAGCTGGCGCACTGCGTCGTGACCGTCGAGTGTTGTGAGGTTCTCGATGATGCCCGGCAGGTACTTCTCGGGAGCCGTCCGCAGCAGACGGTGCAACGTACCCCAGGTCGCACGTTCGACTCCGGGCGCGAAGACGGCGTAGGCGAGCCGCCGACTCCGCCCTTCCGGCCACCGGCGGAAGCTGGTCGGGCACATCAAGATCACGCGCCGCACCATCTCCGGGTAGAACGCCGCCAAGGTGAGCGCGGATCGCGCCCCGAGGGAGATGCCCACGACAGTCGTCACCTCACACAGACCGAGGTGGCGACAAAGACTCGCCAGGCGCACGGAGAACTCAGGAGCTGACGGCCCGGCAGCAACGGCCGTTCGACCATATCCAGGGCGGGAGGTAACAAGCACCGAATAGCCGGCCTCCAGGAAAGTTTCTTCGCCGAACCGGCACCGAGCGGACATGTGCCCGCCGTGCAAAATCAGCGCAGTTCGCTCGCCAGCGCGCTCTAGCCGGTACTCGATCGCATGACCATCGATCCTGATCACACTCGTGTCCGGTTTCTCACACATTGACCAAAATCCGGTCCTAAATCCGTGGACGGAAGCCCGTGGTCATTGGAAAGCTCCGCGTACGGGCGCTATTGGGTGGTCTCGCTGGGCTCTGTCGGCTCAGGGGGTGGTTGCGCCGGACCTTCGATGTCGATACTCCCCTGGTCAAGCCGGAACGGCGGGTAGCGGTCGGTCATCAATGCCACATAAACCAGCAGCCGGTAGCTCCAGCGATTGATTCCCACTGCAAAATCAAAGAGGCCAGGGGGATAACGAGTCGTGAACAGCATGGCGATAGCCGCGATCAGCACACACGCGCCGATCAGGCTGGGAGTGGAATAGCTAACGACGCTATTTTCCTGCACGCTGATGGACACGACGTAACCGGAGCCGACAAGCGCGCCGACGAGGATGTATTGCGGGGAGGCGAGCAGCCACTTCACGAGTGGGAGCCAACGATTAAGCTGCTGCGGGTAGTCGATGTCCAGCCGCGCCGGGTAGTCGGGAACATCGGCGAGAGTGAACGGCGGGTACCGGTCAGTGCCCAACGCCGTGTAGCCGTAGAAGCTCACCCGCCACGACCACCGAATCACTCCGGCGTTGAAATCGAACAGGCCCTTCGGATACCGAGTCGTGAACAAGATCGCGAAGAAGGCGATCACGGTCACTATCCAGAACGCGAGCCACAGGAAAAGCAGAATGATGTAGTGCGGGATCAGCAGCAACCATTTGATCAGCCACAGTGCGCGGCTGGGCTGGTCGAAAAAACCTCGTACGGAAAGTGGGTAGGCAACGGGAAGTGGATTAGCGGTGGAGCTCATGGTGCCCTCCTTGGACGCGGCGGCAGACACAACCCTCGCCCTGTCCACTATTGACGAAAGCCTCGATACAGGTCAACGCGAACCGCGCAGGATGGCGAGGGCAGCAACAGAAGTAAGGATTTACACACACAAGGTAGGTTCAGCAGGAGACTCCAGCTAGATCCAGGTCTTACGCCGCCAACTAGCTGGAGCCTCTCCCCCTGTACAGGCCCTAGGATCCATTGGCGCGCAAAGTTGGTCGACTGTCCAGGTCTTGGAGCGATTTATCTCAATCTCGCTCGATCTCCCGTAAATCTTTGCGTGATGGCGGTCATCGCAACCTCATCAGTCCTGAGGGCATTCATGTCCCGGCGATACGAATCATTGACCCCGGTGTCGGCCGGGTCTGACCAACAAGGATCATCTGCCAGGCACCCAAGACCGCGCCATCCCGCCCGCCGGACAGCGCTTCATGGCCGAGCGTGGCAACGCCCGGATCCAGGAGGTGGCGGCCTCCCACGCATCCATGGTCTCCCAGCCGGAGGCCGTGACCCGGCTGATCCTGAGCGCGGTCGAGGAGACCAGCCGTAGCCAGCTGTGAGCGTATGACCGCAGACCAGGACTATCAGGCTGCTGTGATTGAGTGCCTTTCATGGCGAACTCCTCCATCGACTTCACGGTCCGCCCCATAGGACGCGTCGAGAGTCTGCTCGCCTCGACGGCGGACGCGCCGCGGCAGGGCGATGAAGGCGCTCCGGACGCGTACTTGATCTTGGACTCCGATATCCAAGCGGGCCTGAACGGCATAACGGTAGGCGCGGAGATCATCGTGCTGACCTGGCTGCACCAGGCCGATCGCGGCATTTTGACCGTGCATCCGCGAGGCGATCTGAAACGGCCGGAGCAAGGTGTGTTCAGCACGCGATCCGCGAGCCGCCCTAATCCGATCGGCCTGCACCGGGTACGCGTACTCGGCATTGATGGGCTACGGCTGCATGTCAGCGGCCTCGAGGCAATCGACGGAACGCCGATCGTCGACGTGAAGCCTGTCCTTGGGAGTATCGAGGAGCGGTAGCCGCTGGCTGGCGGCTCAGCCGACTTTGAATGCGGTCACCGCCCGCAACACACCGTTCACGAAAGCGGGCGACTCATCAGTTGAAAGCTCAGAGACCAGTTGCACCGCCTCGGCAACCGCAACGGGATCGGGCACCTCGCCGTAGTCGATCTCGAACACCGCTATCCGCAGCACATTGCGATCCACACGAGGGATCCGCGGCAACGTCCAGCCAGGGGCAAGGCAGGCACTGATCTTGGCGTCGATCTCTGCTGCATGAGCAGTGACGCCGCGTACCAGCTCAGCGGTGTACGCACGCACCGGCGGATCGGCGGCGGCACTGCGCTCCTCGAGGGTGACCAAGGGGTCTCGATCACGCAGTTCGGCCTCGAACAAGATATCCAGCGCCCGCTTGCGCGCCTTGCTCCGCGTGGAGCTGCCAGCCATGATCAACTACCGACGCGGCCGAGGTATTCACTGGTCCGAGTGTCGACCTTGACCTTCTCGCCGGTAGTCAAGAAGAGCGGAACCTGGATCTGGAGGCCGGTCTCGACAGTCGCCGGCTTGGTACCGCCGGTGCTGCGGTCACCTTGTAGGCCAGGCTCGGTGTAAGTGATCACGAGCTCGACGGAGGCGGGCAGTTCGATGTAGAGAGGTGTTCCCTCGTGGAGCGCCACCGTTGCCACCTGCTCCTCGAGGAGGTAGCTCTTCGCGTCACCGACGGTCTCGTCCGGAATGGTCAGCTGGTCGTACGTTGTGGTGTCCATGAACACGAAGCCGGCGCCGTCGTGGTAGAGGTACTGCATGTCGCGTCGGTCGACATTGGCCGTGTCGACCTTGGTATCAGCGTTGAAGGTCTTGTCCACGACCTTGCCTGAGAGCACGTGCTTCAGTTTGGTGCGGACCACCGTGTTGCCTTTGCCGGGCTTGTGGTGCTGAAACCAGACGACAGACCACAGCTGTCCGTCCAGGTCCAACACCATGCCGTTCTTGAGATCGTTCGTCGACGCCACAAATCCTTCTTTCTCGCCGCTCGCGCAATGCCGACGCTCGCGGCTTCACATGCTTCGTCCTCATTTGGCAGCGGCCCAGTTTAGACCCAACATCCGCGGCCTCAGACGACACTGAAACCCGGGCTGAGAGTGCCTCGGCCAGTGAACGCAAGCATCATCTCGACACCATGCCCAAGCAGCACTCCTGCCGTGGCGGCCACCCGGGCGACCTCACCCAGCAACTGGTCACTGAACTCGGGCTGTTCGATGTCTGGTACGGCTGCCGCGATGTCCAGACTGTGTACGACCAACTCCAAGGTGCGAGTCGACAGGTAGCTCTCCAGGTACATGCCGCCGGCAGCGGTGTGAATGAGCGGATTGCCCGCGTTGTCCACCTCTGCTAGCACGCGCTCAGCAAGGTCAGCCACGAACTGAGCGGGATTCTCACCGAGTGCCTGGCCGGCCGCTACGCCTCGACCGACAACGCCAGCATGATCAATTCCGGCGATGCCAACGTAGTACGCCGCCGGACCGGGCACTTCCTCCGTCTCGACAGGTTGACCGAGGTAGGTCTCAACCGTGACAAGGGACCGCGAGGTGTGCCCCACGAGGGCACGCAGGTTCCACTCCCCCAGTCCGGGACCGTCCCAGCGGCCTTGCGGGATGCGCTGTACCAGATTGACGAATGTCCGTGCCGCCTCTTCGAAAGTCTCGCGTACGTTGAGCTCGCCCCAGGCCTCGATCATGGTTGATATCTTCCGCCTAGGCCGAGACGGCGGCATACGCGGCGCGCAGCAGGTTCTCCGGTGGTGCAGCCAGGATCTCCGCCTTGGCCAGCCCGCTCAAGATCACGAACCGCAACGTCGAGCCTCGCGCCTTCTTGTCGAGAGCCATGGTGTGCAAGAGGTCATCGAACGCGTCGGCCGCATAAGTGGTCGGCAGGCCCACGCGGGACAGCACCGTGCGATGCCGTGCAGCCGTCTCATGGTCCAGCCGACCCGCGAGCCGGGCCAGCTCCGCGGCGAAGATCATTCCGACGCTGACGGCATCGCCATGTCGCCAGGTGAAGTTTTCCCGACGCTCGATGGCGTGACCCATCGTATGGCCATAGTTGAGCAGTTCCCGGCCGACCGCCGAGCCACTCGAGGTGCTCTCCCGGAAGTCCGCGGTGACGACCCGCGCCTTGACTGCGACCGCCCGCTCGACCAGGTCACCAAGCATGATCGAATCAGGGCGCAGAGCGGCGGCAGGATCTGATTCGATCATGCTCAGGATCTCTGGGTCGGCGATAAACCCGCATTTGATCACCTCTGCCAGACCGGCAACCAGGTCTGCACGTGGCAACGTGGCTAGTACATCAAGATCACATACCACGCCGACCGGCTCGTAGAAGCAGCCGACGAGATTCTTGCCCTCCGCCGTGTTGATCCCGGTTTTGCCACCGACCGCGGCGTCCACCATGCCCAGCAAGGTGGTCGGAGCCATGACAACGCGGACACCCCGCAGCCAGGTCGCTGCGATGAATCCGGCTAGATCGGTGGTCGCGCCGCCGCCGAGGCCGACGACGGCATCGGAACGAGTGAATCCGGCGTTCCCCAGAATTGACCAGCATCGTTCCGCCACCGCGACGCTTTTCGCTGCTTCGCCGTCAGGTACATCGATGCGAATCGGCTCCAGGCCTCCCGCCGTCAGCAGGTGCGAAAGGCGCTCTGCGGTCTTGATCATTGTCGGCGGGTGCAGCAGGGCGACTCGTTGCACACCCGCGCCCAGCAGTTCTGGGACCTCGTCCAACAGCCCGTGCCCGACCAGGACGTCGTACGCCCGCTCGGCCCTGACGGCAATCCGGGCGGGTTCAACGCTGGGCGACATGCGCTTTCATGATCATCTCTACGATCTCGGCAGGTGTCGCATGATCTGTGTCGATGACCTCGGTAGCAACCTCACGGTAGAGAGCGGCTCTCTCGTTGAGCAGTTTCAGCAGCTGGCCACGGACATTACCGAGCAGCAGCGGCCGCGCAGTATCAAGACCAACCCGCTTCACCGATTGAGCCAAGCCCACCTGCAACCAGATCACTCGATGACTGCGCAGAGCGGCGCGGGTAGCCGCCGACAGCACGGCACCGCCGCCAACCGACAAGACACCTGGCAGTGGCAGGAGCTCGGCGGTGATCTGCTCTTCGAGGACCCGGAATGCCGGCTCCCCATCGTCGGTGAAGATCTCGGCGATCGACTTTCCGGTCCGCTCGACGATGACCGCGTCGACGTCGCGGAAGGTAAGACCAAGCCGCTCCGCGAGCAGCGCCCCGACGGTCGTCTTCCCGGCACCGGGAGCGCCGACGAGAACAGTGGGCGGTTCGACGAGTTCAGCGCTCATTGTTGTGGCCGAATCTGAAGACCGCGTTCTGCCACCTGCTTGAGATAGCTTTCGCAGTTGCGCCTGGTTTCAGTGACCGAGTCGCCTCCGAATTTCTCCAGGGCCGCGTTGGCCAGCACCAGGGCTACCATCGCCTCCGCGACGACACCGGCTGCTGGTACGGCGCATACGTCGGAACGCTGGTGATGCGCGACGGCAGCCTCGCCTGTCGTGACGTCGACGGTGCGCAGTGCCCGAGGCACCGTGGAAATCGGCTTCATTGCGGCACGCACCCGTAGCACCTCACCGGTGCTCATGCCACCTTCGGTTCCACCCGACCGGTGAGATGCCCGGGCGATGCCATGCTCACCCGGGACGATCTCGTCATGAGCCGCACTGCCACGGCTGCGAGCCAGCTCGAACCCATCACCAACCTCGACACCTTTGATGGCTTGGATTCCCATCAGCGCGCCCGCCAGTTGCGCGTCCAGGCGGCGATCCCAGTGGACATGCGAACCCAGCCCGGGCGGAAGGCCCCAGACAACGACCTCCACGACACCGCCGAGCGTGTCTGCGTCTTTTTGCGCCCGCTCCACCTCAGCGACCATCTCAGCGCCGGCCGCCGGATCGAAGCAGCGAACGGGATCTTCGTCGATCGCAGCGAGGTCGGTGGCGGCCGGAATGACTCCGGCGGGGGCCTTGACGGTGCCGAGTTCAACCACGTGGCTCAGCAGGCTGACGCCGAGCGCCTGTTGCAAGAACGCGTACGCGACCCGCCCCAGCCCTACTCGAGCCGCCGTCTCGCGAGCGCTGGCACGTTCCAGAATCGGCCTGGCTTCGTCGAAGTCGTACTTCTGCATGCCGACCAGATCGGCGTGACCTGGGCGCGGCCGCGTTAACGCCGCATTGCGCGCCTGACCTTCAAGTTCGGCCGGCGAGACCGGGTCTGCCGCCATCACGGTTTGCCACTTCGGCCACTCGCTGTTGCCCACCTGAATCGCGATAGGCCCGCCTTGCGTTTCGCCGTGCCGAATCCCGCCCAGGATGGTGACGGCATCTGCTTCGAACTTCATCCGCGCGCCGCGTCCAAAGCCGAGCCGGCGGCGCGCGAGGGCATCGGAGATGTCGCCGCTGGTTATGGCCACATGAGCCGGCAATCCTTCCAGAATTGCCACCAGTGCTGGGCCGTGCGATTCGCCGGCCGTAAGCCATCTGAGCATGATCAGCAGTCTTCCACGAGGGCGTCATAGAGCACGTCGGCGTCGACGGAACGGCCGGTCATGAGCTCGATTTGTAGCAGCGCCTGACCGATAAGCAGATCCCGGCCGCTGACGACGAAACAACCGGCTCGCTGAGCCGCCGCTGCCAGCACGGTAGGCCACGGGTCGTAGATGGCATCGACGATTAAGGGGGCGGTGTCGGCCACGGCCTGCGCAATCGCGTCGGCGGCACCTGCGACGACGGTTGACACAGCGAGGTCGGCGTCGGGAAGTCGCGACGACCACGGCCTGATGTCCAGTTCGACACCGACCTCGAGACTCAGTGCCCGCAGCCGCTCCGCCCGGGAGGGCGTACGTGCTATCACGGTTACCTGCCGCGCGCCGAGCTGGGTCGCTGCGATGAGTGCCGCCCTCGCAGTCGCCCCGGCGCCCAGGATCGTCACCCGCGGCAGTGGGTTCGCGCTCACCTGACGAACGGCCCACATCAGGCCACCGACGTCGGTGTTGTACACCCGGCGGGTGTCAACGTCCAAGATCAACGTGTTACCGGCACCGGCCAGCCGGGCCAACGGATTCACCTCACCGAGCTCGAGGACAGCAACCTTCAACGGCATGGTCAGGCTGAGCCCACGCCACGACGCATCGAGCCCGTGGACGTACCGGGCAAGGCCACGCTCATCGACCTCGACGCGCTCGTAGGTCCAGTTCAAGCCGAGGCGGGCGTACGCGGCGCGGTGCAAGGCCGGAGAGAGCGAATGGCGGATCGGTGAACCGAGAACAGCGCAGTGACGGATTGCGATCAGCGAATCGATGTCAGCTGTCACAGCGGCCGGGATTGGACTGGCACCAGGTCTGGAACTCCTGGCGGATCTTTTCGAAGTCTGCCTGGTTTTCGGCAAACTTCGTCTCTCCAGTGTCGAAATTGACCGTGACGAAATAGAGCCACTTGCCCTTCTCGGGGTTTGCCGCGGCTTCCAGCGCGGCCTTGCCGGGCGCCGAGATCGGCCCAGGCGGCAGCCCCTTGTAGCGATAGGTGTTGTACTTCGACTTGCTGGCTCGGTCCGTCTTGGTGGTGGTGTTGGTCTTGAGATTCTCGGCGTAAATCACCGTCGAGTCCAGGCTCAACTTCATGCCCTTGTCGAGCCGGTTGTAGAGAACTCGCGCCACCTTCGCGCGGTACTCCTCTTTGTTGACCTCGCGCTCGATGATGCTCGCAACTATCAGGACGTCGTACGGCTTGCGCTTGAGCTTCTTCGCCGCTGCCTCGAACTCGATCTCCCGGGTCACTGACTTGTACTGGGTGACCATCTGCTTCAGAGTCGAGGTTGCGGTCGAATCTGCGGTCAGTTCGTAAGTATCGGGGAAGAGGAAACCCTCGGGCCGCTTCTTGGCGTACTTGGGCAGCTTGAGCGGCTTCGGCTTGGCCAAGACGTCCTTGTAAGAAGACTTCTTGATCTTGGTGCGTTTCGCCAGCGCATCCACTTGGGCGCTGAGCCGGAGCCCTTCGGGGATGGTGAACTGGAGGCGGATCTTCGAGCTACCCGGATTGATCAGTAACCGGAGCGCATCGATGGCCTTCATCTGGGTCTTCATGAGGTATCTGCCGGCCTGCACGCTTGTTGCCCGCTCTTCTGAACGAACTGCCCGGTCCCAAGCCTTTCGCGACTTGACCACGTCCTTGTCGACCAAGATTCCGCCGATGACATCGAGTGAGGCGCCCCCGGGGACGTCGACGAGAACCTTGACGTTGCCCGGTCCGGGATAGTCGGGGACCTCACCGAAGGTGGACAAGAACGTGCTGGCCTTGTCCCAGATGAGGTAGCCGCCGACGATCAGCACCGCGGCCGCAACGAATGCAGCAAGGCATCCCTTGCCGGTGCGGATCATCTCTTTCGCCTGGCTCGGCTGGACCTCCGGGTCGAGCATCGATGACACGCTTGCTGATCTCCCTAGGTCTGCAGAGGCCTCTCCTGCCCTGAGCCGCCAGGCAGGTCCGGCCCGTCGGTGACCGGGCCGCCAGGAGCTGATACTAACTCCCCCGCAGGCTGTCCCTGCGACTGTTCGAACCTAAGAGCCTGCTCGAGAATCGTGACCGCTGCCGCGGCATCGATCAACGTCCGCTGCTCCTTGGCCCGTCTTCCACCCTCGTGGAGCCGCTGGGATGCCGATACCGTCGTAAGTCGCTCGTCAACCAACCTGACCGGCACCCCGATCGCCATCGCCAGCCGTGCCGCCCGCTCCCGCGCCTTCGCCGCCGCCGGTCCCTCGCCACCACTCAGACTCCGTGGCAGCCCCACGAGCACCTCGATCGGCTCGTATTCAGCAACGAGGCCTGCCAGCTCGGCGATCTCGCTGCCGCCCGCCCGAACGGCTTTTACGGGATAGGCCAGCACGCCGTTCAGATCACACGCTGCAACGCCAATCCGGGCATCACCCCAGTCGAACGCCAGCCGTACGCCGCGCCGCATTCCCCGCCGCTACCCCTCATCACTCAAGCGGTAGGTCACGACTGGAGTCGGTGCCCGATGGCGTACTCCACGGCTTTGAGGGCATCCTCTGCGCGTGCACCGTCGGTGCCGCCGCCTTGCGCGATGTCGTCCCTGCCGCCACCGCGTCCACCGAGGGTCTCGCTGGCAACACGGACCAGATCGCCGGCGTTGAGACCGCGATCGCGGGCGCCTTGAGTCGTGACAATGACGACGCTCGGCTTGTCGACCGATCCGCCGACGACCGCGACAACTGCGGGTACCTCCTGGACCCGGTTACGGACCTCGAGCGCGAGCGTGCGCAGGTCGTTGCCCGATACGCCGTCGGCGCGATGGGCGATGTAGCCGACACCCCACAGGTCGTGGCTCTTGGCGACGATGCCGGCGACGTCGGACAGCACGGTTTGGCTCTTCAGGTCCGCAACTTGCTTCTCAGCCGCCTTGAGCTGCGCAAGGAGCTTGTTGACCCGGTCGGGCAGCTGCTCGGGCTGCACCTTCAGCGCCTCGCTGAGTCCCATCACCAGCGACCGCTCCTTTGCGAGATACCGGAAGGCCTCGATGCCGACGAACGCCTCAACACGGCGGACCCCGGATCCGACACTGGACTCGCCAGTGATTGTGACCAGCCCTATCTGGGAGGTGTGCTGGACGTGGGTGCCGCCACACAGTTCCCGCGACCACGGACCGCCCATCTCGACGACCCGGACGTTCTCGTCGTAGGTCTCGCCGAACAGCGCGAGCGCGCCAATCTCACGGGCCTTGGCCAGCGGCATGATCATCGCGCTGACATTCAGATCTTTGCGAATTGCCTGGTTCGCAGCCTCCTCCACATCGGCCCGAATCTGCTGGCTCAGGCCGCTCTGCCAGGCGAAGTCGAGCCGGAGGTAGCCGGGCTTGTTGTACGACCCGCTCTGCAGTGCGCTCGGGCCGAGCACCTGCCGCAGCGCCGCATGCATCACATGCGTGCCCGAGTGGGCCTGGCAGGCTCCAATCCGCCATTCCCCATCGACCGACGCCAGCACCTGTGCACCGCTGAGCAGTTCGCCCGTTTTGACCCGCACGCGATGCACGATCAGGCCCTTCACCGGGCGCTGCACATCGACGACCTCGAGCTCGACACCGTCGCCGATGATCCGGCCGGCGTCGGAGTCCTGGCCACCCGATTCGGCGTAGAACGGCGTCTGCTCCAACACGACCTCGACCTGATCGCCCTCTTCGGCAGCCTCGGCGAGCACACCGTCGACGACAATGCCCCGGACCTTCGACTCACTACTGAGTTCGGTGTATCCGGTGAACGGGGTCGGTCCCAGAGCGCGCAGATCGCGGTAGATCTCCACCGCCTGAGCGCCGGCCTTCTTAGACTTGGCGTCCGCCTTGGCGCGGTCCTTCTGCTCCTGCATCAGGCGCCGGAAGCCTGCCTCATCGACACTCAGTCCCTGTTCGGCTGCCATCTCCAAAGTGAGATCGATCGGGAAACCATAAGTGTCATGCAGTTGGAACGCCCGGTCGCTGCTGAGCACTGTTTGCTGCTCGCGCTTCGCGTCGGCCACAGCGAGATCGAAGATCTGGGTGCCGGTCGCCAAGGTGCGCCGGAACGCATCCTCTTCCGCGTACGCGATCTGGGAGATCCGAGGCCAGTCCGAGACGACCTCGGGGTAGGACTCCGCCATCAGGTCCCGGCTGATCGGCAGCAGCTCGGGCAACACCGGCTCGGCCACGCCCAGCAGTCGCATGGCACGTACCACCCGGCGCAACAGCCTGCGCAGCACGTAACCGCGGGCCTCGTTGCCGGGCGTAACGCCATCGGTGATCAACATCAGGCCTGATCGAACGTGGTCGCCGACTACCCGGAGCCGTATGTCGTCTTGGTGCTGTGCGCCGTAGCGCTTGCCGGCCAGCTGGGCGGCATGATCGATTACGGGGTAGACCTGGTCGATCTCGTAGAGATTGTCGACGCCTTGCAGCAGGTACGCGACCCGTTCCAGACCCATACCCGTATCGATGTTCTTGCGCGGCAGGGGGCGCGCGATGTCAAAATCGTCCTTCTTCCGAACGGCCGATAGCTCTTCCTGCATGAAGACCAGATTCCAGATCTCCAGAAAACGATCTTCGTCAACGATGGGCCCGCCGTCGGGGCCGTACTCGGGGCCGCGATCAACATAGATCTCGCTGCACGGCCCTCCAGGTCCGGGTACGCCCATGTGCCAGTAGTTGTCCAGCACACCGCGACGCTGAATGCGCTCCGGTGTCAGATCGGCGATGCTTTCCCAGAGCGCCGCCGCTTCGTCGTCGGACTGCAATACCGTGACCCAGATCCTGTCCGGGTCGAACCCGTATCCGCCTGCCTCTTGTGAGCCGGTCACCAGATCCCACGCGTACCGAATCGCTTCAGCCTTGAAGTAGTCGCCGAAGGAGAAATTCCCGTTCATCTGGAAGAACGTGGCGTGGCGCGTCGTCTTGCCAACTTCGTCGATGTCGAGCGTACGGACGCACTTCTGCACGCTGGTCGCACGATCGAACGGCGGAGTCTCGGCACCTATGAAGTAGCGCTTGAAAGGCACCATGCCGGCATTGACGAACAGCAGCGTCGGGTCGTTGTACAGCAGCGGGGCGGACGGCACTACCTGGTGATCACGCGCTGCGAAGAAATCGAGGAAGCGGCGCCGAATCTCGGCGGTTTTCATGCTGTGCTCCTTGGGAGCTGGACGGGCGGCGGTTAACGAGGCTGTTCAGCTTCGGGGAGGTCGAGCGTTTCCCGGAGCTCGGCTTCGCGCTCGGCCATACCAGATCGGAACCGATCGACGAACCCGCGGGCCGAATCGCTGATGCCGTTAGCGGTTTCGGCGACCCGTTGACCGATCGAATCGGGAGACGCCTTCTTCAGATACTGCCGGATCTTGACCGCGACGAAGATCGCGAGGCCGGCGCCGATGGCAAACCAGAACAAGCGTCGCAACATCACTCGCTCCCCTTCGTCTTCCGGCGACCTGAGCCATTGCCCTTGATGGCCTTCCGGATGCCGTAGCTGAAGGCCGCGGTCTTGACCAGTGGTCCGCCGAGGGTCGCTGAGAACAACTGGGTCATCTGCGCCGCGTTCTCGCTGACCACGGTCGCGTGGCGGCTGACCTTGCTCGCGTCCTCGGTCACCATGCTCAGCTTGACGAGCTCATCGTTCGTCGCGCGTACGGTGCCTTGCAGCTCGGTGAGGATCGGCACCGACTCATGGCCGATGTCACGGACCGCTAGCCGCACCTCCTCCAGCACCCGCCCGAGCTTGAGCAGCGGCACGGCCGTGAATGCCACCAGCGCCACGAATGCGACGGCGGCGATCAGGCCCGCGATCTCCCCTACGGACATTGGATTTCCTTCTTGTTGTGGACAGCGCGGAATCGCGCCCGCGCGGCGTGACTATGCGACCTTACCCTGTCGGTACCCAGGCGAAGCTGGGATTCCGGGCCGGCAATCCCGTTCCGGATGACCTCCTGGCCGATCAGCACCGTTCACCATAAGTTCACCTGCAATCGTCGAGACATTCGCTGAGTCAAGGTGTTGGCTGGTCCGGACGACCGTGGCAGGTCAATGCACGCCACCGAGGACCGAGAGAGGATCCCGACGTGAGCAGCACAACACCTCAGGTAGCGGGTGGCACGCCGGTTAATTCGGCTGACGCGTCGCACGAGTCGGTGATCAGGCGCGTCCTCAACTGGCTAACTGCTGGGTATCCCAAGGGGGTGCCGCCCACCGAGCGCTACGCGCTGATCGCGTTGCTCCATCGGACACTGACCGCCGACGAGGTCCAGCAAGTGATCGCCCGCCTCACCGCCGAACAGTCCCCGGCTCTCGAGGACGGCGTGATCAGCGACGACGAGATTCGCGACATGATCAGCAAGGTGATCGAGGACGCGCCCAGCGAGAGCGATCTCCGGAAGGTGTCGAGCCGACTAGCGGCCGCCGGATGGCCGCTCGCAGGGAACTTCGGACAGGCCCAATAGCCATTGCAACAGCTCACCAAAGCGCCCGCTTGCTTCGGCATCACGCGTACGCGGCTCCATTCGAGAACAACTGGCAGTCCCGGGGTGAATTCTCGGTGAACGATGCTGCTGGCGCGCTGTCCAGGGGTGGATTGCCATGTCCATGGCCCAGCACGATGTGGCTGTGACTGAGGCCTTATACATCTTGTGCATCGTCGTGGTGACGGCGCTCGCCTTCGATTTCACAAACGGCTTTCATGACACAGCCAACGCGATGGCGACATCGGTTGCCACCGGGGCGCTCAAGCCCAAGGCGGCCGTCGCCTTGTCGGCGATCTTGAATCTGGTTGGCGCCTTCCTGTCGATCGAGGTCGCCCTGACCGTTAGTAACAAGATCATCTCCATCCAGGGCGCGAATGGGGCGCCCGTACCGGGCCTGATGGGCGTTCCGATGCTCGTGATCATTCTGGCCGGGCTGGTCGGCGGCATCTTATGGAATCTGTTGACTTGGCTCTTCGGTCTGCCTTCATCGTCCTCGCACGCGCTGTTCGGTGGCCTGATCGGTGCCACTATCGCCGCCCTCGGGATGAGCGGTGTCAAGTGGGATGGCGTCATCAGCTCGATAGTCCTACCCGCGGTCTTCGCGCCGGTCGTGGCCGGCTTGGTGGCCGGGCTGGGCACCTGGCTGGTGTTCAAGATTGTCACCGGCGTGCCCGAGCAGCAACGCGATGCCGGGTTCCGTTGGGGGCAGGTCGGATCGGCTTCGCTTGTGTCGCTGGCTCACGGCACCAACGATGCCCAAAAGACCATGGGCGTGATCACCCTGGCACTCGTCGCCTACGGCAGCTGGACCAACGTGCATGCCATCCCCGTGTGGGTGAAGATCGCCTGCGCCGTCGCGATCGCTGCCGGCACCTGGGTGGGCGGATGGCGAGTGATCCGCACCATGGGCAAGGGACTTGTCGAGATCAGCTCACCGCAAGGCATGGCCGCCGAAACCTCCTCCGCTGTGATCATCCTTTCCTCCAGCCATCTAGGCATGGCCTTGTCGACCACCCAGGTCGCCAGCGGCTCCATCCTGGGCTCGGGGGTCGGCCGCCGGGTCCCGGTGCGTTGGGGTGTGTTCGGCCGGATGGTCGTCGCATGGGTGCTCACCTTGCCCAGCGCCGGAATTGTCGGCGCCGTGTGCTGGTTCGTGGCCAATGCCATTGGCGGCGCCCTCGGTGTCACAGTCATCTTCGGTGTCTTGGTGTTCGGTGCCGCGTACATGTTCATCAGGTCCCGTCGTACGCCCATCACGCCGGAGAACGTCAACGCCGAATGGGAAGGCGGGCTGGTGCCCGCCGATGAACGCGAGCCGGCGAAGACCGCGAGCTGAAGGAGTGACTCATGGAGATCTTGACCAAGGCCTTTGAGGCACTGTGGCAGGTCTTGCTGGTTGGCTTGGTGTTGGGAGTCGGACTACCTGCATTGTTCGCGCTAGGAGTTGTCTCCCTTAGCCGCAATCGTCGGCTGGTGAGCGTCGGAGCCGCTGGTGAGGAGATCACCAAACCCAGTGCAGCCGGCCTCACCGGAGCAGTTGTCTGCTTCGGGGTATGCGTGCTGGCGGTCATCTTTGGAATCGTCGTCATCGTCTACGGGAAGCAGTTGTTCGGCGTTTAGCCCGAGAGCGAACCGCTAGGCCCGCCGGCGATTGCAAGTCCGGCACCGACAAGGAGAGGGATTTCACATTGTCGCAGGTCTCATTGCCACCATTCCTGAGCGCAGTCGTCGATTGGCTGCGGGCGGGCTACCCGCAAGGGGTTCCGGAGCAGGACTACATCCCCTTGCTCGCGCTCCTCGCCCGTCGGCTCACCGCTGAAGAAGTCGCTGCGGTGGCCGCCCAACTGCAGGAGGAAGGAAGGCTGCCCGTCACTAATACCGATATCGGCGAACTCATCATGGGCATCACCGATGAACTGCCGCGAAATGAGGATGTGGCGCGAGTTCGGGCGCAGCTGGCAAGTGGTGGCTGGCCCCTCGCAGATCCGCACTCCTCGTCGGAGTCTCCGGACAACCTGTAGTAGGGCCTTACGGCAGCCCCTCATCGGTGCGGCCCAACAGCTCCTCAATGCGCGCCAGCCTGGTCACCATCGCCGCCTCGGCGCCGTACTCGGTCGGAATGTAGTAGTGGGCGCCTACAAGTTCGTCGGGGAGGTACTGCTGCGCTGCGATGGCGTGCGGCTCGTCGTGGGCATACGCGTAATCCTGCCCATGTCCGAGCCTCCTGGCACCCGGGTAGTGCGCATCACGAAGGTGCCGCGGCACCAGACCGATTCGCCCGGCGTTCACATCAGCGAGCGCTGCGTCGACCGCCTTGATCACTGCGTTCGACTTTGGTGCCAGGGCGAGCGCGATGACCGCTTGGGCCAAGTTGATGCGCCCTTCGGGCATCCCAATGAACTCCACGGCGTTGGCCGCTGCGACTGCTGTTGGCAGCGCCGTAGGGTCGGCCATACCGATGTCCTCTGAGGCCAAGATCACGAGCCGCCGGGCGATGAAGCGCGGGTCCTCGCCTGCGGCGATCATCCGTGCCAGGTAATGCAGGGCTGCTTGGACGTCCGACCCTCGAATCGACTTGATGAAAGCGCTGATCACGTCGTAGTGCTGATCACCGGCACGGTCATAGCGGACGGCAGCCTTGTCCACGGCGCGCTCGACCATGTCAGTAGTGATCATGATCTGATCCACGGCTGCCGCACCGGCAGCAGACTCCTCGAGGAAGGTCAGGGCGCGTCGGGCGTCGGCCCCGGAGAGACGAATGATCATGGCGCGCGCATCGGGGTCCAGCTGGTACTCGCCGGCCAGT
>Ga0075425_100003292_pt1 | contig 16396 bp, 14 predicted proteins | sample SoiMethybrSBSTD4_FD_75300 | JGI IMG/M metagenome (GOLD analysis project Ga0075425, IMG submission 75300) | Bulk soil microbial communities from a Populus tree surrounding site in Tennessee, USA - Soil MetaG P. TD hybrid SBSTD4 | ecosystem: Environmental > Terrestrial > Soil > Tree plantation... | reverse complement strand
GTGGGAAGGGGCGTCAAGCCTAAACCGGCCGAACCTCGCCCGCTCGCCGCGCGACGATCAGCAGGTTTTCCCCGAACAACACGGAGGGCGAAAACAATGCCCGCTGAATCTGCCGGTTTGCGCGCTGCTGCGCAGCGTCTCGCTCTTTGCGAAACGCGATCCGCGTATACACCCACATCCATGGCACCAGTAAGACATAAAGCCATCCGATAGGCTTGATGTGCGTGTGTGCGACCTGGACGATTCGGAAGCCCGACGTGTGAAGCGCGTAGCGGAGATCCGCGAACGTCATCAACCCGATGTGATGCAGCGGATTGGGCACCGCCTCGCGAAGCGGGCGCGGGTCGTGATGAAAGAATGCGCTGCCTGCGAATCGCACGCGCGACCGCACGGACGAAATGTTCGGCGTCGTCAGGATCAGCGTCCCGTCCGGCCGGAGCACGCGCCGGAGCTCGCGCAAGTACGCCTGCCGGTTCTCGAGGTGCTCGATCCCTTCGACCGACACGACGACGTCGAAGGCGTCGTCGGGCCAGGGAAGCGGCGCGGAGAGATCTACCGCGCGAAACGCCGCGCCGAGCGTGGCGGCAGGCGACGTGTCGATGTCCGCGCCGAACGCCGACAGTCCCTCCCGGTTCAGCGCGACGGCGAGCGCTCCCTCGCCGCAGGGTGCGTCGAGCACCCGTGCGCCGCGAGGCAGGTGCAGATCCAGCACACGTCGAAGGACGGCGCGCTGAATGATCGAGAGTGGCGGATCGATCACTGCGGTCTCGTCACCATGATCACTGCCGCGGCAAGTGAGATCAGGAACGCGCAGAGCAGCGGCCCCGCAGCAGCCGTCACGATCGTCGCCAGGACGTAGGACGCGGCCGCAATCACGCACGCCGTGCGGAACGCGGCGCCGCGCGCCGCACCATGCCACCAGTCGCTCGCCGCGACGACCGCCGCGGGAAACGCGAACGCGAGATGATGCACTTCCGATTGCGGCGAGACGAGTGGAATCGCGAGCAGATACGCCGCGAATGCTTCGGGGTCGCGCCGGCGCGTCCGTCGGAGATCCATCCACGCGACCGCGATCACCACGGCGATCGCAACGGCGAATCGAACGGCCGGCGCGACGCGGACGCCGAGAGTCCATGCCATTGCGCCCGCCACGCTGAAATCGAGCGGCTGCGCGCGCGTGAAGCTCGAGCTGAGAAACACGCGCCAGTACTCTTCGTACATATCGACGATGCGCGATCCCACGAGGACTGCAGGCGACATAAGCAGGATGATGAGACATCCGGCGGCGCCGAGCAGCCAGATCCATCGCCGTCTGAGCAGGAAGTACGGCGCGAGGGCAAGCGGGACGATCTTGATGGCGATCGCGAGGCTCCACGCGATCGCCGACCGCGCACCTGACGCGCTTGCGAGACGAATGTCGGGCGGGCCTTTCAGGGCCGCCATCACACAGAGCGCCAGCACGAGGAAATTGACCTGACCGTTTCGCAGATTGCTCTGCACGACGGTGAAAAAAAACGTGAGGAACACCGCGACGAAGACGGCCGTTTCGTCCGGCCGTCGCGCGAGCTCGGGCCGCGCCGCGATCAGCGTCGACCGCACGGACCAGATCGCGCAGAGCGCGCCCAGCGCGAACCAGAGACCTACGACGGCAACACGCGGTAACGGCGTCAGCGGGATCAGGAGGAAGGCGAGCGTTGGCGGGTAGAGGTACGGAAACGGCGTCGCCAGTCGATACGGGCTCGCGTGTCGCGCGAGCGCGCCGGCGGACAGCAGGTAGCTCGTGAGATCGATCCCGCCGGGCCGCTCCGCTCGCGCGATTGTCTGGGCGGCGAGCAGCGCACAGACGAGGATCAGCCACGCCCAGGCGATCGCGCGGCGTGCGCGCTGAACTTGATAGAATTCGGGCACCGAGCCGGCGGAGTCTACCTCGGCTGACATCAACCTGTGAACATCTTCGCGCCGCGAGCCCGCACGTTGTCGCGAGTGCTGGCCGCGATCGGCCTCGTCGCTACGCTCGTCATCGCGTTTCAGCAGCAGCACCGCGCCGAAGCCAAGCTCGCCGATCCGGCCGGCGGCCACATCAGCGACTTCGATCGCTGGATGCTGATGACGCCGCGCTTCCTCCACGACCGCGTCGACTACGTGAACGACGATCTGCCGACGCCGCCGCTGTCGCTCATCGTCTTCGCGCCGTTCGCGGCGATGACGCGGCCGCATGCGCAGTTCGCGTGGGTGCTCGTGAAGTTTCCGCTCGCGTGCCTGGTGTTCACGCTGGCCGCCGCCATGGTCGCGCGCGCCGGCGTGGAGCTGTCAGCCGAGGCGGTCGCGCTCATCGTCGCCGGATGGTGGCTCGCCGTCGCCGTGGACATGCAGGAGGGGCAGACCAATTTCCTGGCGCTCACGCCGCTCGCCGCCGGGCTGTTCGTCGCGCAGCGCGAGAACCGCGCGTCGCACGTCGCCGCAGGCGCGCTCATCGCGCTCGGCGCCGCGATGAAGGTGACGCCGATCATCTTCGTCGCGTACTTCCTCTGGAAGCGCCGCTGGACGATTGTCGCGTCCGCACTCGTGTGCCTCGCGATCTGGTCGCTCGTCGTGCCGGCGATTGCGTTCGGATGGCACCAGAACCTGCGATGGTTCGAGCAGTGGACGCGGATCATGATCGTTCCCTACGTCGCGCAGGGAAAAGTCGTGTACGCCACGAGCCAGTCGATGGGCAGCTTCGCCCTGCGGTTCCTGACCGACACGCCCGCGTTCGACTCGCGCTACGACAGCGCGAGCCACTTCATCAACGTGCTGTCGCTCAGCAACGAAGCGGCGCGCTGGATCGTTCGCGCCGCGATGATTGCAATCGGCACGGCCGGCCTCGTCCTCACGTGGCCACGACTCCCATCGCTCGCCTCGCAACGCTACGTCGTCGAGATCGGCGCCGTTGCGGCGTTCATGCTGTGGTTCTCGGAGCGAAGCTGGGTCCATCACTACGTCAGCTTCATCCTCACCCTTGCCGCAGCCGGCATGATCCTGAGCGATGCCGCGCGCGGGGCCGACGAACGGCGCCTGGTGCGGATATCGATGATCGTGTTCGCGGCGCTCACCTTCTTCGCGTCCGAAGCCGGATATCTCCTCGGTCGGAACGGCGTCGACTGGGCGAAAGCGGTCGGCGTGTACCTCTGGCCCTCGATCTTCGTGACGGCGGCGGTCGTCAGAACTGAATTCGGAGCCCCGCGCGAATCGCGAGCGGCGGCTGCACGGCCGTCGTTCGGCGCCACGTCGGTCCCGTCCGAACGTCCTCTTCCACCTGGAGCGCGAGGTTGAGGAAGTTGTAGGCGTCGAGAATCAGATCGAGGTGATGGGTTCCCGCCTCGATTCCCTTCTGCACGCGCAGATCGCCCGTGGCGGTGAACGTGAACCGCGAGCGGCCGTTTCGGAACGCGCGAATGAGCTCCGTCCCCTGATTGAGATTCGGATCGATCACGAACCGCGAGAAGTGCTGGCCGTCCTGATACCGGCCGATGAGGCCGATGCGAAGATCGTGCGGAAAGCGATACGCCGTCGCGGTCTTGATGGTGTAGCCGCGCTCGGTGAAATCGCGTCCCTGCGCGAAGGTGCGTGAGTTCGGGTCGATGAAGACGTCGCCCTGCACGCCGTAGTCGTTCTCACTCGATTTGAAGCCGGGGTACGCCGACAGTCCTTCGACACGGCCGGCGGTGAAGCCGAGAAGAAAGAACAGATGCTCGGTCTCGGTCTGGCCGGTCAATTCCGCGCCGACGTACGTGCTGTGCGGCTGATCGGGGTTCGTCAGCAGATATCGATCCGCGCCGAACGAAGAGGGCAGCCGGTTGAACGCGGGCAGCTGTGACGGTCCGTCGCCGAACCCTTCGTCTGGAATCGTCGATCTGACGTACGCCGATTCCGGAACGCCGACGTTCAAAACACCGACGCCGTTGTGCGCGAGTCGTCCCATGCCGACGAGTCGAATCACCGTGTTCCGGCGGGGTCGCGACTCGAATCCGAACATCAGCTCGTTCGTGCTTGGACGGCGGAGCTCCGGATCGATCGCGCTGAACTGCGGGTTTCCGGCGCTCCCCGGACCGACGCGCGCGACGATCGGTCCGATGAACGCCGGCGCCATCGACTGCGTGCCGGCCGGCGGAGTCCACCGCGAATACGTTGCGGTCGGCGCCATCGGATCGCCGTACGCGAGCCATCGCAGCGGCAGGTCGTCGCCGTAGCGCCCGTAGCCGATGAACGCCGCGAGCCCCGCCAAGTCGGTGATGTCCCAGCGAAGCGTGGCGCGCGGATAAAGATCGGTCCATGTAATCCCGCCTTCCGCGCCGTGGGCCGAACCGGTGACGTGCTCGAGACGTACGCCCGCGTCGAGCGTGACGCGCCGATGAATCGACAGCTCGTCGCGCGCGTACGCCGCGAACGTGGTACTTCCCCAGTCCGATCCCGTGGTCGGGCTGTTGTACACCCACATCCGCGCAGGCAGGTTGCCTACGAGTTCGCCGATGCGGAGCGTTCCCGTTTTGAACGGAGCGGTGACCGACGCGTGGCTCGCGATGAGCTCGACGCCCAGTTCCGGTCGATGCGTCAGCGCGTGCCACGACCCTGACGCCGGCTGCACGCGCGCGCCCACCTCGCCGCGCCAGTCGGTACCCGTGCCCGGATACAACAGCTCTTCGACAGGACCATCGTCGAGACGCTCGGTCACGATCGGAGCCGCCGATGTGGTGAGCTCGGGCGAGCGGTGGCGCAGCGTGATCCCGGCGAACGCTTTCCATGTGCGCTCTCCGGGTCCGCCGCGCTCGAAGGCCATCTGCGCATGCGCGGCGCGATCGCGTTGCGTGGCATCGAGCTGACCGTACGCGACGCGGCGATCGAATGGATGCGCGTTCTGCTGCAGCCAGCCGATGGTGCGCAGCGACGTGCGATTGTCGGGCGTGAAGACCAGATTGAGAAATGCGGAGCCGGTGCTCGCGGCGAGGCTGGTCGGATCCGTTCGCTCGAATCGCGTCGCGCGCGCCCAGTTCGCCGCGAACACGACGCCAAGGCGATTCGGGATCACCGGACCGCTCAGCAGCAAATTCGCCGATCCCCACCAGTTGAGACGTTCGATTGCCGGCGCTTCCGCGATCGGTGACGCGACGAACACCGACGGCGTGACCGAGCCTTCGATGGTCCGCGTCCATTCCGAGGCCGGCATGCGCGGCGCCAGCGAAATGGCAAGGCCCGGCGTGTTCCTCGTGATCGGCATCAGGCCGGTCGTGAGCCGCACCTCGCTCCACTCGTTCGCATCGGGCAGCAGCATCGGTTCGCCGCTGCCGTCGGGATCGGTCACGTCGATGTCGCCGACGTGAAACTTCGTCTGCGTCCACGAGCTGCCGTGCGCGCCGATTCTCGCGGGCACGCCCGTGCGAACGCCGCCGGTGTCGATGCGGTCGACGATGACGTCGGGCTCGACCGTCTCGAACAGCGAAAACAGGTTGCTGCCCGGCGGGAGATCCTCGAGCGCGCGCTGCGGGATCGTCGTATCGAGCGTCAGCCGTTCGCGTTCGGCGGTCTGCGCTGCGGCCGCGCGCGCGCAGGCAATGCACGCAGCGGCGAGCGCCATCGTTCGTATCGCGGGATACAATCTGCCCATGCCCGAAGTGTCCAGTGCCCTGGCGTTCATCGATGCGATTAAGGCCGGCGAGTTCGATCGCGTCAAGGCGATGGTGTCGGAGGATCCGGCGCTCATCGACGCGCATGGCCGTACCGGCGAAAGCGCCATCCTAACAGCCGTCTACCATCGGCAGAAGGAAATTGTGAATCTGCTGGTCTCGCGCGGCGCCGCGATGACGCTGTTCGAGGCATCCGCGGCCGGCGAACTGGAACGCGTCGAGCGCCTGCTCGATGAGAGCCGCGCATCCATCAACGCGTACAGCGGCGACGGGTGGACGCCGCTGCATCTCGCGTCTTTCTTCGGGCACGCGAAGGTGGCCGAGCTGCTGCTCGCGCACGACGCTGATGTCGCCGCCAAGTCGCGCAACTCGAACGGCAACACGCCCCTCCACGCGGCGCTCGCCGGCAATCACAAGATGGTGGCCGGCCTGCTGATCGGCGCCGGCGGCGACGTCAACGCCGCGGACGCGTCGGGATGGCGTCCGCTTCACCTCGCCGCGGCGAACAACAACATCGACGCGATGAAATCGCTCATCGCGCAGGGCGCCGAGGTCAACGCCGCGAACAACGACGCGAAGACGCCGCTCTCGCTCGCGCAGGAGAAGAATCACCGCGAGGCCGCCGCGCTCCTGCGACGGCACGGCGCGTAGGAATTTGGAATTTGGAATTCGGAATTCGGAATTCGGAATTCGGAAGTTGGAATTTGGAATGCGAATTCCGAATTCTGAATTATTTGCGTTCAATCGTCACCGACTCGATGGTGATGGGCTTCAGCGGCCGGTCTCCGGGTTTGCTCGTCGCCGTGCTCCCGATCTTCTGCACCACGTCCATGCCTTCGACGATCTCGCCGAACACGCTGTGTTTGTTGTCGAGCCACGGGGTGGCGTCGAGCGTGATGAAGAACTGTCCGCCGTTCGTGTTCGGGCCGCGGTTCGCCATCGACAGGATGCCCGGCTTGCTGTGCCGCAGCTTCGGATGGAACTCGTCGCTGAATGTGTAGCCCGGACCGCCCGTGCCCTGGCCGAGCGGATCGCCGCCCTGAATCATGAACCCGCCGATGACGCGATGAAAGATCGTGCCGTTGAAATACGGCTGCTTCACCTTGCGGCCCGTGCGCGGATCGGTCCAGTCCTTCGATCCGTCCGCCAGCCCGGTGAAGTTCGCCACCGTGTTCGGCGTCTCGGCGTCGAAGAGCCGCGCGGTGAACTTTCCCTCGCTCGTCGTAAAATGCGCGAACACCATATGTATTCACCAGCTGTCAGCGATCAGCTATCAGCCATCAGCTAAACGCGAATGCGATCTTATCGCTATCTTCACTACGACGTCTTCACCGATCACCTCTTCGGCGGCAACCAGCTCGCGGTGTTTCTCGACGGCCGCGGTCTCTCGACCGAGACGATGCAGGCGATTGCGAAGGAGATGAACTTCTCGGAGACGACGTTCGTGCTGCCGCCGGAGCAGCCGGCCAACGGTACCGATGTCCGGATGCGCATCTTCACGCCGGCGAACGAGCTGCCCGCGGCCGGCCATCCGACGATTGGCAGCACGTTCGCGCTCGCGCGCAGCGGCGTCATCGCGCCCGGCCGCGATCGGTTCGTCTTCGGTCTCGGCGTCGGACCCGTGCCGGTCTCGCTGACGTGGAAGGGCGACGAGCTGACGTTCGTGTGGATGACGCAGATGACCCCGACCTTCGGCGCCGCGCTCGCCGACAAGGCGGCCGCGGCCGATGCGCTCTCGCTGTCGCCGACCGCCGTCGCCGGTACCGGCACGCCGGTGCAGGTCGTCTCGTGCGGCGTCCCGTTTCTCTTCGTGCCGATCACGACGAGGAGCGCCGTCGACAGCATCTCCGTGAATGCTGACGTCCTCGGCTCGCTGCTGCGATCGGCAGGGGCGGACGCGCACGGCATCTTCGCGTTCTCGGCGCAGCCCGGTTCCGATCGCGCGACGGTCTACAGCCGGATGTTTGCGCCGGAGCTCGGCGTCGCGGAGGATCCCGCCACCGGCATTGCGAGCGGCCCGCTCGGCTGTTATCTCGTCCGCCACAAGATCGTGCCGCCGGAGAAGGCCGGCGGCATTCTGAGTCTGCAGGGTGTGAAGATGGGACGGCCGAGCCACGTTCATATCGCGATCGGCATCAATGGCACACACGAGATCACGAGCGTGCGCGTTGGTGGTGAGGCGGTGCTTGCGGGCGAGGGCACGCTTTACGCGTGACGGCGTGCGGCGTGCGGGCGTGCGGCGTGCGGAGCAGGGATTAGGGATCAGGGACTAGGGATTAGTAGGGATTAGGGATTAGGGATTAGGGATTAGTAGGGATCAGGGATCAGGGATCAGGGATCAGGGATTAGATCGGTGTTCGATTACTACGGCGATGCGGGGTGGGGCCCGCCGCCAGTGAAAAAGGAGACACCATGATTCGTTCGATTCTTGCGGTTGCGGCGGCGGGGCTCGTCGCGGTGCCGGTGTTGGCCCAGGAACGGGGCAGCGGCGTCAATCTGTCGAAGGCGAAGCTGAAGACGCCGGCGCAGCTCAACGAACAGGCGCCTCCGACATACAAGGCGCGGTTCGAGACGAGCCAGGGCAACTTCGTCGTCGAAGTGCACCGCGACTGGGCGCCGAAGGGCGCGGATCGCTTCTACAACCTCGTGAAGAACGGGTTCTACGACGACGTCCGCTTCTTCCGCGTCGTGCCCGACTTCATGGTGCAGTTCGGCATCAACGGCGATCCGCAGATTCAGCAGGTCTGGCGCAGCGCGAACATCCAGGACGATCCGGTGAAGCAGAGCAACAAGAAGGGTTACATCACGTTCGCGAACGCCGGCCCGAACACGCGCAGCACGCAGGTGTTCATCAACTTCAAGGACAACGCGTTCCTCGACCGCCAGCCGTTCCCGCCGTTCGGCGAGGTCGTGTCGGGCATGGACGTGGTGGAGAAGATCACGAGTCAGTACGGTGAGAAGCCGAACCAGGGCGCGATTCAGTCGGACGGGAACGCCTATCTGAACAAGGAATTTCCGAAGCTGGATTACGTCAAGAAGGCGACCATCGAAAAGTAGCGCTCGCGCACCGAGGCGATCGGCGACGGTGCTCGCCGATCGCCTGCCGTGACCGAGCACGCCAGAACGCGCGGGCCGGGTCGGCCGGCCGTTGAGCTCTGTTTTCCGCAGTAGCGTCGCGCTTCGCAAAACGTTCTTCCCATCTACAATCAACATCATGGCGGTGAGTCATGGCAGCGCTGCCGACGCCGCAGTCGCGGCGTTGATTGGCGGATACAACCAGGATCCGTTCGCGGTACTCGGTCCGCACGGCGAGGACCCTGACATCGTCGTGCGCGCGTTTCAGCCCTCCGCCAGACAGATCGAGCTGCGGCTCCTGCCGTCCGGCGAACTGCTGCCGATGGCGAAACGCGACCCGAGCGGGTTGTTCGAGGTCCGCGTTCCCGCACAGAGCGACGAGATGCCGGACTACCGGCTCCGCGTCACGTATGCCGGCGATCACGTCGCCGAGATCGACGATCCATATCGTTACGGCCGCGTGCTGACCGACTTCGATCTGTATCTCTTCGGCGAGGGCACGCACTATCGCGCGTGGGAGAAGCTCGGGTCGCATCGCATCACGATCGGATCGACGACGGGCGTGCATTTCGCCGTGTGGGCGCCGAACGCCGATCGCGTCAGTGTCATCGGCGATTTCAACGCGTGGGACGGCCGCGTGCATCCGATGCGGCATCTCATGCCGAACGGTGTCTGGGAGCTGTTCATCCCGAATCTGCCCGACGGCCAGAAGTACAAGTACGAGATCCGCACGCGCGCCGGCACGATTCTGAAAAAAAGCGATCCGCTCGCGTTCGCGTTCGAGGTGCCGCCGCAGACGGCGTCGGTCATCCACGATATCTCACACTACGAGTGGCACGATCACGACTGGATGACGAAGCGGCCGGGCGAGAAGTCGTGGCTCGAGCGGCCGATGGCGATCTACGAAGTCCATCTCGGGTCGTGGGCACGCGTGCCGGAAGAAGGGAACCGTTTTCTCACCTACGACGAGATGTCCCATCGTCTCGTGCCCTACGTGAAGGAGATGGGCTACACGCACATCGAGCTGCTGCCGGTGATGGAGCATCCCTTCTCGGGATCGTGGGGCTATCAGGTGCTCGGTTACTACGCGCCCACCAGCCGCTTCGGTCCGCCCGAAGGCTTCAAGCATTTCGTCGACGCGTGCCATCAGTCGGGCCTCGGCGTCATCCTCGATTGGGTGCCGGGACATTTTCCCAAGGACGAATACGGTCTCGCGCGCTTCGACGGAACGGCGCTCTACGAGCATGCCGATCCGCGTCAGGGCGAGCACCAGGACTGGGGCACCCTCATCTTCAATTACGGGCGCAACGAGGTTCGCAACTTCCTGCTGTCGAACGCGCTGTTCTGGCTCGAGCAATATCACGTCGACGGACTGCGTGTGGACGCCGTCGCGTCGATGCTGTACCTCGATTACTCGCGGAAAGCGGGCGAGTGGGTGCCGAACCAGTTCGGCGGACGCGAGAATCTCGATGCGATTCGTTTCCTGCAGCAGTTGAACAGCCTCACGCACGCCGAACACCCCGGCACGCTGACCGCGGCGGAGGAGTCGACGGCGTGGCCCGGCGTCAGCCGTCCGGTGCATCTCGGGGGGCTTGGATTCACCTACAAGTGGAACATGGGCTGGATGCACGACATGCTCGAGTACGTGCACGAGGATCCGGTGCATCGCCGCTGGCATCACAACAAGGTGACGTTCTCGGCGCTCTACATGCACACCGAGAACTTCATCCTGCCGTTCTCGCACGATGAAGTCGTGCACATGAAAGGCTCGATGCTCGACAAGCTACCCGGAGACACGTGGCAGAAGTACGCGACGCTGCGCACGCTGTACGGCTACATGTACGGGCATCCGGGAAAGAAGCTGCTGTTCATGGGCGGCGAGTTCGGACAGTGGCGCGAGTGGAACCACGATCGGAGCCTCGACTGGCATCTGCTCGACGATCCGTCGCACGCGGCGCTCCGGCGCTACGTCCAGGATCTGAACTGGCACTACCACGCCGAGCCGTCGCTGTATCAATGCGACTTCGATCCGTCGGGCTTCCGCTGGATCGACTGCAACGACAACGAGAACAGCGTCATCTCCATCGTCCGCTTCGCACGCGACAGCGCCGACTACGTCGTGATGGTGTTCAACTTCACGCCCGTTCCGCGCGCGCAGTACCGCATCGGCGTCCCAGAGCCCGGTTGGTACGCGGAGGTGCTGAACAGCGACGCCTCGTTGTATGGCGGCAGCAACGTCGGCAACGGCGGCGGCGTCCAGAGCGAAGCCGTGGCGGCGCACGGTTTCGACCACTCGCTGCGCATCATGCTCCCGCCGCTCGCGTGCCTGCTGTTCAAGAAACGGCGATAAGCGGGCAGAGCTAACCTTACTCTTTGCGAACTTTGCGCACTCTGCGTTCTCTACGCCGTTCACGCACGTTCGCCGTCGCGCTCGTCTCCTCCGCGACGTTCGCCGACATCTGCGCCTACTCCGTGGCGATTCCCGTGCTGCCGGATCTGAGCCGCCGGCTCGGCGCATCGCCGACGATGATCGGCCTGCTGTTCGCGTCGTTCGGCGTCACGCTGCTGTCGGTGTCGATTCCGATGGGAGCGGTCTCGGATCGCATCGGCCGGAAAGCTCCGCTCGTCGGCGGGCTCGCCGCGCTGGCCGGCGCGAGCGCGCTCTTCGCCCTGGCGAACACGCTGCCGTGGCTGTTCGCGGCGCGCCTCGTGCAGGGTGCGGCGGACGCCGTGACGTGGGTGGTCGGCTTCGCGCTGCTCGCGGATCTCTACGATGCGAGCGAGCGCGGACGCGTGACCGGCTTCGTGATGATGTGCACGAGCGTCGCGGTGATGATCGGACCGACGCTCGGCGGCTGGCTCTATGAAATCGGCGGCATCCGGATGCCGTTTCTGTTCGTCGCCGCGCTGGCGCTCGTCTCGATGTCGCTGTTCCTGCTGCTCGACGAGCCGCGGCGCCACACGACCGACGAGATCGTACCGATTCGTCTGGTCCTGCGCGTGCCGGCCATCGCGGCCTGCGCGGTCGTCGTCGTCGCGATCTCCAGCACGATCTCGATGCTCGAGCCGGTTCTGTCGCTGCACCTCAACATGCTCGGTGTGAATCCGGGGCGCGTCGGCCTCATCTACGGCGTCGCCGCCGTCGTCACGGCGACGATGCATCCAATCTGCGGCCGTTTGACGGATCGGGTCGGGTCGCGGCGGTTGACGATCTTCGGATTGCTCGCTTCTGCATGCATGCTGCCGCTGCTCGCACAGGCGTGGAGTTACGGATCGGCGCTCGGTCTGTACGTCGTCGTTGCTGCGGCCGGAGCGTTCATCCTCACGCCGTCACTGACGTTCATGGGCGAGGCCACGTCGGATGCCGGCGTTCGATCGTTTGGCGTGTCGTACGGGTTGTACAACCTCGCCTGGGGCGCGGGGCTGCTCAGCGGACCGGCGATTGGAGGATTCCTGTTCGAGCGAATCGGGTTTCGATCCCTGCTCGTCGCGTGGGCGCCGCTGCTCGCCCTCGTCAGCGTGACGCTTGCGAGGGTAAAATCGGAACGCTCACCCGTCAAGGAGACTCTATGACCCGTGGTTCGATTGTGACCGTAATCGTGTTGTCTCTCGTCGCCGCTTCGTCGCGTGCGATTCGCGCCGACGTGCGCGCCGACGAGAAGACGCACGTGGAATTTGCCGGCATGCTGGGCAAAGTCGTGAACCTGTTCGGTGGAAAGGCGGCGCGCGAGGGGACGATATCCACCGTCGCGGTGAAAGGGAATCGTAAGGCGACGCTCAACGAAGCCACCGGCCAGATCATCGACCTGAGCGAGGAGAAGATCTACGACCTCGACATGAAGAGGAAAAGCTACAAGGTGACCACGTTCGACGAAATCCGGCGACAGATGGAGGAGGCGCGGACGAAAGCGGCGCAGGAAGCAGAGCGCGACTCTTCGTCGTCGAAACCGCAGCCGAACGCGGCGAACGAAAAGCAGAAGGAGGTCGAGGTCGACTTCACCGTGAAGAACACCGGCGAGAAGAAAACGATCAACGGCTTCGACACGCATCAGGCGATCGCCACCGTCACCGTTCGCGAGAAGGGGAAGACGCTCGAGCAGGGCGGCGGCCTCGTCATGACGACCGACATGTGGCTCGGACCGAAGGTGGCGGCGATGAAAGACATCGCCGACTTCGACGTCAAGTACGCACAGAAGCTGTACGGACCGGCGTTCACCGGGATCTCGCCGCAGCAGATGGCGACGGCGATGGCGATGTATCCAGGCATGAAAGCGGCGATGGCAAAGATGGCAACCGAGGGCAACAAGCTCGACGGCACGCCGATTCTGACGACGTTCACGATGGAGAGCGTGAAGTCGGAGGAGCAGATGGCCGAAGAGGCCAAACAACAGGCGAGTGAGGACTCGAGCAGCAAGCCCACGAGCGTCGGCGGACTGCTCGGAGGGTTTGCGAAGAAGGCCGCGGCGAAGAAAATGAATGGCGGCGATTCGGCCGGCAAACAGCGGTCGGCGTTCATGTCGGGCACGAACGAGGTGCTGAAGATCGTCACCGACGTGACAGAGTCCGATGTCGTAGTGCCAGCAGCGTTCAAGGAAAACAAGTAAACATATGCGCACACGCGCCGCTCTGCTGATTGCGCTCGCTGCCGTCACGGTGAGCGCGCAGACCGATCGCGCCGCGCGTCTCCATCAGCAGGCGATCGTCGTCGACACGCACATCGACACGACGCAGCTGCTGCTGCGCGACGGCTGGGACTTCATGGCCAGGCACGCGGCGCGCACCGCCGGCGGCCGCGACGAGAACGCGAGCCACGTCGACTACCCGCGCGCGCGTGAAGGCGGTCTGGATGCGGCGTTCTTCTCGATCTACATGCCCGGGACCGTGACCGGTCCCGAGGCGGTCAAGCGATCGCTTCTGCTCATCGACGCGGTGCGGCGGCTCGCGGAGCAGCATCCCGGCGAGATCGCGCTCGCGACGAGCGCCGCCGACGTCCGCGCGGCGAACAAGGCCGGGAAGTTCGCCGCGCTGATGGGCATGGAAGGCGGGCACATGATCGACGACAACCTGTCGATCCTGCGCGACTACCAGCGCCTCGGCGTGCGGTATCTGACGCTGTCGCACAGCGTCAACACCAACTGGAGCGACTCGTCCGGCGACAAGCCGGCGCACAACGGACTCACCGATTTCGGCAAGGACGTCGTCCGCGAGCTGAATCGGCTCGGTGTGATGGTGGACATCTCGCACGTCGCCGACAAGACGTTCTGGGACGCGCTCGAAGTGAGCAGGGCGCCGCTCCTCGCGTCGCATTCATCGTGCCGCGCGCTCTCCGGCCATCCGCGAAACATGACCGACGACATGATCAAGGCGCTCGGCGCGAAGGGCGGCGTGATCATGATCAACTACTCGACGACGTTCCTGTCGAACGAGCTGTACGAGGCGACGCAGAACAACGTGCCGGCCGCCGAGCGTCCGCGCGTGTCGTGGGAGAAGATCGTCGATCACATCGATCACGCCGTGAAGCTCGTCGGCGCGGCGCATGTCGGCCTCGGCTCCGATTTCGACGGCACGACGGTTCCCGACGGAATGGACGATGTGTCGAAGCTGCCGAAGATCACCGCAGCGCTGCGGCAGAAGGGTTACGCGGAGCAGGACGTCCGCAACATTCTTGGCGAGAACATCCTCAGGCTGATGGAGAAAGTCGAGGAGGTCGGACGGGAGCTGCGCGCGCGCCCGTAGCGCGAGGCTGGCTCGCCTGAAAGGCTCGCCCTACTTGCGTGACATGCTTTCGATTCGATCCCACTCGTCGTCTGTCACAGGCATTACCGACAAACGGGAAATTCTCACCAGCGGAAAATCCTTGAACCGCTTGTCTCCTTTGATTTCCGCCAGCGTCACCGGACGCGGCAGCTTCTTCACCGGTGCGACGTCGACGACCGCCTGCTTTCCTGATTTGTCCGCCGGGTCCGCGTACGCGTTGCCGAGCGCCCTGGCGATGCCGACGACCGCCTTCTCGTCGCCGGTGTGGTAATAGAAGATGCGATCGCCTTTCTTCACCGCGTGCAGATGTTTCTGCGCCAGCGGATTCTTCACGCCGCTCCACACCGTCTGCTTGTCCTTCACGAGCGCGTCGAAGCCGTAGTGCGACGGCTCCTCCTTGAATAGCCAGTTCATGCACCGCATTCTACCGCCGGGTATTCTCCCGCCGCTCAGGGATCGCGTGCGTCCGCCGGTGCGCGTCCTGTTCGTCGGGATCAACCCCGGCGTCCGATCGGCACTGACCGGGCATCATTTCGCCGGCTACTCGAACCGGTTCTGGAAGCTGCTGTACGAGTCGCGGCTCGTTCCCGAGCCGATTGGGCATCAGGACGACGGGCGGCTGCCGGAGTGGGGTTTCGGGATCACGAACCTGGTACCGCGCGCGACGCCGGGGATCGACACGTTGCGGCCGGAGGAATATCTGGCCGGTGCCCGCCGATTGCGTGCAAAAGTCCGGCGTTGGCGGCCGAACATCGTCGCCTTCGTCGGCGTCACTGTCGCGCGCGTCGTCTTTGCACGCAAACCGTCACAGCCCATGACGCTCGGCCTGCAGGACGACCGCTTCGAAGGCGCGCGCGTCTTCGTCCTCCCCAATCCAAGCGGCCGCAACGCGAACTTCTCGTATCAGGAGATGCTCGCCGCCTTCCGCGCGCTGCGCGTCGAGATACGCTGACGACCCCATAGCGGCAGTACAGCAACCACGAAAACACGAAATGCGCACGAAGAACACGAAAAAGACAATTTGGTTAAAGATCACGCAGAAGGAACTTTGTACAAGGCTTTGAAGACCTTTAATAGGTTTTCTTCGTGAATTTCGTGGATGTTCGTGTTTTCGTGGTTGCTGTACTGTTCGCGACCGGATACGGTTACCCCGGAGTTTCCGATATGACGAAGATCGTTCTGCTCCTCGCGTTGTCGATCGGCCTCGCGATTCAGCCCTCCGAGAAACGCTATCCGCGCAACGCGGACGAATTCGACGAGCTGTTTCACAAGATCTCGAACTGGGGACGCTGGGGCAAGGACGATCAGCTCGGAGCGGCGAATCTCGTCACGGCGGAGAAGCGCAAGCAGGCCGCTGCGCTCGTGAAGAGCGGCGTGACCGTGTCGCTCGCGCACAACCCGCTCACCGAGCGCGCCGAGGACAACGCGAACCCGTTCGAGCACACGATGCTGCGCGGCTTCAACATGGACCGCTACAGCGTCGCGTATCACGGCTACGCGCACAGCCACATCGACGCGCTGTGCCACTTCCTTTACAAGGATCAGACCTACAACGGCTACGCGCGCGCCGACGTGAACACCGAGAAGGGATGCACGAAGCTCGGCATCGACACGCTGAAGAACGGCGTCGTCACGCGCGGCGTGCTCGTGGACATCGCGCGCCTGCGCGGCGTCGAGTATCTCGAGCCGGGGACGCCAATCTACGTCGACGATCTCGAAGCGTGGGAGAAGAAGAGCGGCGTCAGGCTCGCGCCGGGCGACGCGCTGCTGCTGCGCACCGGCCGCTGGCCGCGCCGCGCGAAGCTCGGGCCCTGGAACGTCGCGCAGAGCGCCGCCGGCCTGCATGCATCGGTTGCCCCGTGGATCAAGGAGCGCGGGGTCTCGTTCGTCGGCAGCGATGCGGG
>Ga0075425_100003290_pt1 | contig 16400 bp, 18 predicted proteins | sample SoiMethybrSBSTD4_FD_75300 | JGI IMG/M metagenome (GOLD analysis project Ga0075425, IMG submission 75300) | Bulk soil microbial communities from a Populus tree surrounding site in Tennessee, USA - Soil MetaG P. TD hybrid SBSTD4 | ecosystem: Environmental > Terrestrial > Soil > Tree plantation... | reverse complement strand
ACGTACGGGGACCAGGTGATGGGGCTGCGCGTGGTGAACCGGCACGGGGAACGGCTCGGCTGGTGGCACGCGCTGCTGCGCGCCGCGCTCTGCGTCGACTTCCCGTTCCTGTTGTTCTGGGCGATCGTGAACAACCGCTCCGTGCAGGATCTCGTCGTGCGGACGTCGGTGATCTACGACTGGGAGCACCGCGCGCCGCGCGACGGCGCGATCACGTGATCCGCTCGGCCCCCGAATAGACGTTGCACCCGCCGTCGCGGACGAACCCGACGACCGTGACGCCGAGCCGCTCCGCCGCATCGACCGCGAGCGAGGACGGCGCGCCGACCGCGCTCAGCACGGGGATCCCCGCGACCGCGGCCTTCTGCACGATCTCGAACGAGACCCGCCCGGAGACCTGCATGATCCGGTCCGCGAGCGGGAGCGTTCCCGCGAGCAGCTGCTCCCCGATCGCCTTGTCGACCGCGTTGTGACGGCCGACGTCCTCGCGGACGGTCACGACGCCCCCGTCGCCGGTGAACAGGCCGGCCGCGTGCAGCCCGCCGGTGCGGTCGAAGACGCGCTGCGCCGACCGGAGCCGCTCGGGGAGCTCCACGATCGTGTCGGCGCTCACGCGGAACCCGGCCGCGATCGGTGCGCATCGCACCTCGACGTCCTCGAGGGCCGCCTTCCCGCAGACGCCGCACGAGGACGTCGCGAAGAAGTTCCGATGCAGCCGGTCCTCGTCGAAGCGCTCCGCGAGCGCGACGGTGATCACGTTGTACCGTTGGTCCTCCGTGTCGACGTCGTCGCAGTAGGCGACCTGCCGGACGTCGTCGAGGCCGATCAGACCCTCGGTGAACAGGAACCCGGCCGCGAGCTCGAAGTCGCCGCCCGGCGTACGCATCGTGACGGCCACCCGCACCGGCTCCTGTCCCGGCCCGTGCGCGCGGATCTCCATGGGCTCCTCGCTCGCGACCACGTCCGGGCGCTCGGACCGGTGCCCGCCACGCACGCTGATGACCCGCACGGGGGTCGCGTTCCTCCGGAGCTCGTCGGTCGCCATGCGTCCAGTATCGGCCCTCGGCGGCCGAGGTTGCCATCCGCGGCGGCCGCGCCTCCCTTCCGGCGCCGTCGCGTTGCCGCGGCGCGGACGGGCTGCGCTAAGGTCCGTTGCGCCACGGGGCCCGAACGAGCGAGGAGGCGACCGGGAACGATGAAGAGCGGTCTCGAGATCGCCGGTGCGGCGTCGCTCGATCCGATCGGCGACGTCGCGGCCCGGGCCGGCATCCTGCCGGACGAGCTGCGGCCGTACGGCGCCCACCGGGCGAAGGTCTCGCTCGCGATCCTCGAGCGCTTGCGCGACCGACCCGACGGCAAGCTCGTCATCACGACGGCGATCACCCCCACGAAAGCGGGCGAGGGCAAGACGACGACGTCGATCTCGCTCACGCAGGGGCTCGGGGTGATCGGCGCACGCGTGATGCTCTGCCTGCGGGAGCCCTCGATGGGGCCTGTCTTCGGGATCAAGGGCGGGGGGACGGGCGGCGGCTACGCGCAGGTCGTCCCGATGGAGGAGATCAACCTCCATTTCAACGGCGACTTCCACGCGGTGACCGCCGCGCACAACCTGCTCGCCGCCGCACTCGACGCGTCGATCTTCCACGGGAACCCGCTCGGCATCGATCCGCAGACGATCACGTGGCCGCGAGCGATGGACGTGAACGACCGCGAGCTGCGGCGCACCGTCGTCGGGCTCGGCGGGAAGACGCACGGCATCCCGCGGGAGAACGAGTTCGTCATCACCGCGGCGTCGGAGATCATGGCGATCCTCGCGCTCGCGTCGGATCTGCAGGACCTCCGGAGGCGGATCGGACGGATCGTCGTTGCGTCGACGCGCGACGGTGAGCCCGTCACCGCCGAGCAGCTCCGGGTCGCCGGAGCGATGACGGTCGTGATGCGCGACACGATCGAGCCCAACCTCGTGCAGACGCTCGAGCACCAGCCGGTCCTGATCCACGCCGGACCGTTCGGCAACATCGCGCACGCGAACAACTCGATCATCGAGGATCGGATCGCGCTGAAGCTCGCCGACCTCGTCGTCACGGAGGCGGGGTTCGGTTCGGACCTCGGCTTCCAGAAGTTCTGCGACATCGTGTGCCGGCTGGGAGGGTTCGCGCCCTCGGCCGGCGTCCTCGTGACCACCGTCCGCGCGACGAAGTCCCACGGCGGGATGCCCTTCGCAACCCTCGGCTCGCAGGACCTGGATGCGCTGCGGCGCGGAGCGGACAACCTCGCCGCCCACATCGGGATCATCCGGACCTACGGCGTGCCGTGCGTCGTGTCGATCAACGCGTTCCCGAGCGACACGGACGCCGAGCTCGCCCTGATCCACGAGCTGGCCGTGTCGGCCGGCGCCGAGACGGTGGTCGTGAACCGCGGGTTCGCCGACGGGGGCAAAGGCGCCGTCGAGCTGGCCGAGGCGGTCATCGAGGCCTGCGACCGGCCGAACGACTTCCATCACCTCACCCCCGACGGAACGCCGTTGCGCGAGCAGATCGAGACGATCGCGACGACGGTGTACGGCGCGGACGGCGTCGACTTCCTGCCACAGGCCGAGGCCGACCTCGCCCGGATGGACCTGATGAGGTTCGGCACCGTCCCCGTCTGCATGGCGAAGACGCACCTGTCCCTCAGCCACGATCCGACGCTCCTGAACCGACCGCGCGGCTTCAGGCTGCCGGTCCGGGGGCTCGTGCCGGCCGCCGGCGCGGGTTTCGTGGTCGTCCTCTGCGGCGACATGCAGCGGATGCCCGGCCTGGGCGTGACGCCGAACTTCACGAGCGTGGACATCGACGGGGACGGCCGAACGGTCGGGTTGTTCTAGCTCGTCAGGCGACGTCGTCGTCCGACGGCATCACGCAGAACTCGTTCCCCTCGGGATCGAGCATCACGCACCACATCCCGCCGTCGCCCTCGGCCCAGTTGCGGATCGACGCGCCGAGCCCTTCGAGCCGCTCGACCTCGGCCTCGAGCTCGTCATCGGCCTGGAGATCGATGTGCATCCGGTTCTTCACGACCTTCTCCTCGGGCACCTCGACGAGGAAGAGCACCGGGAGGTCCGTGCCGTCGGGAGGCTCCACCATCACGGTCGGGTCGTCCTCCGGGTCGAAGATGCCTTTCGAAGCGAGCCGCGCCAGCTCTTCCTCGTCGTAGGGCGCGACCCGCCAGTCGAGGGCGGCGGCCCAGAACCGGGCGAGCGGGGCCGCGTCGCGGCAGTCCAACACGACCGCGTCGATCCTCACGCCGGAAGCCTGCCGCGACGCGGCCCCGCGCGCAAGGTCCGCGCGAGCGACGCCTCAGGCGCGCAGGGCGATCACGAACGCCTCGCCGACGTCCCGGAGGATCGATCGCGCGCGGTTGCGGAGCGAGCTTGCCGAGTCGGCCAGCTCGCGCTGCCGCGTCGTGTCGACGAACGTGATCGCGTTGATGTCGACGTTGGCGAGTGCGGACAGCGCGGCCGCGTGCAACGCCGCGGCCGCGCTGTACGCGTCGGAGGCCGCGTTCGGGTTGCCCGACTGGATCGCCTCCTCCGCGAGGCCCATCAGGTACACGGACCGGCGCGCGACCTCGAGCGGCACGTCCGCGGCGGCCTCGAGCGCCTTCTGCAGCGTGTAGGCGCGCGTGTGCTCCTGCTCCGGGGTCTCCTTCGGGAGCTTGTACGCCGCCATCACGTCGCGATACGCGGCCGCGTCCCGGTCGGCGAGGCCCATCAGGATGTGACGCTCGTCGTCGCACTCCTCGGCGATCGCAGCCATCCGCGCGGCGACCTCCTCGAACCCCTTCTTCTTCAGCGTGAGGCGCGCCACCATCGCGATGAGCGCGGCGCCGGCCGCGGCGGCGACCGCCGCCCACGCTCCCCCACCGGGGGTCGGTGCGTCCGAGGCGAGCTCGTCGAGGAACCGCTGCAGGCGCTGCCCGGCGAGCGGCAGGTCGACGGCGATCGCCGGCGGCGGGATCGACGGGCTCGGCCCGGTCGACCACGCGTCGCCGGGGCGCGGCGCGCCGAGGTTCGAGGTATCGCTCATGCCTCTCCTTCGACGAGTGCTTCCAGGATCTGATGTCCCGCGTCGAATCCTCGCAGGCGCACGTGCTCGACGTCTCCCTCGCCGAGCGCGGAACGCGGCACGAGGCCCACGATCTCGGAATCGGTCACCGTGAGACCGTGCGAGCGGGCCTGCGCCTCGACGGCATCGAAGGCGGCGCGGACGCCCGTCACCTCGTGGTCGATCAGGTTCATCGAGACCGTGACGGTCCCGCGCTCCGGGACGAAGAACCCGATCGCGCGGACCGCCGGCAGTCCTCCCGAGGACTCCCGGACGCTCCGCGCGATCGCCTTCGCGGCTTCCGCATCGGTCCCGTCGAGGTAGACGTTGAAGGCGATCAGTGGCTTGCGGGCGCCGACCGCGGTCGCGCCGGCCGACCCGATCACGTGCGGACCGAAATCGGGGAGCCGCTCCCCTCGCGCGACGGCGTCGCGGAGGCCCTCGTACTCGCCGGCCCGGACGTCGGCCAGCGACGCGCGCTCCGGGACGAGGGCGGCCCGGTCGTAGAGGTAGACGGGCACGTCGAGGGTCTCCGCCAGATCTCGGCCGAACCCGCGGGCGACCTCGACGCAGTCCTCGATCGACGCGCCGCGGACGGGGATGAACGGCACGACGTCGACGGCCCCCATCCTCGGATGGCCGCCGGCGTGATGGTCCATGTCGATCAGACCGACCGCCACGCGCGCGCCCGCGAGCGCCGAACGGGCGACCGACTCTCGATCGCCCAAGAGCGTGGTGTCCAGGCGGTTGTGATCCGGGTCCGCCTGGCGGTACACCAGCCGAGCCCCGGGCGTCTGCAACGCGCGGCAGATCGCGTCGATCACATCGGGACGACGTCCCTCGCTGAAGTTCGGCACGACGCCGAACAACGGCCCCGCCGCCCTATCGCCCGTCACGCGAGGGACCTTAGCGCGCGGGCTGCGTCAGTCGCGTGGACGCCGCTTCTCCGGGTCCAGCAGGCTGAGCGGCGCCACGACGGCGGGCGCCGTCCCGTCGCCCACCGCGACGTCGACCTTCTCGCCGTCCGTGGCCACCTCCGCGTCCAGGATCGCGAGCCCGATCGTCCCGAGGCGCGGGCTCGAGGCCGGTGAGGTCACGGTCCCGACCTCTCGACCGTCCTTCGTCACGGCGGCGCCGTACTCCGGCGCAGCGTCGCCCTCGATCTGGAGCGTCTTGAACCGCTTCGGGGGGTTCTGGCCTCGTTCGGCGAGCGCCGCGGCCCCCACGTTCTCGGTGTCGGTCTTGATGAAGCGGTCCATCGAGAGGTCCCAGGGGGACCGCTCGCCGGGGTCGTAGTCGACGGCGATGATGATGAGACCGACCTCCGTCCGGGCCAGGTCGATCGCGGTGAGACCGAACGGGATCCCGCCGGCGGCCACGAGCGCGTCCCAGACGGTCTGCGCGTCGTCGACCGCCGTGACGATCTCGTAGCCGTGCTCCCCGCTGAAGCCCGTCCGCATCACGGTGGCAGGCACGCCCGCGACCCGGACCGGCTCCGTCCAGAACCGGAAGTACCCGAGCGACCCCAGGTCGCGATCCACGAGTCCCTGCAGGGTCTGTTGCGACGTCGGTCCCTGCACGGCGATCATCGCGAGCTCGTCCGTGCGATGCTCGATCGTCGCGTCGAGGCCGGTCGCGGTCTCGCGGAACCAGTCGGCGAGATCCGCGGTGTTGATGAGCACCCAGAACCGGTCGTCGGCGAACTCGTAGACGTTGCCGTCGTCGACCATGAGACCGTCGGCGTTCACGAACGCTCCGTACCTGACCTGACCCGGCTGCATCCCGGCGAGCGAGTTCGTGAAGCGACGCTGGATCAGACGGGCGGCGTCGGGACCGGTGACCTCGTACTTGCACGTCGAGAACAGATCCCAGATCCCGGTCCCGGTGCGGACGGCCTCGTACTCCTCCCGCGGATCGCGGCCCTCGTGGTTCGTCCACGGGTAGCCGTCCTCCCAGATCGTCTCGGCCCCGTGCGCCTCGTGCCAGTCGTGCAGCGGCGAGCGCTTGTCCTCGGTCATGCGGATACCTCCTTGTCGTCGATGCGGTCGATGCGGCTCGTGCGGGCGCCGCGGTTCAGGAGCGCGGCCTCTCCTTCGCGGGATCGTCGATCGAGAGCACGTCCACGGTCCCGGCGATCGCTCGGCTCGGCCCCTCCACGACGACCTCGGTCCCGGGCGCGGCGGCGGCGGTCCGCAGGATCGCGAGCCCGATCGGGCCATGACGGGGGCTCTCCGCCGGCGACGTGAGTACCCCGACCTCCTGCCCTTCCCGCGTCACGGTCGCGCCGTACTCGGGGAGCTCCGACCCGCGGAGCCGAACCGTCACGAAGCGGTTCGGGGGGTCCTCGGCCACGGATCGGAGCGCCTCCGTCCCCATGTTGAGCTCATGCAGCGCGACGAAACGGTCGAGCCCGAGGTCGAACGGCGTTCGCTGTCCCGGCTCGTAGTCGTAGTCGGTCACGATCATCCCGACCTCGACCCGGATCGGCTCGATCACGTCGGCGCCGTACGGAACGGCGCCCGCATCGTGCACCGCCGTCCAGAGCGCCTCGGCGTGCTCCGGCCGGAGGAAGATCTCGTAGCCGAGCTCGCCGCTGAACCCGGTCCTCGAGAGCCAGACCGGGACCCCGCCGACGTCGACCTGATCCGGGAGGAACCGGAAGTACCGCACGTGATCGAGGTCCGCGTCGGTGAGCGTTCGCATCAGGTCGCGGCTCTTCGGGCCCTGGATCTGCATGCTCGGGAGCTCGGGAGCGATGTACCGGATCTGGACGTCGAGCCCTTTCGTGGCCGACGCGAAGTACTCCTGGCGTTCGTCCGAGTTCGTGCAGATCCACAGGTGGTCGTCGCCGAAGCGGAAGACCGTTCCGTCGTCGATCACCATCCCGTCCTCGTCGACGAACGCGCCGTACCGGACCTGCCCCGCGTCCATCCCCGTCACGTCGGCCGTGTGCACCCGCTGGACGGCCTCGACGGCGTCCGCGCCCGTGACGTCCCACTTGTTCAGCGGCGAGAGGTCCCACATGCCGACGCCCTCTCGGATCGCTCGGTACTCGGCGTCGACGTCGCCGAAGTTCGTGACCCAGAGCCAGCCGGCCTCATCGGTGAAGCCGGCGGCCGTCTTGGACGTGATCGGATGGAACGCCGTCTCTCGTGCGTCCGGACTCATGGCGGAGGTTCTACCGCACGGCTGAACCGCGATTCAAGTCGAGGCGTCTCGCGGAGGGCACCGGATCAGCCGGGTCTCGGTGACGATGAGATCGATCCGCAGGTCGAACGCCCCGGCCGGCAGCGCCTCGCCGAGCACCTGGAGGTCGAACGCGAGCGCCACGCGCGGGGTGTCGGGCCGGGTGAGGGGCAGGAACCGGTCGTAGAACCCGCCGCCGTACCCGACGCGCCTCCCTGAGAGGTCGAAGGCGACGCCGGGGGTCACGACGAGATCGATCGAGCCGGGGCCCAACACCGTGCCGCCGGCCGGCTCGTGGGCGCCGAACGAGGTCTCCCGCACGGGGTCACCCGGCACGTGCCCGACGCTCTCGAGCTCCCGCGAACCCCGGATCCTCGGGAGCGCGACGCGTGTGCCTCGCGCGTGGAGCCGCTCGATCAGCGGGGACGTGGCGACCTCGGAACCGAAGGACCAGAACAGCATCACGACGGCCGCGTTCGCGACCTCGGGCAGGCCGAGGAACCGGTCGTGGATCGGGGCGGAGCGCGCGATGCGCTCGGCCTCGCCGAGCGCATCGCGCGCGGCGAGGACCCTCCGCCGGACGTCGCGCTTCGCCTTCTTGAGCTCCGCGGCGTTCATCCGTCGCGGAGCGTCCGGGCGATCAGCTCGGCGCGGTCCGCGGGGCCGGCCGCCAGCGCGACCAGCCACGTCGTGCCGGCCGCCGCGAGGCGGTCGCGGAAGGCGCGGAGGTCGTCGATCGTGCCCAGCCAGATGTTCATCGGCAGCCCTTTCGCCGCGCGCTCGGCTCCGAGCGAGTCGAGCTCGGCCGCGTCGCGACCGAGGAGGACGATCCCGGCCCACGTCGGAGGGACCTCCGCCGGGTCCCGGCCGGCTGCCCTCGCCGTGCGGGCGAGCTCGTCGGCCCCGGCGAGGAACGTCTCCGCGTCGAGGCCCCACGCGTTCCAGCCGTCCGCCGACCTGGCGGCCGCGTGGATCGCGGTCGGCTTCGTGCCGCCGATCCACACCGACGGGGAGCCGGGCGGCAGCAGCGGCCCGGCGATCGCCGGGATCCGGTCGCCCCCCGGCCACGGCGTGCCGGCGAACAACGCTCGGAGCGCGAGCGCCGTCTCCTCCGCCGTCTGTGCCCGCTCGCGGAACGACGGATAGTCGAGGCCTGCCGCCCGATGCTCCAGCCGGCCGTTCGCGTCGCCGATCCCGATCCCGATCACGGCCGGCCCGCCGCTCATCTGGTCGAGCGCCGCCGCCTGCTTCCCGAGCATCCCGACCGGGCGGTAGCCGGCCCGGGTCACGAGCACGCCGACACCGAGGCCGGGATGGGTCGTGGCGATGGCCGACAGCAACGCGTACGGCTCGAGCGAGGGGCGGTCGGGACGCCCGGGGGGGAAGAGGTGGTCCGCCGCGAAGACGGCGTCGTACCCGGCGGCGGCCGCGCGGCTCGCCGCCTCCATCGGCTTGCCCGGCTCGTCGGTGAACACCGTGAGCGAGAGTCCGAGCCGCACGGCGGTCACCGGGAGTCCAGCGCGAGCAGCGCCGCACCGATCGCGGCGCTGTCGGTGCCCAGCCCGGCCTCGACGATCGGGACGTCCGGACGGTACGGGCCGCCCTCGACCGATCGCGCGTACGCCTCGCGCGCCGGGCCGAGCAGCAGGTCCCCGGCGCCGCCGACCCCGCCGCCCACGACGACGAGCGCGGGATCGAGCACGTTCACGAGCCCGGCGATCCCGACGCCGAGCCGGCGGCCGGCCTCGGTCACGATGCCGCGCGCGACGGCGTCGCCGTCGCGCGCGGCCTCGACGACGATCTGCCCGGTGACGGCGCCGGGATCGCCGCCCGCACGAGCCGCGAGCGGGGGGTGCTTCCTCGCCGCCTCCCGCCCCTCGCGCGTGATCGCCCGGCCGCTCGCGACCGTCTCCAGGCACCCGCGGTTGCCGCACCCACAGAGCGGCCCGTCCTCCTCCACCACGATGTGGCCGGCCTCTGCCGCGAAGCCGTGCGCGCCCCGGTACAACGCCCCGGCCAGGATCAGGCCGCCCCCGATGCCGGTCCCGACCCCCAGGTACAGCACGTCGTTCACGCCGCGCGCCGCCCCGAGACGGAACTCCCCGTACGCCCCGAGGGTGCAGTCGTTGTCGACGACCACCGGCAGTCCGGTCGCGCGAGCGACGACGTCGCGGATCGGCGCGTCTCGCCACGCGAGGTTCGGGGCGAACCGCAGGATCCCCGTGCCCGCCTCGACCAAGCCCGCCGCGCCGACGCCGACCGCCGCGACGTCGGGCCCGATCACTTCCTCGAGCGTGCCGACGAGCTCGGCGAGCGTCGCCTCCATGTCCTCGGCGGGCGTCGGATGGATCGCCCGGGCGAGCTCCGTCCCGTCGGCGGTGACCCGGAGCGCGACGATCTTCGTGCCGCCCACGTCGACGCCGGCGGCGTGGACCGCCGCGTCGCTCATCCGATGTCGATCTTCTCGAGTCGGGTCGAGGAGGGATCGTCCTCCGGCGGCCGCATCTCGTCGGCGCGCGCGTCGATCACGCCGCGGAACGCGAGGAGCATCTCGGTCCCGGCCTTCAGGAGATGTTCGACGACCTCGGGCTTCAACGGCTGGACGGCGGTGACCGCGATGCAGACCGGGCACCACGCCACCGGGCATCCCGTCGATTCGTGCTCCGCGGGGTCGTGCGAGCCGGACGCGCCCTCGGGCGCGGTCCGGGGTCGATCCGCCTGCTCCTTCGCCGCCTCCGCCATCGCTCAGCCCTTTCCCTCGTCGTGCGTTCCCGTGTCGTCTTCGCCCGGCCCGGTCCCGTCGCGACCGAAGACGATCTCGAGGTGATCCCCCGCGAAGTTCGCCTCCCGTACGCTCATGCGCTTCAGGCTCTGCGGCAGGATCAGGTTGCGCTTATAGGACCCGACCCTGACGACGAGCTCCTCACCGCGGCGATGGATGTCCATGTCGTCACGGGACACGAACGGCAGCCGCATCCGCAGGACGTAGTCGTCCTCGCGCTTGCGGACGCGGATCGGGTCGTCGTGGTACAGGATCGAGATGGCGTCGCGCTCCCCGTACACCTCCGTCCCCATCTCCTCGAGGAGGGGGATCCCGACCATCTCGCGATCGAACAACCGCGAGAGCAGGATCGGGACCGGTTCGAACGACTCGTGGACCGTCGCGAGGTGCTCCGACTGGATGTCCTTCCACTTGCCGAAGTAGGGGTCGGTGACGTCGGGCGGCAGCACACGGTTCACGACGACGGCGTCGACCCGGTACCCGAACAGCCCGAGGTACGTGTACGTCCTGCGCGCCTCGCTGATCACCATCTTCTCGGGGTTCAGGACGAGCCGGACCGACGACACGCGCTCATCCGTGAGGATCCCGCGGACGGCGTCGAGGTTCCGATGCAGACGTTCGACCGCGGCGAAGACCTGGTCGGACGCGATGGGCAGCGACGTCATCCTGGACACGAGCGGTCGCACCGCTTTCACGACCTTCCGTTCGACGGGGAAGATCCGCTCGATGTACCAGCTCATGATCTCGGGGAGCGAAAGGAGCCGAAGCGTCTCCGCGGTCGGCGCGCAATCCACGACGAGGCAATCGTATTTCCCGCTCTCGACGTGGGTCTTCACGTCGATCAGCGCGAAGATCTCGTCGAGCCCCGGGATCACCGTGAGCTCCTCGGCCTGGATCGTCTCGGTGCCGGCCCAGTTCATCAGCTGGACCATGTAGTCCTGGATCTCCCGCCAGTTGTCCTCGAGCCGCTCCTGGGCGTCGATCTGCTGACCCCACAGGTTGGGGACGATCTCGGAGGGGGTGTTGCCGATGTGCGCCTCGAACGAGTCGGCGAGCGAGTGGGCGGGGTCCGTCGACATGATGAGCGTCCGCCGACCGTGACGGGCGGAGCGGACGGCGGTGGCCGCCGCGACCGTCGTCTTGCCGACGCCGCCCTTGCCGGTGAACAGGATCACGCGCATCCGGCCAGCCTAGCCGGTCCGCCGTGTCGGGACGGCGCCCGCTCAGCGGGTCGCGAACAGCAGGAGCACGGCCACGACGTTCACCGTGGCGTGCGCCGCCATCGAAGCCACGAGCGTCCGCCGCCGCTCGAACACTCCCGCGAGGATCACGCCCATCACGGCGAGACCGAAGAACCGGATCGGCTCCACATGGACGAACGCGAAGACGGTGGCGGAGATCGCCGCCGCCGGGAAGAAGCGGAACCGGCCCCGGAGGCCCTGGAACAGGAAACCACGGAAGTAGACCTCTTCGCACAGCGGCGCGAGCGCGATGGCCATGAGGGCGTTCAGCACGAGCCACGGGCCACTCGTGTCGTTCAGGACGTTCGTGGCGCTGGGCTCGTTGCCCGTGATCGCGCGCACGATCGCGATCGTGATGGCGATCACGACCGATCCGGCGACGATCGCTCCGAGGCCGGCCCCGACGCCGGCGACGACGTCGCCGGCGTCCCAGCCGCCTCGCCGGAGGCCGAGCGGAGCGAGCGAACCTCGGGTCCGTCGCACGTAGATCGCGATCGGCAGCAGCAGCGCGAGCTGTTGGCTCGCCGTGACGACGACGCCACCCGCATCCGAGTCCCAGCCGAGGAACCCGTACACGAGGTAGTACGCGAAGAGCACGAGTCCGAAGGGCATCAGGGCGACCGGCACGAACTCCCGGGCGGTCCACCGGATCAACGGCCACCGATCCTCCGCGTCCGGTCGGGCGGGGATCGGCGGGCCGACGGGCCGCATCGCCGGGGTCGCGATCGGCTCGACGCTCATCAGCCCATCTCGACGCGACGCTTCAGACGCTCGAGGGCGTTCTCGATCACCCGTCGTGCGCCCTCCGTGCGGATGAACCCCGGCACGAGGGGGCCGAGCTCGACCGCCAGTCGATAGGTGACCTCCGTGGCGTCGGGGTCGACCTCGTTCAAGAGGTACTCGCCGCGGACGTCGCGCACCGCGCCGTGTGCCTCGATGGACGTCCATGAGATCGCCGTGTCGCCCGCGGCGTACCGGTAGCGAAGCGTGTACCGCGCCTTGCCGAGCACCGGCACATCCACCTCGAACGCGACCTCGGTCGCGCGGCCACCCTCGCCCCGTTCGGTGACGGTCACGGCGCGAACGTCGGCCCACTCCGGATACGCCTCGTAGTCCTCGATCACCTCGACGACGTCGTCGATCGGCGCGTCGATCACGATCGACCCTTCGGCGTGTTCCATCGAGGCAATGCTACCGGTGGGTCGCGGTCACGGCGCCGAGCACGAGCAGCGAGACCCCGACGAAGACGACGCCGACGATCGTCCACATCAACACGTTGGTCGGGACGAGCAAGGAGCCACCGCTCGCCAGCCGGTGCGCCTCGACCGCCGACATCGCGTAGACGCCGATCCCCGCGACGATGAACAAGACGAAGGCGCCCACGAGCGCTCCGGAGCCCGCGGCCGCGAGCGCGAGGAGCACGCCCAGGCCGAACGTGACGGCGAACAGCACGCCGCGGGCGAGGCCGTCGACGGGTCGTCCGACGGCCCGATGGCCGAGCCCCGGGAAGATCAGCGAGCGGATCACGGCGTCGCGTGGATCGATCGTCGGTCGGTCGGCGTCGGTCCGCATCACCTGGGCGAACGGGGTCCCGCAGACGGCGCACACGTCGAGGTCGATCGGGTTCTCCGCCCCGCAGACCGAGCACGGCCAGAACGGGTCGCGGGTCGGCGTCGCGGCACGGGCCCGCGCCGTCCGCGGTTCGGCCGGCGGTGTATCCGCGGTGGGCTCGGCGCGAAGGGAGCTGAAACATCGCCAGCACCAGTCGGCGTCCGCGGACACGACCGCGCCGCAGGTGGGGCAGCGAAGCTCGACGTCGGGCACGAGCCGCAGGGTACCCCTGGTCCGCGCCCTGGAGAACGACGTCAGGCCGCGGCCTGACGGAGCCAGCCGGCGAGGCGCTCGGCGATCCGCGGCCACGTGTGGGAACGGAGGACGCGGTCGCGGCCGGCGTCGCCCATCTTCGCCGCGAGCTCGGGCTCCGAGAGCAGCGTGCCCACGGCCGCAGCGACCTCCGACACGTTGCGTCCGTCGACGAGGAGTCCCGTCTCGCCGTCCACGACCGCCTCTCGGGCACCGCCGGAGTCCCCGACCACGACGGGCCGGCCGCACGCGGCAGCCTCGATGAAGACGTTCCCCCAGCCCTCCACCTCGAGTCCGGCCGCGCGCGTGCGACACGGCATCGCGAACACGTCTCCGGCGGCGTAGTAGCGCGGGAGGTCTCGCTCGGAGACCTCGCCCGCGAACGAGACGGCGCCGGGCGGGGCGACCGCCGCGAGGGCGCGCAACGACGGCTCGTACGGGCCGCGCCCGACGATCAACAGGCGGGCGTCCGGCATCCGACGACGGATCGACGGCATCGCGCGGATCAAGACGTCTTGACCCTTCCGCGGCACGAGCCGGCTCACGCACACCACGAGGGGACGGTCGCCGACCCCGAAGGAGGAACGGATGTCGGCAGTCTCGAGGTCGGGCCGGAACCGCTCGACGTCGGCCCCCGGATACAGGACCGAGACAGGAACGTCCGTCGGCACGGCCGTGCGAACGGTCCGCGCGATGAACGCCGAGCACATCACCGCGACCCGAGCGGCACGAGACGTGGCGCGACGCATCAGCGTATGCGTCCCCGGCGCGATCGAGAGCCAGTACTCGAAGCCGTGCGCGCCGGCCACGTAGGGCAGGCCCTCGCCCGCGAGATGAGGACCGAGCAGACCGAGGGGATACGTCGCGCCGAACAGGATCACCCGCGCATCGATCTCGCGGGCGGCGTGGCCGACCCGCGACGCCACGTCGCGGGTCGGCCACAGGAACCGCTCGGGCTGGCGGAACATCCGGAACGGCGCCGACGCGTCGTACGTCCCGTCATCGGGAGACGCCGGGCAGAACACGCCGATGCGGTCGGGCGGGAACTCTCGAGCGAGGGCCTCGAGCGTGCGCTGGATACCGCCGACGCTCGGCGGGAAGTCGTTCGTGACGAGCAACGTGGTCGGAACGTCCACGGGGCCGATAATCGCAGGCGTGAGCATCGTCGAACCGGACGTGGGCCAGCTGCGCGCCCTCGAGGAGGGCCGGGCCTTCGTCCGCCTGTCCGCGTACCGGACGATCCGTGTCACGGGGTCCGACGCGATCGGCTGGTTGCACGACCTCCTGACGGCCGACATCGCCGGACTCGATCCGGGGACCGCGTGCCGCTCGCTCTTGCTCACACCCACCGGCCGGATCCGCGCCGACGTGCACGTCGGTCGCCGCGAGCACGACGTGATCCTGACCCAGTCGCCGGACCAGGCCGATGACGTCGGGCTGGCCCTGAGGAGCTACATCTTGTCCTCCGACGTCTCCCTCGAAGACCTCACCGACGACCTCGCGCTGTTCGCGCTTCCCGTCGCGGCGGCGTCGCTCCTCGGCGTCGCGGACGCGACGTCACCATCGACGGCGGGCCCCGGCGACGACGTCCTCGTGCCGGCCGGAGACGCGGCATCGGCGTTCGCCGACGCATGCGTCGGGGCCGGCCTCGTCGAGGCCGGCCCCGACGCCCTCGAGGCCTGGCGGATCCGTCGGGGGACGCCTCGGATGGGGTCCGATTTCGGCGAGGGTTCTCTGCCTGCAGAAGCCGGTCTCGACGCCCTGATCGACTCCGGCAAAGGCTGTTTCCTCGGACAGGAATCGGTCGCGCGCGTCCGCAACCTTGGTCATCCAGCCCGAGTCGTCCGTCACCTCACGGGGACCGGTCCCGCTCGCCCCGGCGACCCCGTCTTCGCCTCCGGAGCGCCGGCGGGCGAGATCACGAGCGCGACGGGGAACGGTGAGGTCGTGGTGATCGCGCGGGTCTCGTGGGACGCCGCGCGCGCGTCCCTCACCTTCGCCGATGGACGTACGTTGAACGCCGTCCCGCGCTCGGTCTAGCCCCTTCGGGTCATTTCCTGTCCCTTCAACAGGTGACCCCGCGATGGCGGCCTTCGACCCCTTCCATCGCGCCCCGAGCCTCTGTTATGAATCGGCCCCGGCCTCGCGTGGCCGCGGAAGGGGGGGTGCGACGAGGTGAGGATCGACCGGTTCCCCGACGTTGATCTCGAGGCCCTCCCGGCGAACCCCGCTCCCCCCGATCTCTGGCAAGACCGCGCTGCATGCTTCGGCGTCGACCCGGATGTCTTCTTCCCGATCTCGGAAGAGGAAGCCGGACCCGCGCTCGCGTTCTGCCTCTCATGCGCGATCCGCGAGGAGTGCCTCGCGTGGGCGCTGAAGAACGGCGAACGTTACGGCGTGTGGGGCGCGACCACCGAGCAGCAGCGGCGCCGCCTGCAACGCCACGTCGCCTGAGGCGACGGCCGCGGAGCCCGGACCCTAGACTGACCCGGTGCACGGCGACCGGACCCCGATCGACTCCGTCGCGCCCCTCCGGATCAGCTTCGTCGGCGGCGGCACCGACTTCCCCCACTGGTACGAGGAGCACGGCGGCGCGGTCGTCTCCGCGACGATCGCCCACCACGTACGCGTTCGGGTCGTTCCCCGCGACGATCGCCAGGTCTCGGTGCGCTCGCACGACCTCGGTCACCTCGTCGAGTACCACCTCGACGAGGGGCCCGAGTACGACGGCATCATGGATCTCCCGAAGGCGGCGATCACGCGGATGGGCGTCGGTACGGGCGTCGACGTCGAGATCAGCAGCGACGCGCCCGCGGGCAGCGGCCTCGGCGGTTCGTCGGCGCTCGTCACGGCGGTCGTCGCTGCTCTCGCGATGCTCGCCGGCGAACGGGCGACGGCCGAACAGGTCGCGGACCTCGCGTACCGGATCGAACGTGAGGACCTCGGGATCAGCGGCGGCTGGCAGGACCAGTTCGCGGCCGCCTTCGGCGGATGCAACCTGTTCGAGTTCTCTCGAGCGGGCGTCACCGTGCACCGGATCGACATGCGGCCGGCAACGAGCGCGAACCTCGAGCGTCATCTCTTGCTGTGCTACACCGGCGGCGTCCGGCGCAACGTCGGGCTGATCGACCGCCAGATCACGATGCACCGTGAGGGGCGCGAGGACACGATCCTCGGCATGAAACGGCTCCAGGAGATGGCGTTCGCGATGCGGCGGTCGATCGAGGAGGGGGACGTCCGGAG
>Ga0075425_100003287_pt1 | contig 16406 bp, 15 predicted proteins | sample SoiMethybrSBSTD4_FD_75300 | JGI IMG/M metagenome (GOLD analysis project Ga0075425, IMG submission 75300) | Bulk soil microbial communities from a Populus tree surrounding site in Tennessee, USA - Soil MetaG P. TD hybrid SBSTD4 | ecosystem: Environmental > Terrestrial > Soil > Tree plantation... | reverse complement strand
TTCGCGAAGGCGAGCTTCAGCCGGCCGTCGCTTGTCGTCGAGAGCTGCGCGGCAACGTTCGACGAGATGAACGCGAAGCCTTTCGGCAGCAGCACGCCGAGGCGGTAGCCGCTGAGCGATCGCACCCACACGATGTCTTCGCCGTGCATCATGTAGGTCCGCGGGTCCTTGTACGTTTTGTAGATCAGCACGCGGCCGACGCCGCCCTTCGGAACGGGAATCGGCAGAGTCGCGTGGATCGCGTGGTTCTCCGGATCGTTCCCTTCCTGCTGGTACGTGAACTTCAGCGGCTTGCCGGTCCGCGGGTCGTAGACTTCGACGCCGGAGCCTTCGCTGCCGCCGCGCGTCGCGTTGACGAGTTCGGTCGCGCCTTCGCGATTCTCTTCGGGGAGGAATCGGATCCGGAATGACTCGCTGCCGGGCTCGAGGATCGCGTACTCCGTGTACGCGTCCTGCGTGAAGAGTTGCGTCACCGGCCGCGTCGGACGCAGCGACCCGTCAGGATTCGTGCCACCGGGGAACGGGTTGTCGCCGCCGCGCCCGCGCTGGAGCACGGGCTCCTCAGGCGCGCCTGCGGCCTCAAACCGTCCGCCGGCGACCACTCCGACGGAAATCAGGATCGGCGTGCACGCAAGCGCGATCGCGATGACGCGTGAAGACATCTTCATGCGCGTAAGTGTAGTAGATTCCTCCTCCGATGGAGGTGCGCATGCCTGGGTGGATCAAAAGACTCGCGTCGCTGCTGGCTGCCGTCGTGCTCGTCATCGGAGTGGGGAGCGCCGGCGCGCAGACGTTTCGCGGCGGCATCTCGGGACGCGTCGTCGATCCGAGCGGCGCGGTGCTGCCCGGCGTCACCATCACAGCGACGAACAAGGACACGGGCGCCTCGCGCACCACGACCTCCTCGAACACGGGCGACTTCTCGCTGCCCGACCTGCCGCTCGGCACCTACGACCTCGAGATCGCGCTCTCGGGATTCCAGACGCAGCACACGAACGTCGAAGTGACCGTGTCGCGCGTTGCCGCGGTCGAGGTCAAAATGGGCCTCTCGCAGGTTGCCGAGACGGTCACGGTGTCGGGCGTGGCGCTGACGCTGGACACGAAGTCCTCGACGCTCGCCAACGTCATCCAGCCCAAGCAGGTGCAGGACCTGCCGCTGAACGGACGCGACTTCACGCGCATGCTGCAGCTGTCGCCGGGCGTCGCGGGCACGTCGGTCAACGGCGTACGGACACGCGGCAACAACTATCAGATCGACGGCGCCGACAACAACGACGCGTTCCAGAACGTCGCAGCCGTCAATCAGGGCGGCGTCTCCGGTATCGCGGGCACGCTGCTGCCGATCGAGGCGATCGATCAGTTCTCGGTGCAGTCGGGCGGCGAGGCCGAGAACGGCCGCAATGCCGGATCGACCGTCAACCTCGTGATGAAGTCGGGCACGAACGACCTGCGGGGCAGCGTCTACTACTTCAACCGCAACGAACATCTGTCGGCGAACTCGCCGACGGCGGCTCCGGGATCGGCGAAGCGCGAGATCCGCAACAACCAGTACGGCTTCTCGCTCGGCGGACCCATTGCTCACAACAAAACGTTCTACTTCGGCACGCTCGAGATCCAGAAGCTGACAGCGGGCAACTCCCTGCCCGACACGGCGCCGTCGCCCGCCTGGCAGGCTCAGGCGACGCAGCTGCTGAATCAGTTCGGCGTGCCGGTCAATCCCGTGTCGACGAACCTGCTGTCGCTCTGGCCCGCGGACAGCATGACGGGCGGCGCCACGGCGCTCAATTTCGTCAGCGGCGATCCGAACACCTACAGCAGTTACAACGGCATCGCGAAAGTGGACCACACGATCAACCAGGTGCACAGCCTTTCGGTGCGCTACTTCGGCGGCGGCGGCGATCAGGTGGCGCAGATCAACTCGCCGTACCTCGCGTATTTCCAGGCAGTACCGAGCCGGATGCACAACCTGTCGGTTGTGCCGACGAGCGTCTTCACGTCGCACCTCGTGAATCAGCTCGTCGTCGGCTACAACTACTTCCTGCAGAAGTTCAATTCGTTCGATACGTCGGCGGATCCCATCTCGATGGGACTCAACACCGGCGTGACGGATCCGGCGCTCGCGGGGCCGCCGAACCTCACCATCAGCGGCTTCGCGGCCGTCGGCGGCACGCAGCCGCTCGGACGCATCGACAAGACGATTCACGTCACCGATTCGGCGACCTACATGACCGGCGCACACCAGATCAAATTCGGCGGCGAGTTCCGCATCGCCAAGCTGTTCATCTTCTACGACAGCAATCAGCGCGGGACGTTCACCTACGACGGCACCGTCGGCCCGTGGGCGTCGCTCACGACGGCCAGCCCGGCGCTGAAAGCGCTCGCGGATTTCATGGCCGGACGCGTGGCGACGGGCAGCATCGTCCGCGGCAACACGCACCATGACTACTTCCAGAACTCGTACGATTTGTACGCGCAGGACGTCTGGTCGGTCGGGCCGAGGCTGACGCTGAACTTCGGCCTGCGCTACACGTACCCCGGCGTGCTCGGCGCGAGCGACGGTCCGCTGACGACGTTCATCGCCGATCAGGGGATGGTGTCGACCGATTCGCTGTATCCCGCGGACAAGACGGACCTCTCTCCGCGCGCCGGATTCACGTTCGTGCCGACCGAGAGCCACAAGACCGTGATCAGGGGCAGCTACGGCCTCTTCTACGACATGTTCGCCGTCAACTTCTTCACGGCGAACACCGGATTCGCCAACGGCGGCGCGCTCGGCGTGGGCAACAATCCGGGAGGCACGGCGCCGGTCTACTCGCTCACGCAGACGAAGTTCCAGTACGCCTACGGCGTGCCGGTGTTCGGCACGACGCCGAATCCGCCCTACGGCGCGTTCGGCGTCAGCCAGGATCTGAAGCTGCCGTACGTGATCAACTTCAATTTCAACGTGCAGCAGCAGATCGCGCCGTCGACGATCTTCCAGATCGGCTACGTCGGGACGCGCGGCCATCGTCTCGGACTGATGCGCGACGTGAATGCGCCGCTGCCCCGCGCGGGCGGCGTGTCGCAGGCGGCGCGTCCGTACGCCACCATCTATCCGACGCTGGCGGCGATCAACGTCCTCGAGTCGATCGGACACTCCGAGTACAACTCGCTGCAGATGTCGCTGATTCAGAATCAGTGGCACGGACTGTCGGGACGGCTGAACTACACGCTCAGCCACGCGATGGACAACGGGTCGGAGGCGCGCAACACGCTGCCGATGAACTCGCTCAACATCGACGCCGACTGGGGCAACGCGGCGTTCGACATCCGCCATGTGATCAGCGCGGGCTTCACGTATAACCTCCCCGCGCTCGGCGGAGGACGCCTCGGCGACGGCTGGCAGTTCAATCTCATTTCCACGATCCAGAGCGGATCGCCGTTCAACATCACGACCGGCGCCGATACCGACGGCACAGGCGACCGGCAGGACCGTCCGAATCTAGTCGGCGATCCGTTCGCCAACGTCGTGCAGCCGACGACCGGCACCGCTGTACGCTGGTTCGATACCGCGGCATTCCAGCTGCCCGCGCAAGGCACCTACGGGAATCTGGCGCGCAATGCGTACTACGGTCCGTGGTTCAAGACCGTCGACCTGTCCGTCTTCAAGACGACGAAGCTCGATCGCGGCATGTCGCTGCAGCTGCGCGTCGAGATGTTCAACGTCTTCAACTGGATCAACTGGGCGAACCCGGGCGCGTCGATGGCGGGCTCGACGACATTCGGCCTGATGAGCAACACGCGCAACGCGACCAACGCACCCGGAATCGGCTCGGGCGAGCCGTTCAACGTACAGCTGGCGGCAAAGCTGCTCTTCTGACAATCGCCAGTCGCCAGTCGCCAGTCGGCCAGTCGTCAGTCGCTCAGTCGAACGTGACTGACCGACTGACTGGCGACTGGTGACTGTGTTGCCGCGTTATTTCCCCAGTTCGTTGTACACGGATCGAATCGCCGTCAGGTACCGTTCGTTCTTGTAGCCGGGATACTTCGCGCTCAGGTCGATCGACTTTGCGGCGTCTTCCGCGCTCTTGCCGGCCTTCGCCGCGTCCTGCACGGCCGCGATCCACTCGGCCATGAACTTCTGGTACTCCTGCAGATCCTTCGGCGTCGTCACCGGACTGTGTCCCGGAATCACGGTGTCGACGTTTTTGATCCCCGCGATCGCCTTCGCGAGCGTCTTCGGGTACTCGATGCCGCTGCCGGCGTTGGTGCGATCGATCGTCGGCGCGTCGCGCCACGCGAACATGTCGCCGGTCTGCAGCACGCCCAGCGACGGGTAATGGACCCACGTGTCGCCGTTGGTGTGCCCGGCGCCGAAGTAGTAGAGGTCGATGCGATCCTTCCCGCGGCCGACCGAGAGCTTGTCCTTGTAGGTCTTCGACGGCAGGAACTTCGCCTTGTCGTCCTTGAAGGCGGGCATCTTCGCCATGTTCGCCTTGGTGTTTTCATGGGCGACGATTTCGACGTTCGGGAACCCCTCGTTGCTGCCGGTGTGATCACCGTGCGTATGCGTGTTGATGATCGTCGTGATCGGCTTGTCGGTGACCTTCTTGATTTTCTCGATGATTGACGGTCCGTAGTTCGACAGCTTCGTATCGACGACCGTCACGCCGTTTGCGCCCACGAGCACGCCGACATTGCCGCCGGTGAATTCGTTGCCCGGCGTCGACGATCCGATCACATACAGGTTGTCCTTGACCTTGACGAGATCCGGCAGCGGTGGCCTCGCCTGATTCTGCTGGGCCGCGACCGCCCCGCCGACGGTCAGCAATCCCGCGAGTGCGAGCACTCGATTCATGTAATCCTCCGTACGTATGTGGATTATAGGAGGACACGCTGTATACCTGGTACGCGCCGGAACGGGGCACAGGGAGATGCGAAACCGTGCAGATTCGTCGGTTTCGTCGCGGTATTGAACTTGCGATCGGCCGAGGTCCCCGGTTATGGTGATGACGGTGATGGATACGGCTTCGCGCAACGAGCAACGGGTTCTGATCATCGACGACGACGCGGCGACAACCCAGACCTTCGCCGTGATTCTGCGTCTCGAGGGGTATCAGGTGCGCACGGCGATTACCGCGAACGACGGCCTTCGCGAGGTTTCCGAATTCCAGCCGGACGCGATCATCGTCGACCTGCGGATGCCGCTCATCAACGGATTCGGATTCCTCTACCGGCTGCGCGAACAGAACGTCGGTCAGAAAACACCGGTCGCCATCGTCACCGGTGACGTCTCGCTCGACGACGATGCGCTCGACGAGCTGCGAGAGCTCGGCGCCGACATCTGCTTCAAACCGCTCTGGACCGACGATCTGGTCGGACTCGCCGATAAACTTCTCAGTCATTGACAAAATGGGGCTCCGCCCCATACCCGCGCCTTCGCGCGTAGCGCTTCGGCGGAACGCCGTGCGCGCCGTTGTCGCGGGGCTGGTACTGCTTGCATCGGCAGGAATCGCGATTCTCTCGTCTGCGGGCTGTCATGCGTCTGCGCGGCCCGCGTCCGCGTCGCCGCCGGCGGCTCCCGCGTCCGCACAGTACGATGCGCCCGGCAGCGGGCACCTGCTGCGCGCGGTCGCGGAAAACGGACGCTTCCTCACGCTCGAAGACGGATCGCGCTGGGAGATTCACCCGCGCGACCGGTTCCGCACGGCGGAGTGGGAACCCGATTCGAGTATCAGCGTCCGGACCACGCGGCCCGACGATGGGTACAGCTACGAGATTGTGAACACGAGTGTCGACGACTCCGCCCCCGCGCGGCTCGTTTCGCGATAGCATTGCCGGGATGAGCAAGACCTTTCTGCTGATCGGCGCGCTCGCCGGAGCCGTCGGCGTCGCCCTCGGAGCGTTCGGCGCTCACGCGCTGCGCAGCCGCGTGTCGCCCGAGATGCTCGCCGTGTTCGAGACCGGCGTCCGCTACCAGATGTATCACGCGCTCGCGCTCGTCGCGGTGGCCGCGCTCGAGCCGCGCCTGGGCGGGTATCTCGTCGCCACCGCGGGCTGGGCGTTCACCATCGGTATCGTGCTCTTCTCGGGGAGCCTCTACGCGCTAGCGCTCTCCGGCACCACCCTGTTCGGGATCGTGACGCCGTTCGGCGGGCTCGCATTCCTCGTCGGCTGGGCGGCTCTGGCGGTTGCCGCCATCTGACGGTCACTTCCTGATTGCCATATCTTGACAATCAAGATGAGAGGCGGTAACGTCGCGGCGTGGGCGAGAACACCGACGTCATTCAGGGCACGCTCGACATGCTCATCCTCAAGACGCTCAGTCTCGAGCCGATGCACGGCTTCGGGATCGCGCGGCGGGTCGAGCAGATCTCGCGCGGTGTCTTCAAGGTCAATCCCGGATCGCTGCTGACGGCGCTGCAGCGCCTCGAGCGCGGCGGACTCGTCGACGCCGAGTGGCGGCAGACCGAAAACGCGCGCCGGGCGCGCGTCTATTCGCTGACGCGCGCAGGCCGGAAACAGCTGGATGCGTCCACGGCCGACTGGAACCGGCGCGCAGGCGCGATCGCGCGGCTGCTGAAAGCCGACGCGTAGCGCCATGTCGCTGTGGCGCCAGATCACCGGCGGCCTCCGCGTCCTGCTGCGCCGCGATCGCGCGGACCGCGACGTCGCCGACGAGGTGCAGCATTTTCTCGACGAAACGACCGACGCGTACCTCGCCCGTGGGCTCGCGGCGGCCGACGCACGGCGCGCGGCGCGCCTCGACGTCGGGAACGCCGCGATCGTGCGCGAACAGGTGCGCGGCGCGGCCTGGGAATACCGCGTCGCGACGATCGGGGCCGACATCCGCTACGGTCTCCGCCGCCTCCGCCGCGACGGCGGCTTCACCCTGACCGCCGTTCTCACGCTCGCGCTGGGCATCGGCGCCGCAACCGCGATCTTCAGCGCGGTCAATCCGATCCTGCTCGACCCGCTCCCGTACCCGCAGCCGGAGCGGCTCGTCGCCATTTCGGATCTCGGCGGCGATCGATCGCGCGTCGACGTGACGTACGGATCGTTCCGCGAGATCGCCGCGCGCAGCCGATCGCTCGACGCGCTCGCCGTCGCCCGGCCGTGGCAGGCGACGATCGTCGGATCCGGCGCGCCGGAACAGCTCGAGGGCCAGCGCGTCAGCGCGGCGTATTTCCGCGTGCTCGGCGTCACGCCCTTCGCCGGCCGCGGTTTCGAAGACGTCGACGATCGCGTCAACGGACCGAACGTCGTCGTCATCTCCGACGGCCTGTGGCGGCGGCGCTTCGCGGCCGACCCGGCGATCGTGGGCCGCGCCGTCACCCTCGACGACGCCGGCTACACCATCGTCGGCGTGATGCCGCGCGGGTTCGAGAACGTCACGGCGCCGGCCGCAGAGCTCTGGACGCCGCTGCAATACGATCCGTCGCTGCCCAAGGACGGCCGCGAGTGGGGCCACCATCTGCGGATGGTCGGGCGCCTGCGCGCCGATGCCGGCATTGACGCGGCGCGCCGGGAGCTCGACGCGATCGCCGCGGCGCCGAAACCGGACTTCGCGCGGCCGCCGTGGGCGACGCTCGGGAACGGCCTGCTCGTCACGCCGCTGCAGGACGAGATCGCGCGCGACGTCAGGCCGGCGCTCATCGCCGTCGTGGGCGCGGTGCTGCTGCTGCTCGCGATCGCATGCGTCAACGTGACGAGCCTGCAGCTCGCGCGCGGCGCCGGACGGCGGGGCGAATTCGCGATGCGCGCGGCGCTGGGCGCGGGACGCGGGCGGCTCGTGCAGCAGCTCCTCGTCGAGAGCGTGCTCCTCTCGACGGCGGCCGGCGCACTGGCCCTTCTCATCGCGAACGCCGGCGTCGGTGCTCTTGTCGCGCTCGCTCCGCCGGAGTTGCCCCGGGCCGGCGCGATTCGCGTCGACCTGGCGGCATTCGTGTTCGCCTTCGCGGTCGCCGCGTTCGTCGGTCTCGTCACCGGTGTCGCGCCGGCGCTGCAGGTGGCGCGCCTCGCTCCCGGCGACGGCATTCAGCGTGCGTCGGCGCGCATCGGCGGCGGCCATCAGACCGCCCGCCGTGTGCTCGTTGTCGCCGAAATCGCGCTGGCGCTCGTGCTGCTCGTCGGCGCAGGCCTCCTCTTGCGCAGCCTCACGCGTCTGTTTTCGATCGCGCCGGGTTTTGCGCCGTCGCACGTGCTGACGATGCAGGTGCAGAGTGCCGGTCAGCGGGTCGCGGCGCCTGCGAACACGCATCGATTCTTCAGCGCGGCGCTCGAGGCGGTCCGCGCCGTGCCGGGCGTCGAAGCGGCCGGCTTCAGCAGTCAGCTGCCGCTCTCCGGCTCGCGCGACTCGTACGGCGTGCATTTCGAGTCGACGCCGACCGGCCTCAGCGACGCGGACGGCGGCGCGTTCCGCTACGCGGTGACGCCGGGGTACATCGAGGCGATGGGCATCGCGCTGCGGCGGGGCCGCGCCGTCGATGCCCACGATGTGGACGGCGGGCCGGCGGTCGTCCTGATCAGCGAGTCGCTCGCGCGCAGCCGCTTCCCGAATACGGATCCGATCGGACAGCGCCTGCGGATCGGCCCGAGCGACGCGCCGTGGCGCACGATCGTCGGCGTCGTCGGCGGCGTGCGACAGATGTCGCTGGCGCTCGACGCCGCCGACGCAGTGTACGTGCCGGACGTCCAGTGGACGGCCTTCGCCGATCGCGCGATGTGGCTCGTGGTCCGCGCGCGCGGCAACGCCGCCGCGCTCGCGCCGGCAGTCAAGAACGCGATCTGGTCCGTGGATCGGGATCAGCCGATCGCGCGCGTGTCGACGCTCGACACGATCGTGGAAGCGTCGGCGGCGGAGCGGCGGTTCGCGCTCGTGATCTTCGAGTGGTTCGCGATCGGAGCGCTGCTGCTGGCGGCAATCGGCATCTACGGCGTCCTGTCGGGCAGCGTCGCCGAGCGGACGCGCGAACTCGGCGTCCGCGCGGCGCTCGGCGCGTCGCGGCGCGACATCCTCGCCCTCGTGCTCGGCCAGGGTCTCGCGCTGACGCTCGTCGGCGCCACGGCCGGGCTCGTCGGCGCGGCGGCGGCGAGCCGCGCGCTCGCCACACTGCTCTTCGGCGTCTCGCGGCTCGATCCCGCGACGTATGCCGCAGTCGTCGTCGTGCTCGGCGGCGTTTCGGCCCTTGCCTGCAGCGTCCCCGCGTGGCGCGCGTCGCGCGTGGATCCCGCGATCACTCTCCGCGCCGAATGACGGTACAATTCTCGCCATCGCCCGGATGCAGATCTGGATTGTCGTCGCCGCGTACAACGAAGCGGACCGGCTGGAGGCGACGCTCCGCGATCTGCTGACGACCGGCCCTGGACACGTCGACATCGTCGTCGTTGACGACGGCTCGACGGACGCCACGGGCAGCGTGGCCGCGCGGTTTCCCGTCTGGACGCTGCGGCATCCGATCAACTGCGGTCAGGGTGCGGCGATTCGCACCGGCATCGCGTTCGCGCTCGATCGCGGCGCCGACGTCATCGTCACCTTCGACGGCGACGGCCAGCACGACGCATCCGACATCTCCGGACTCGTCGCGCCGATTCTGGAGCGTCGCGCGGACGTCGTGCTCGGATCGCGCTTTCTGGGCCGCGCGATCGACATGCCGACCGGCCGCCGGCTGCTGCTGGCGGCGGCGCGCTGGTTCACGCGTCTCGTCGCGCGCGTCGCCGTGACCGATCCGCAGAACGGCCTTCGCGCGTTTTCGCGCAACGCCGCGCGCGAAATCCGGATCGCGCAGGACGGGATGGCGCACGCCGAGGAGATCGTCGAACAGCTTCCCGCGCGGCGCCTCCGGTTCTGCGAGGCGCCGGTCACGGTGCGGTACACGCCCGAAACGCTTGCGAAAGGCCAGCGTTCGTGGAACGCGATCCGCATCGTCGGGCATCTCATCGCGGGACGGATGATCAAGTGAACGGATTTCAGTGGATTGCCGAGACGGCGATCGCGGCCGCGGTCGCGTCGGAGTTCGTTCCGCGGCGGCATACGCTGTCGCTGCGGGTCCGCGCGCTGCGCGTCGTGATTCTCGCCGCCGCCGCCGGCGCGATCGCGCGGCCCGACGATGTCACGCGAGTCGCGCACGTATTCGGCATCGGTCGCGGCGCCGACATCGTCCTCTACGTGCTCGCGCTCGCGTTCGTCGCACTCTCGTTCTATTTCTACACGCAGCAGCTGCGGCTGCGCCGGGACCTGAGCGCGCTCGCGTCGCAGATGGCGCTGAAGGAAGCCAGACGCGGCGGGACGGGCCTCCCGGGCGAGCGGTCCGCCGGCGACCGCGTGTCGTGACGGCGCCTCCACGCCCGGAAGCCTTCACCGCCGCCTGCGCCGCCGCCTGCCTGCTCGTCGCAGGCGCGTACGCCAACCATTTCCACAACGATTTTCATTTCGACGACGACCACACCATCCAGACGAACGCATTCGTGCGCGACGTCCGCAACATTCCCCGGTTCTTCGTCGACGCGTCGACGTTCAGCGCGCTGCCGTCGCACCAGAGCTACCGCCCGCTGGTGACGGCGACGTTCGCGGTCGACTACGCCGTCGGCGGCGGACTGAACGCGCGGGCGTTTCACGCGACGAGCTTCGCGTTGTTCGCGATCCAGTGTCTGCTGATGTACGCGCTGTTCACGCGGCTGATGGATGCCGCGGCGCCGGATCCCGCCAACCGCTGGGTCGCGCTGCTCGCGGCGACCGCGTACGGCGTCCACCCGGCGAACGCGGAGACGGTCAACTACATCATCGCGCGCTCGGAAATCCTCTCGACACTGGGCGTAGTCCTCGCCTTCGTCCTGGTGGCTTCATCGGGCGGCCGTCATCCGTCGGCTGTTTCGTCCGGGAATCGCGTCTGGCGCCCGTGGGGTCTGTATCTGATTCCCGCCGCGGCCGGCATGCTGGCCAAGGAACAGGCCGCGATGTTCGCGCTCCTGCTGTTCGTGTACGTCGCCATCGTCGAACGACAGCGATCGATTCTGGAGGCGCTGTCGCCGAAGGAGATCGGCGCAACGGTGCGCGAGACGTGGCCCGCATTTCTGGTCTGCGGCGCTCTCGCCGTGCTCGGCCAGCGGATGGCGCCGTCGTTCGTGCCGGGCGGCGCGTCGCGCATGCACTACCTGATCACGCAGCCCTTCGTGATCGTTCATTATGTCGAGGCGTTCTTCCTGCCAATCCGGCTCAGCGCGGACAGCGACTGGCAGGCAATCGCGGACCCCTTCGACGCGCGCGTCGTCGCCGGCGCCGGCGCGATCGTGTGTCTCGTCGCCGCGGCGGCGTACGCGTCTCGACGCCGCGAAACGCGCCCGATCGCGTTCGGCCTGCTGTGGTTCCTGATCGCGCTGCTGCCGACGTCCAGCGTCATCCCGCTCGCCGAGGTCCTGAACGATCACCGCACGTATTTTCCGTACGTCGGCCTGACGCTCGCCGTGGCGTGGTCGCTGCGGCTCGTTGCCGCGCGGACGACGGCGATGCGGCGCGCCGTTGTTGCGGGTAGCGTCGTCGCGATCCTCGCGCTGGCGTGGGGAACGCACGAGCGCAACATCGTGTGGCGGACCGAAGAGTCGCTGTGGCTCGACGTGACGCGGAAGAGTCCTGACAACGGGCGCGGGTTGATGACGTACGGCGTCATCCGGATGGGCCAGGGCGATTACACGACGGCCGACGAGTATTTTCAGCGCGCGCTCGCGCTCGTTCCCGAATACTCGTACCTGCACGTCAACATGGCGATCCTCAAAGGCGCGCTGCATCAGCCGTCCGAGGCCGAGCGGCATTTCCTCGCCGCGCAGCGGTTCGATCCCGACAATCCCGTCTGCTATTTCTTTTACGCGCGCTGGCTCGCCGAACAGGGGCGCATCGCGGACGCCACCGCGCAGGCAACGCGCGCGATTGCGCTGAGCCCGGGCTACGCCGACGCCCAGGATTTGCTCAAGTCCCTGAACGCAGGTCGACGGTGACCGGATCGCCCTTCATCTCGACGTCGCGTTCCGTCTTGCGGCCGCCGGCGTACACGGTCAGCCGGTAGGCGCCCGGCGCGACGTCGTCGAACGCAAAGCGGCCGTCGGCGTCGGCGAGCGTCGCGTACGGCGTGCTCGTCGATAGAATCTCGGCGGCCATCGCCGGATGGATGTCGCAGCCGACGTGGTAGAACCCGTCGGCTGGAAACTTGAAGGTGTACGAGGTTCCCGTCGGGATCGCGACGTTGAACGTGTCTGCGCGCGTCTCTTCGTTGCTGACATGCACGTTGTGCAGCGTGTCGTCGCTGTTGCGGAATTCCACCGGTTGCCCCGTGCGCACGAGCAGCACTGCCGGCCCGAACGTCTGACCCACTTGATCCATGACGGGCGCCTCCGACTGCGGCTGAGACTCTCTCGGCGTTGTCGGCTCGAGTACCACGATCACGGTACCGCTGGTCGCCGCCGCGGCAGTCCCGCTGACGGTTCCCGGCGCCGCGGGCTTCGACGCAGGCGGCGGCGTCCGGGTCTGCTCAGCGGCCGGAGGCGGCGCCGCGTTCGAGCACGCGCTCATCGCGAGTGCGGCGAGTGCCGCTCGAAGGCGCTTCATTTCGGCCGTTTGAGGATGAAAAGCATGCCGGCCGACGTCTGCGGCTGGGTGCCGGTCACCTCCCAGTTATCGGCGCCCAGGTGATTCAACTCCGCGGCGATGTCCTGGCCCGGACGAACGACGATCGTCCGGTATTCCCACGCCTGACGCTTCCGTTCGATGCCGCCGCTGATCTGCACCGGCGGCGCGGACTGCACGCGCACGTTCATGTGCGCATCGGGCGTCACGTCCTGCACGCTCACCGAAATCGCCTCGGGCTTCGTGCGATTTTCAATCCAGACGCGGGCATCGGTCGGCTGACCCGGATACTTCTGAGGCGCGGCAATCATCGCCGAGCCGCCGAGCAGCATCACCGCGCACGACATCGCACCCACGATCGGCTTCGTCATTTTCTTTCTCCGTTCTCCGTTCTCCGTTCTCCGTTCTTCCTTCGCAGTCTTTTCAGCCCTCGGCTCTACCCAGTAAGGACGCCAACCGCGGCCGCAAGGCCGGCGATCGACCGCAGCCGCGGACAGTCGCAATCGGGATACAGATCCGCCTCGTCGATCAGAATCGCCCGGAGTCCCGCGGCGCGGGCGCCCACGACGTCGACGTGGTAAAGGTCGCCGACGTGCACGGTGGACGCCGGGCTGCTGCCGGTGCGCGCGAGCGCGAGCTGGAAGAACCGCGGGTCGGGCTTCTCGACACCCTCATCGCAGGAATCGAAGACCGCGTCGAACGCGTCGTGGATCCCGAGGCGCGTGAACGCGTGGTGCAGCGTCCCATTCGCATTCGAAACCACGACGAGCCGGCACCCGAGCGCGCGCAGCGCCGCGAGCGCCGGCCGAACCTCCTCGCCGACCGTTTCCCACAGGTTGTGTCGCTGGTGATACGCGTGCAGATCGGCGAGCGCGGCGTCGGTCCGCGAGTCGAGCGCGACGCCGGCGTGCTGCAGGACGAGGTTGAAGTACGTCCAGCCGCGCTGCTGATCGTTGGTCGACTGAATCGTCTCTCCACAATCGATCCGCTTCTTCGCGTACGGCTCGGCCGCGCGCAGCGCCGCCGCGCTCACCTCGACGCCGTGACGGCCGAGCGCGTCGCTGACACGGGTCCAGTTCGGATACACGAGCACGCCGCCGGCGTCCAGGAACACGGTTTCAATCGCCACGGCTTCAGCTTACACTGAGGAGATTGACGGCCCTCCCGGGCCGCACCCCACGATTCATGTCCAATCGCACGGCTCTGGTCGTCGGCATCGCGCTCCTGGCGGCGTCGGTCCTGTGGCTCGGCACCCGCTACGCGCGGCAGCATGGCGACGCCGGCGGCGGATACGCGTCCGCCGACGACGGCGCGGTCACGCTGCGGTTTTTCAGAAATCCGCGTCCGATGGCGCAATTCGCCGCGCGGACGATCGACGGGCACGACCTCTCATCGTCGTCGCTGCGCGGCAAGGTGACGATCGTCAACTTCTGGGCGACGTGGTGCCCGCCGTGCCGGGCGGAGATTCCGGATCTCGTCAAGCTCCAGGACAAATACCGCGATCGCCTGCAGATCATCGGCATCTCCGAAGACGAGGACGGCGCCGACAAGGTCGTCCGCTTCGCCGCCGACCACGACATGAATTACCCGATCGTGATGAACTCGCCGGAGCTCGAGGGGAAATTTCCCGGCGTCGGCGCGCTGCCGACCTCCTTCATCATCGATCGCGACGGGCGCATCGTGCAGAAGCACGTCGGCATGCTGCGCGCGGAAGTCACCGAACTGGAAACGCGCCACCTGTCGGGCCTTCCGGTCGAGGCGAAGATCGAAGAAGTCGATCAGACGCAGAAGCTGGAGCTCGGCGCGAACGCCCAGGCGTTGACGATTCCCGGAATCGATCTCGCGAAGCTGCCGCCCGCCAGACGGACCGAGGCGCTCGAGAAGCTGAACTCCGAAGGGTGCACGTGCGGCTGCGACCTGACGCTCGCGCGGTGCCGCGTCGACGATCCGACCTGCAGCGTCAGCCTGCCGCTCGCGCGCAAGATCGTCGAACAACTTGCATCGCAGCGATAGAATCGGGCCCATGCGCATGGGCGGCCGCGCGCTGATCGTGTGTGGACTTCTGGCGTGGTGCGCCGCCGTCGGGCGGGCTCCCGATTTCGCTCTACGCGCGTCGGCCCGCGAGCAGGCGCCCGCACCGTCGACGGGCTTCGTCGGCTCGAAGGGGTGCGAGCGGTGTCACGCCGACATCTACACCCGCTGGGCAAAGACGCGGATGGCCAACGTCGTCCGCGATCCGAAGCAGCATCCCGACGCGTTCATTCCCGACTTCTCGATTCCCGATCCGCTGGTGACGTTCAGAAAGGAAGACGTCGCCTTCATCTACGGCAGCAAGTGGAAGCAGCGCTACTTCACGAAAATCGGCGACGACTATTTTCCGCTCGGGGCGCAGTGGGATGTGACGCACAGACTCTGGCGGCGGTACTTCGTCGCGGACAACACCGACTGGTGGGTGCCGCACTATCCCGCCGACAATCTGAAGCGGCCGACAGGACCGACCTGCGACGGCTGCCACTCCGTCGAATACGACGTGCGCACGAAACAGGTCGCGGAGTGGAACGTCGGCTGCGAGAAGTGCCACGGTCCCGGCGCGGCACACACGGCGCGGCCCGCGCGCGACAACATCTTCAATCCCGCCCGCGCCGACGCCGTGCATGCGAACGACACCTGCATTCAGTGCCATTCGCAGGGACAGCCGCTCACCAGTCCGATTGAGGGCCGCTATTACGACTGGCCCGTCGGCTTCCACGTCGGCCAGAACCTGAGCGACTTCTGGAAGCTGGATCCTCCCGAGCCGGGCAGACAGGACTTCCTCTATTTCGCCGACGGCACCGCGCACAAGAACCGGATGCAGGGGAACGACTTCGTCACGAGCCGCATGTATCAGCGCGGCGTCACCTGCTTCAACTGTCACGACGTGCACGGCACGAACGAAAACGCGGACCTGCGCCGGCCCGTAGCGACCGTCTGCCTCCAGTGCCACGGACCGCAGTCGCCGAACGGCCCGCACACGCCGACGCTCGAAGCGCACACGCATCACAAAGCGGGATCGCCGGGCAGCGCGTGCGTCGCGTGCCACATGCCGCAGATCGAGCAGACGATCGCCGACGTCAACGTCCGCAGCCACACGTTCCGCTTCATCACGCCGACGACGACGGATCGCCTGAAGGTGCCGAACCCGTGCACGACGTGCCACGCGGACAGGACGACGGCGTGGGCGACCGCGGCGCTGCGATCGTGGCCGGAATTCTCGCCGTGGAGAGTGGGCGGCTAAAGCAGTTTTCTTTTCGATGTAGCGCGGTGGCGGTCCTTCGTCCTTGGTTCCAGGTCTGTCCTTGGTCCTTGGTCGTGCTTGGTCCAGCGCACTTGGTCCATCGTGCTTCGTCCCATGAACGATTCGGCGACGGCACCCTGTGCTCTGCGCCAAGGACGATCGGGACGACCCAGGACCCAGGACGGACCAGGGACCAAGAAAACCAAGCCCCAAGGACGATTCCGGTCCTGCCGTACTACACCGACACGAAAAACCCCCTAGCCCTCAGCCCTCAGCCCTTATCGCATTCGCAACGTAATCGCCCGTCTCCCTGGTCCCCAGACTTCCGCCGATTTCCTTCGTGCCGTTGCCGGTGACGACCGCCTGCTTCACGGCCGCTTCGATCGCGGCGGCCTCGCGGGCCATCCCGAGATACTCGAGCATCATCGCGGCGGAGAGGATCGCGCCCATCGGGTTGGCGACGTTCTTCCCTGCCAGCGGCGGCGCTGATCCGTGCACCGGCTCGAACATCGACGTCCGGCCGGGGTGCAGGTTGCC
>Ga0075425_100003286_pt1 | contig 16408 bp, 17 predicted proteins | sample SoiMethybrSBSTD4_FD_75300 | JGI IMG/M metagenome (GOLD analysis project Ga0075425, IMG submission 75300) | Bulk soil microbial communities from a Populus tree surrounding site in Tennessee, USA - Soil MetaG P. TD hybrid SBSTD4 | ecosystem: Environmental > Terrestrial > Soil > Tree plantation... | reverse complement strand
CCGCTCGGCGGCCGCGTGCTGTTCGGCTCGGTGTTCGGCAATCCCGCCGATCTCGTCCGCGTCGTGACGCTGCTGCTCGCGGGCACGCCGAACGTGCTCGGCGCGGCCGGCGATGCGTGGCTGCGCTTTCTCGGAGGCTCTCTGCTCGCGCCGTTGGCAGTCGCCGTCGCTTTGATGACGTGGATCGTCGCGCCGCTCGCCGCGGGAGTACGGCTCATGGCGACCCGCGATTTATGACCTCCGGCCGCTAGGTCATGGACACGGATTCGAGCGCCGCACGATCGACGACTACAAATCCGTCCTTCTCGGTGTGCACGACGTCGTCTTTGCCCCAGCGGCTCATGATGCGAATCGACGTCTCGATCGTCGTGCCGATCATGTCCGCGAGCTCCTGGCGCGAGAGCGTCAGCGCGATGAACGTTCCGTCCTGACGCTTCTGACCCATGTCGTCGGCCAGCTTCAGGAAGAACCGGGCCATCCGCGCTTCGATGCGCCCTCCCGACAGTTCCGTCAGCCGGTTCGTCAATTCGACGAGCCGGTGTGTGAGTCCGACGAGCAGTCCGCGGACGAGACTCGGGCGCGTCTCGAGGAGATTGAAGAACGCCTGCCGCGGCAGCAGCAGACACGTCGTGGGCTCGAGCGCGACGGCGCTTGCCGGGTAGGGTCGCGATTCGTAGACGGCGACGGCGCCGACCGAATCGCCGGGACCAAAAAGCTCGAGGATGACGTCGGTTCCGCGCGGCGTCATCTTGAACACCTTCACGCGTCCGGTGATCACCGTGTAGAGCATCTCCGAGCTGTCGCCTTCGCTGAAGAGCGTCGCACCCTTGTCGAACTGGCGCGTGCTCGCGACCACCGCCAGCTGCTGGCGATCCTCGGCCGTCACCCGCCGGAACAGCGGGCTTCGACGCAGCGCCTCGTCGACGCCCTCGCGCATATGACCGCGATCATAGCGTCAGCGTCCACGCGCGGCTACGCTCAGAGACGGAGGATTTTCATGGTCGATCGTCCCGCATCCACGACCGTCGGCGCCATCGTTGCCGCCGACTTCCGGACCGCTGCAATCTTCGATCGATTCGGCATCGACTTCTGCTGCGGAGGCCAGCGGTCGTTCGACGATGCATGCCGCTCTGCGGCTGCCGATCCGTACGACGTCGCACGCGCTCTGAACGCGCTGCCGCCGACGCCGGCGCAATCCGATGATCCGGGCGCTTGGCGCCTCGATCAGCTCATCGATCACATCGTCGCAACACATCACGCGTACGTGCGCGAGACGCTGCCCGTCATCACCGGACACCTGGAAAGGCTCGTCAACGCGCACGCCGAACGGCATCCCGAGCTGATGCGAATCCTGGCCCACTTCATCCGCTTGAGCCGCGACCTCCAGCAGCACATGAGGAAAGAGGAGCAGGTGCTGTTTCCGTACGTCCGCGAGCTCGCTCTGACCGCCCCCGGCGGACGGCGGACGCGCAGCCCGTTTGGAAGCGTCGAGAATCCGATCCGGATGATGGAGCGCGAGCACCGTGACGCCGGCGACGAGATGCACGCCATCCGCGTCCTGACGGGCGGGTACACGGCGCCGGCGGACGGCTGCGGCACCTACGAGGTCTGCATGAATGAGCTCGCGCAGTTCGAGCGCGATCTCCACCGGCACGTGCACCTCGAAAACAACGTCCTGTTCCCCAGGGCGATCGATCTCGAGAATGGCTGCTGAAGCCGACGTCCGCGCCGCGCTGCATGAAGTGATCGATCCCGAACTGGGAGTCAACATCGTCGACCTCGGCCTCGTGTACGGCATCGACGTCAATCCGGAGGGCGAGGTGCGCGTCACCATGACGATGACGAGCCCCGCGTGTCCGATGCGCGACTATCTCGAGGGTCTCGTCGAGTCGTCCATCATTGAGCGCGTGCCGGATGTCCGCTCTGTCGTCGTCGACATCGTCGATGAGCCGCCGTGGTCGCCCGATCGGATGTCAGAAGCCGCGCGCCGGCAGCTCGAGTGAAGTTGAAGCTCGGTCGCGCGCCATTCCTGCTGGCCGCCATGTTGTCGCTCGCGTACGGCGTCTGGATGGGCCTGCTGCGTGTCGGCTGGGTGCTTCCGCTTCCGTGGCCGGACCAGCTGATCCTCCACGGTCCGCTGATGGTCGGCGGATTCCTTGGCACGCTCATCGGTCTCGAGCGCGCGGTCGGCATCGGCCGGCGGTGGGCGTACACGGCGCCGCTCTGCACCGCCGCCGGATCGTTTGCGCTGGTGCTCGGTCCCCCGGGCCGCGGCGGCGCCTGGCTCGTCACGGCCGGCAGCATCGTCGTCGTCGCCGTGTTCGTGTCGATCCTGATCCGCCATGCGACTGCGTTTACCGGCGTGATGCTGATTGCGGCGGTGATGTGGACCATCGGCAACGGACTCTGGCTGGCTGGCGCGTCGATCTATCGCGTCGTGGTCTGGTGGATCGCGTTCGTCGTCCTGACGATCGCCGGCGAACGGCTCGAGCTGAACCGGGTCCTGAAACCGCCGGCTGCGACGCTGTCGTTGCTCTTCTCGGCGGTCGGGCTCGTCGTGGCCGGCGCGTGCATCGCCGTTCCGCAACCGGCGCTCGGTCTGCGCATTCTCGGCGCGGGACTCGGGGGAATCAGCGGCTGGCTTTGCGCATACGACATCGCGCGGAAGACGGTCCGCCTGGGCGGCGAGCGGAGGTTCATCGCGGTGTGTCTGCTGTCCGGTTACGTCTGGCTGGGGGTCGGCGGCATCATCGCGCTGTCGATCGGGGCAGCGACACCGGGCGTGTCGTACGACGCCGTGGTGCACGCCGTGTTTCTCGGATTTGCCTTCGCGATGATCCTCGGTCACGCGCCGATCGTCTTTCCGGCGGTTCTCGGCGTGCCGATGCCTTTCACGTCCAGTCTTTATGGACCGCTTGTGATGCTGCACGCATCCGTGGCCGTGAGACTGATCGGGGATCTGATCGAGCCTCTCGCGCGCCTGCGGGCGTGGGGGGGACTCCTCAACGCGGCAGCGCTGCTGCTGTTCGTTCTCAACACCGCCCGGGTGATGGTGTTCGCTCGAGTTCGAAACGATTCCCCCGGACGGTGACGTTCTTTGGATCGATCCCGTGCGATGAGTGTGAAATCTGTGTGGCAGGGTTGTACGGGCGGTGTCGCGACGCCTACAATCGATCGATCGTGCCTTTTCGCTCGCTCTGCGCGGGGGTTGCGCTGGCGCTGGCTCTTCCATCGACGGCCGCGGCGCAGTCGGATCCCGCCGTCAACGCGCCGCCGCACCTCACCGACATCGGCGATCTCTGGCGCCTCGTCCGCCACAAGGAATCGGGCGACGATGACGTCGAGTCCGGCAAGAAATTTCTCGTCATCGCTCCGTCCATCGGATCGAAGCCGTCGACGGGTCTCAACGGCGGCCTGTCGGGAAACCTCGCGTTCTACTCCGGCGATCCATCAACGACGCACATCTCCACGGTCAACGGCGGTTTCAAGGTGTCGCAGAAAGGGCAGCTGCTCACCGGCGTCCGCATCAACGCCTTCAGCAGCGGCGATCGCTGGTTCTTCCAGGGCGACAACCGTTTTTCGCTGACGTCGCAGAATACATACGGCCTTGGCGGCGAGACGCTGTCGAGCGACGTCGAGAACGTGAAATACGACTACGTGCGCCTGTTCGAAGGAGCGTACCGGCATGTCGCGCCCGGGTTGTTCGTCGGCGGCGGCATCAACCTGAGCGAACATTCGAACGTGCGTCCCGGCCAGGCGTCCGTGGCGACGTGGGACGACTCGGCATACATCGAGTACAGCGAACAGCACGGGTTCGATCCGGCCGGGCAGACCTCGGGCGGCGCCAATTTCGGAGTCTTCTACGACACCCGCGACAACGCAATCAACGCGCGCCGCGGGTGGCTGGCAAGCGCGTCCTACCGGACGTACTTCGACGGCTTTCTCGGCGGCGACTCGAACTGGCAGGAGCTGTATCTCGACGTCCGCGCGTATCGCAAGATCTCGCGCGACGCGCGCCATCGGCTGGCGTTCTGGGCGCTTGGCGATCTCGTCACCGGCGGCATTGCGCCGTATCTCGATCTGCCCGCGACCGCAAGCAACGACGGTCGATCCGCGCGGGGCTATGCGGAAGGGCGGTATCGCGGCGAACATCTTCTGTACGGCGAGATGGAGTACCGGGGGACGATCACGCCGAGCGGCCTGGTCGGAGTCGTCGCGTTCCTCAACATGACGACCGTCGACAATGCGCAGACCGGCGATCATCTGTTCGAGTCGGTGGCGCCGGCGGCCGGGTTCGGATTCCGGTTCCTCCTCAACAAACGCTCCCGCACGAACCTCTGCACCGATTACGGCTGGGGCGAGCATGGCTCACGCGGTTTTTATCTCGCCATTCAAGAAGCTTTCTAGTTTCCTGATTCGTTCCTGATTCGCGGATCTTTCACCGTCTCGTCTCCACCCGGTCGCAGGCGCGTGCCTACACTCGGGCATGACTTGGCGCAGTGCTCGCGGGTCGCGTCGGTGGGCGTGGATGGCCGTCCTCGCCGGCGGAGTATTCGCGGCCTGGACCGCGCGCGCGTTCCACCGGACGCCGACGGTCCATGCGACGACCGCCGCCGTCACGCAGGGCACGATCGTGCGGCCAATCATCGCCACCGGGTCGCTGCAGGCGGTGACCACCGTCCAGGTCGGCGCGCAGGTTTCCGGGACGATTGCCTCGCTCGGAGCGGACTTCAACTCCATCGTGCACGCCGGTCAGGTGATTGCGACGCTCGATCCGGCGCTCTTCGACGCGGCGCTCGGCGAAGCGGACGCGCGCGTCGGCGAGGCGCAGGCGGCGCTGCAGCAGGCGCAGGCGGCGCAGAACGAGCGGGTGGCCGCCGAGAACGACGCGCGCATGAAGCTGGTGCGCGCCGAAGAGCTGTCGAAACGCGAGCTGATCCCGCAGTCGGATCTCGATGCCGCGCGGACCGCGATGGACGAGGCGTCGGCGGACGTGAAGTCGGGCGATGCCGACATCGCCCAGGCGAGCGCAGGCGTCGCCCAGGCAAACGCCGCCGTGACGCAGGCCCGGGTCAATCGCGATCACACCATCATTACGTCCCCGATCGACGGCATCGTGGTCGCTCGCAACGTCGACGTCGGACAGACCGTCGCCTCGTCGGTGCAGGCGCCCATCCTGTTCGCCATCGCGGCCGATCTGCGCCGGATGCAGGTCGAAGTCGACATCGACGAGGCGGATATTGGAGGCGTCGCTGCGGGCGAGGACGCGTCGTTCGCCGTGGAATCCTATCCGGACGAGATGTTCCACGGACGCGTTGCCGCCGTGCGCCTTCAGCCGATCGTGCAATCGACGGCGGGCGCGGCGGCGCCCTCCGGGACCGCCGCGTCGTCGGCGGCCTCTGGCGCCAGCGTCGTCAGCTACGCGACGATGATCGAGGTCGCGAATCCCGACGAGAAACTGCGGCCCGGGATGACGGCGACCGTCACGCTCGACGGCGCGAGAGTCGACGCCGCGGTCCGCATTCCGAATGCAGCGCTGTCGTTCAGGCCGTCGATGGATGTGATGGCAGCGGCGGGGCAAGCCGACGCCAGGATCGCAGGCGGCAGCACCGATCCGACGAAGCGGACCGTCTGGCGATTCATCGACGGGCGCTTCGTGCCGATCGAGATCGAGGTGACCGTATCGGACCGCGCATGGACGAATCTCGTTCGTGGGCCGCTCGGCCCGGGCGATCAGCTCGTCACGGCGGCGTCGGTTGCGTTCGCACGCTGAGCGCGATCGCACCTGGCGCGGTCCGATTCCCCGGCGATTCCGCCGAAAAAACGGCAACAAAGGCGGCACACCCGTTGCGTTCGTCCAACGCACGCATGCGCGGCCGTTCGTCGAGCGGCGGACGATTACCTTGGAAACCGCCGACGCGAGCGCCCCGCAGGCGTCGTTCGCCAGAAGCTGCCCGAGAAGGGAGGAGGCCGGAATGGCGTCACGTCTGCTATCCTCTGCGCCGATGGATCGACGCAGCCTGCTGACGCGCGGAGGCCTCGCGCTCGCCGGATGGGGAATCGGGTGCGCGACGTCTTCTACTTCGGCCCCTTCCCGGTCCGGAACGCAGCGGCCGAAGTCCGCGCGCCCGGCGATCAACCTCGCACCGGTGCGCGCCTCGTGGGATCGCGTGCTGCGCACCACCGTCGGCCTGCGTCCGCATCGCGATTCCGGATTCGTTCTGCGCGCCGAAAAACTCGACTCGAAAACGCTGATCCACAACTACGGCCACGCCGGCGCCGGAATGTCGCTCGCGTGGGGCTGCGGCGTGCTGGTCGCCGAATTCGCGCAGGAGACGGGCGAGAGGCGGGCGGCCGTGCTCGGCTGCGGGTCGCCGGGACTCACCTCGGCGCGCCAACTCCAGCGCCGCGGCTACGCCGTCACGATTTACGCCGCGAGCGTGCCGCCCGACACGACGTCGAACATGTCGCTCGCCGGCTTCACGCCGACCACCGCGCTCGTGAACAACAATCGGCGGACGCCGGAATGGGACCGGCAGTTTCTGCGCGCGGCGGAGCTCTCGTATCGCGAGCTGCAGCTGATGGTCGGCCGCAAGTATGGCGTGTACTGGATGGACGCATATAACGCGACGGACAATCCGCAGGGCGGGCGAGGCGGCCGGGGCGGGCGAGGCGGGCAGGAGGATCCGAACATCGCGACCGACTCCGACCTGCTGCCGGATTACCTGCGTCCCAATCTCCATCGCGAGCTGCTCGGGCCCGGCGAACATCCCTTTCCGACGACGTATGCGACGCGGACGCTTGCGCTCTCGATCGAGCCGAATATCTACATGGACGCGCTCGTCCGGGATTTCCTCGACCACGGCGGGCGCATCGTCATCCGCAAGTTCGACACGCCGCGCGATCTGATGACGCTCGATGAGCCGGTCGTCGTCAATTGCAGCGGGCTCGGATCGGCGGCGCTGTTCGACGACAAGGAGCTCGTGCCGATCAAGGGTCAGCTGACGGCGATCGTGCCGCAGGCCGAAGTGACCTATCGCGCGAGCGGCCGGACGGCGAGCGGAGGTCAGGCGACGATCAATCCGCGCAGCGACGGCATCATCGTCGGCAACCTGCAGGATCGCGGGAACTGGTCGCTCGAGCCGGACGAGGAAGTCCGCCGGCGCAACGTCGACGCCGCGATCGAATTCTTCGCCGGGATGAAACCCCCCTCGCCGAAGGCGGCGCTCACGCAGTCCCGGCCGCCGGGTATCGCGCCCTCCCTCGAGACGTTCTTCGACCAGCAATCGTGACGACAGCCGGGTGCTCTTGCTATCTCCGTAGCAGGTATGCTATAGAAATAACATCTTGACCGCGCATTCCGATCTCACGCGCCGCGAGCGGCAGATTATGGACATCCTGTACCGGCTCGGGCGCGCGACGGCGGGCGACGTGATGGGCGAGCTGCCGGGCGACCCGGCGTACTCGACCGTTCGGACGCAGCTGCGAGTCCTCGAGGAAAAGGGGCACGTCCGCCACGAGGAAGAAGGACTGCGTTACGTCTACGTGCCGGCGCTGCCGCGGCATGCCGCGCGGAAGTCTGCGCTGCGGCATCTCGTCGAGACCTTCTTCGACGGGTCCGCGGAGAAGACCGTCGCCGCGCTGCTCGGCGGCGACGCCTCGAAGCTCTCCGAGGACGAGCTGAACCGGATCGCCGCGCTGGTGAAGAAAGCGAAGGAGGAATCGCGATGAGCTGGCTGTCGGGATTCGTGTTCGGCGCGACGATCAAAGTGACGATCGTCACCGCCATCGCGCTGGGCGCCGCTTCGGTGCTGCGCCGCCGATCCGCGGCCGTCCGCCACTGGGTGCTGGCGATGGCCGTCGTCTGCGCGGCAATCATGCCCGTGCTGCAGTTCGTGGTTCCCTCGTGGCATCTGCGGACGGTCGCCGATGCCGGCGGCCTGCTCGCGACGATTCAGGACGCCCCGACAGCGGCCAGCGACGCCGCGGCACCGCATGTCGCGACGCTGATGGAGCGCGCCGGTCTGCTGGCCGGCGGCGTGTGGATGGTCGGCATCGGCGTCAGCCTGCTGATTCTGCTGACGGGACTGGCGCGCCTCGGCTGGCTCGCCTCGCGCGCGACGCCGATCGTCGACGGGCCCTGGCATCGCGCGGCCGCGGATCTGTCCCGCGCTTACGGCCTCGATCGACCGGTCACGCTGCTGGCCACGCCGCACTCGTCGCTGCTCGCCACGTGGGGCTTCGTGCGTCCGCGGATCATTCTTCCGACATCGGCGCGGCAGTGGTCGGACGATCGCGTCCGCATCGTGCTGGGCCACGAACTCGCGCACGTGCGCCGCCGCGACTGGATCGCGCAAATGGCGGCGGAGGCGCTCGCGGCCGTCTATTGGTTCAATCCACTGGTCTTCTGGCTGCGCCGCCGGCTGGTGCAGGAAAGCGAGCAGGCTGCCGATGATGCGGTGCTGAGCCTGGGCGTAAACGGCGGCGCCTATGCGAGCGAGCTCGTCGATCTCGCGCGATCCCTCGTCACGCCGTCATTGCTGCCCGCGGCGTCGATCGCGCGCCGCTCGAATCTCGACAGGAGAGTCCGCGCCATGCTGAACACACAGCTCAATCGCACGCCCATCACGCGCACCGCGTGCGCGCTCGTCGTCGTCGCGCTCGCCGCCGTCACCGTTCCGCTCGCCGGTTTCGGCGCCCAGTCGGGTCCGGCGTCCCTCTCCGGCACCGTCGTCGATCAGCGCGGCGGCGGCATTCCGAACCTGACGCTGACGATGACGAGCGCCGCGAGCGCGAAGACGCAGTCGCGGACGGACGGCAGCGGCCGGTTCGCGTTCGGCGATCTGGCGGCCGGCAGCTACACGCTCGAAACGTCGGCGGCCGGTTTCCGGACGCTGCGCGCGACCCTGACGCTCAACGCGGGCGAGAACGCGACGCGCGACATCACGCTGCAGGTCGGCTCACTCGAGGAGACGATCACGGTGACGTCGAACGGACAGAATCTCGACGCGCCGCCGGCGCCGCAGCCGCGGCGGACGCCGCTGGCGGTGCCCGCGTACGATCCGGCGAAGCACCGCTGCGCGCAGGTGACGACGGGCGGATGCATCGAGCCGCCGACCAAGCTCGTCGACGTGAGGCCAATCTATCCGTGGAACCACCGCGGCGCCGAGGCCATTGTGGTGCTCGGCGCCCGCATCGGGTCTGACGGGCTGGTGAAGACGGTCGCGGTTCAGAGCGCGCCGGGCCCGGACTTCGCGCAAGCGGCGATTGACGCCGTGTCGCAGTGGCAGTTCTCGCCGACCTACCTTGGCGGTCAGCCGATCGACGTCGACATGAAGGTGACGGTGAACTTCAAAGTGCAGTGAGTTCGTCGGCTAACGTCGTCTCTCTTCTGCGCGCGCGCCCCTCAGGATGTCAGCCAGCGCGTAGTTTCCCTCGTGGCACGCATACTCGAAGACGCGATCGGTGGTCTTTGTCATCGGCAGGGCCGCCGACCACGGACGCGTGAACGTCGCCGGATCGTCCACCGTGAATTCGTAGAGCAGCGTCTTCGCGTCGACGCGCGTGAAGCGTTCGACGAGGTGAAGCTGCTCGCCCGATCCGCGGAAGTTCGTCTTGTCCGTGAAGTTCGTCGTATCCACCACGAGCGTGGCGCCGTCCCAGCGTCCGCGTGAGTCGCCCTGCCAGCGGCGGATCGCCGCCGGCGGATGCGCGCTGCCGTCCACCGCCACGAGGCGCGCGTCGTGGATCATTTCGTTGAGGATCACGACCCTCGATCCCATCTGAAAGATCTGCGCGTAATTGTTGTACGGCCCCGGCAGCATGGGCGGGCCCGCGTTGAACATCAGGCAGCGCTCGCCGAGCGATCGATTCTCCGGATCGTCGGCGGGATGCGCGCGCCGATCGGCCGCGCGATCGGCCGCGCGTGTCTGCGCGTCGGCGGTCAGGGCGGGAATTCTGCCGTCCGGTGGATCGGTGACGAGCGACGTCAACAGCCTGCCGCGGACGTTCGCGACGCGCGTCCCGCGCTCCCACCAGAATTCGTTGTAGGCGCCGCCGAGGTCGGCTTCGGCGGACCCGCCTTCGCGACGATCGCGATCGTTGCGCTCGATGGTGCGCTTCTCGAACGCGGCCGCTTCCTCCGGCGTGAACGTCGCCTTGCCGGCGAATTCCGCGGTCCGCTCGAGCGGCGTCAGCGTGGAGAACGCCCAGACGCCATCAAGATCCCCGATCTTCGCCGGGGCTTCGGCGGGCACGCTCTTGCGGGTCGGCGATTGTGCCGCGAGCGTCGCAGCAGCGGCGACGGCAAGCGCGAACCCACCGCACAGCCGAATCATCAGAGGAATCATACGGCATCCAGGCGCAAATCGAGTTCTGACGGCTTGCGCGCCTTGACGATGAACGTCGTCGGCATGATGCTCGCGCGTGGCACCGAATACCAGCGTGCCGGATCGACATGCGCTTCGTTCGCGAGCGCGGGATTGAGCGGCGTTTCCACCAGCGCCTCGATTCGCAGCCCCGCTTGAATGATCTGCCCGACGAACGTGCCGAGCGTCCAGCGCTGGATCACAATCGGCACGCCCTTCCACGATGCGTGTTCGTGAGGACCTTCGGTGAGGTACGGACTCGAGAAGGTGTACTGGGTTCCGTTCCATTCGAGGCAGCTGTAGACCGGGTGTTCGCCGCTGACGATGAAAGATCCGCCGGGACGCAAATAGCGGGCGACGTGGCCCATCGTCGTCGCAAGATCCGTCGTCCAGCCAAGCCCGTAGATGGAGAACACGAGATCGAAGTGCGCTGCCGGGATTCCGGGATCGACTTCCATCGGTGATTCGATCAGCCGCACCTTCGACGCGAACGGACGGAGCGTCTCCTCCGCGAACGCCATCTGAACGGCCGACAGATCCAGGCCCCAGAGCTCCCGCGCGCCTCGCTCGGCAAGATAGCGAAGCGAATGCCCGCTGCCGCATCCCAGCTCCAGGGCGCACATATCGGGAACGGCATCCAGAAGCTGAAGCATGTCTTCAGTGGGGGCCAGCGGACCGTACTCGGGCAGAGCCGTGCCGCCGTGGAATTTCGGAGCGACCTGGTTCCAGCCCTCGCGATTGATCGCGAGGAAGCGTTCCCGCTCGGTGATGTCAGTTTCTCCCGCGGCCGCGGCCGTAGTTCGTGCGATAGTGCTGATGGCACTGGACGCACGATTGATACAGGGCGTCGTTGACCTCGACGAGCGCGTCGACGTTTTTCGCGCGCGCCGCGCGGTACGCCGCCTGGCCGGCGTCGAGCATCAGCTTCGCATCGTCCATCCAGCGGCCCTGATCGCGGGCGCGGCCGGGCATCATCAGCAGATTCGCGGATTCGGCGAGCGTGAGCGTCTTGGCCTGCAGCTCGCCCCATTCGGCTTCGGTCGTCGGCGTACGCGTCTCGATGTAGAAGACAGCGTCGGAGGTCGGATAGATCATCCGGATCATCAGCTCGCTCATGCTCCCGACGTTCCGGGTCGGCGGCGCCGGGACCGCCGAAGCTGAAGGCGGCGGTGTGGGCGCCGTGGGCGCCGTGGGCAACGAAGCGGACTGCAGCGTGAGGATTGCCGTGGCCACGAGAAACAGCGCTCGCATGCCGATATAATAGCGGCTTCCATGTCACTCCTGCCGTTCTGTCAATGGCTCGCTGAAACGCGAGGCAGCATCGCGCTGCACGAATCGCTTTACATGTATCCGCTTCTCGAGTCGAGCCACGTTCTGACGCTTTGTCTGTTTGTGGGGCTCTCGGTCCTGCTCGATCTCCGTCTGCTCGGGATCACGCTGCGCAGGATACCGGTGTCCGAAGTCATCAATCGCATCATGCCGTGGATGGTGTTCGGCTTCATCCTGATGATCGTCACGGGCATCCTGCTGTTCTACGCGATTCCGATTCGGTCCTATCAGAACGTCTTCTTCCGGCTGAAGATGATCACGCTGGTCCTCGCCGGTCTCAACGCCTGGTTCTTCCACTCGGGCATCCACAAACGGGTGGGTGAGTGGGACAGCACGCTGCCTCCGCCGCGCCGCGCGCGAATGGCCGGCGTCCTGTCGCTGGTGTTCTGGGGAATCATCGTCGTGTCGGGCCGGATGATTGCCTACAACTGGTTCGACTGCGACATGAACCCTCCGGCCGCGTTCTACTGGGCTGCCGGATGCGTGCCCGGGGTGCGGTGATGTTCAGCTATTTTCACGCCATCGAATTCTCGGCCGCCGGTCAGATGATCAAGAACTCGACGTGGGCGTTCGCCGTCATCGAGTCGGTGCATCTGCTCGCGCTCGCCGTCATCGGCGGCGCGGTGCTGGTGGTGGACCTGCGGATGCTCGGCTTCGGACTGCGGCGTCAGACGGTCGCCGAGCTCGCGCGCGACGCGCAGCCGATTCTCGCCGCCAGCCTGTTCGTCATGCTGCTGACCGGCGCGATGCTCTTCATGTCCGAAGCGGTGAAGTGCTACTACAGCACGCCGTTCTGGGTGAAAATGTCGTCGCTCGCGCTGGCGATCCTGTTCACGTTTACCGTTCGGCGAAAGATTACGCGCGCGGACGAAGGACGGATCAGTCCGATCGGCTACAAGACGGTTGCGGTCCTCTCGCTGGCGTTGTGGTTTACGGTGGGAGCGGCGGGACGGTGGATCGGGTTTTCAGGATAGGGGGCCAAGGGCGAAGGGATCAGCCCTCAGCCCTCGGCCCTGAGAGGTTTCTGATTACTTCCCGCCGCGACCGCGGCCGGTAGCGGGCTTTGCGCCGCCTTCGGTCGGATCCGCGCCGTCGAGCGGCGCGCCGGTGCCCGACGAACCCAGGAACAGCTTTCGGCCGTCGGGAAATGTGATGTTGCGGCCGTTGGCGCGCGACAGCGAGTGGTCGCGCGTCTGATAGCCGTCGACGACGATCTCGGTCCCGTTGGCGAGCGACGTCTTGGTGATGCCGCGGCGGACCAGCGTATTCGGCGTTCCGCCCTCGACCATCCACTCCTCGCACTTCTGGCCCGAGGTGAACTGGCACCCGTCCTTGGCGTCGGGCTTCACGATCTCCAGGTGAATCCACGTGTGGGGGTTCACCCATTCGATCTTGGTGATCTTGCCCTTCAGCAGCACCGGCTTGTTCGGATCGAACTCGCCGCCGAATGCGTGGTGCGCCACGACGGGGACGCCGGCCGCCAGGATCGCCGCGCCGATCATGAGAGCTGCGAATCTACTTTTCATTACGACTCCTTGTTCCCCCGCAAAATACTTCCTCATAATTATACGCGCGGGCCGGTCAGCCCGGCCTCTACTGCTTTCTCTCGGTCTTCTTCTTCGCATCGTCCGCTTCTTTCATGCGGGCGCCGCGCAGAATGTTGCCCATCGCGTAATTACCCTCGTGGCAGGCGTATTCGTAGATGTGCTCGTTCGTCAGCGGCCACGTGAATTCGCCGGTCCACGCCTTCGCCCACGTTTTCGGATCGTCGATCGTGAAACGGTAGAGCAGCGTGTTCGGACCGGTGCGCGTGAAACGTTCGATGACGTGCAGATCAGGCGACGATCCGCGGAACCGCGTCTTTTCGGTGAAGTTCGTCGTATCGACGACGAGCGTGTCGCCCTCCCAGCGCCCGACCGAATCGCCCATCCACTTGCGAACGGTGGGCGGCAGGTGCTCCGCGTTCATCCGCACGACGCGAGCGTCGTGGACCATCTCGGTGAGAATCAGGACCGAATCCGGTGTCTGCACGATCTGGTGCAGGTTGTTGTAGAAATAGTCCGGAAGCGCCGGAGGACCGGAGGTCGATCCGAATCCCATCAGACACCGCTCGCCGAGAGGACGACGCTCCGGGTCGTCGTAGGCGCCGGGCGCGCGCTCGAACCCCGGATCGTTCTCCTGCGCGCCGGTGTCTGACGTCGCCGCCTGGTTCCGCGCCTGCGTCGCGCGCTGGCGCGCTTCGGCGGTGATCGGCGGCACGCGGCCGTCCGGCGGATCGATGACGAGCGATGCGCGCTTCTTGCCGTCGACGATCGTGTACTGCGATCCGGAATCGATCCAGAAGCTGTTGTAGCCGCCGACGTTGCCGGCCGCGCCGACCGAGCCGTCGCCGCCCACCGGCGGCGCTTTGCGATCGGCGTCGAGCGCGCGATCCTGGACGACCTTGCGCTGCGCGGTCTGCTTCTCGAGCCTCGCTGCGTCCTCGTCGGACAGGACCAGCGGCGAGCTCGCCGCGCGCTCCACCGGCGTGAGCGTCGCGAGGTCGTACGTGCCCTGGAGATCGGGATGTCCGTCCGCCAGCCGCGGAATCTTCGCGGTCTGCTGCGCCGAGACCATCGCGCCGACTCCGCAGGCGAGCGCGAATGCCGTGAACAGGCGTTTCATGCGGTCAGTCCTTCGTCAGCGGACGCTTGCGCCACTGGCCGTAGAGCAGCTCCTCGACGAACTCCACACACTTGAAGTCCATCAGCTGCGCGTTCTTCTCCAGGCGCCGATAGAGCGGCATCTGGATCTTCCACGGCCGCGTGAAGACGTTCGGATCGGTGATCGTCGCTTCGTAATTGAGCACATCCGGCGCGACGCGCGTGTAGCGTTCGGTCACCTGCAGCGCGTCGCTGTGGAAGTTGCCGGCGCGATCGAACCAGCTGCTGTCGTTGAAGCCGTTGGCGGTGATGACGAAGGTTTCGCCTTCCCAGTGGCCGACCGACTGGCCCATCCACGAATCGATGGGCGCCGGACCCGGGTCCTTCAGATACACGTTGCGCACGGCGCCGGCGTACTCGTAGGCGAAGAAGACCGCCGACTGGCTCTGAAGAATCTGGAACGGATAGGGCATGTAATTCGCGCGCGGAACACCGGGGAGGTAGCACTTGATTTCGGGATCGCGCTCCACCCAGTGCTCCTGGTTGTCCTTCTTCTTCGCGAGCGCCTCCGGCTTGTACGGGAGCGGACCGTCGGTGACGCCCATGCCGGGTGGAACCGAGCCCACGGCGCCGAACGGGAGGACCGCGGCGGCCGGCACCGGCCCGTACGGCCCGGGCCGCAGCTGCATCGCGGCGCGCGCCATGTGCATTTCGACGTCGTAGTTGGCTTCGTTGATCGCCTGCCAGATGCCGTTCAGATCCGGCTTGCCGTCCGGAGTCCGCGGCGCGCGATAGGCGGCCGTCTGACCGCTGAGCGGCAGCGTCGTCGAAGCGATGAGCGCGCCCACGCCGGCGGCCGCGACCGCGGTTATGAACCCTGTGAACCGATTCCGCATCGTTGAAAAACTCCTCGGGTGCAAAGCTGAAAAGTGTGCCAATCATAGTGGAGGCAGCACCCCGGATTGTCAAGATTCTGAAAGGAAACTTCGCTAAGATGTCGCGCATGAGGACAGCCCGAATTCCGTGCGTTTTGGGGGGATTTCTCCTGCTGGCCTCTGCGGTTCCAGCCGGCGCGCAAGCACCGGACGGCGCCCGTGTTTTCAACGACGCCTGCGCCACGTGTCACACCGGAAACGATCCGCGAACCCCGACCGTCGCCGCCCTTCGGCAGCGAACCGTCGACGAAATCCTCGCAGCGCTGACCAGCGGCAAGATGCGCGAGCAGGGCGCGGACCTGACCGACGCGCAGCGCCGGGCGGTCGCCCAGTATCTCGGAACGACCCCCACCGGTGCCGCGCCCGCCGTCGGCAAGTGCGCTGCCGTGCCGCCGTTCGATCCGACGAAAGGCGCGAAGTGGACCGGATGGAGCGGCGACCTCGGCAACACGCGCTATCAGCCGACCGATCAGGCGGGGATCCGCGCCGACGAGGTGCCGAAGCTCACGCTCAAATGGGCGTTCGGCTTTCCGAATGCGGCCGTCGCGCGGGCGCTGCCGACGGTCGCGGGCGGACGCGTCTTCGTCGGCAGCCAGAGCGGGCTCGTGTACGCGCTCGACGCGAAGACCGGCTGCACGATCTGGACGTTCCAGGCGAAGGCGGGCGTGCGGTCGGGCATCGTGATCGGTCCGCGGTCCGGCGCGCCCGGCAAGTTCGGCGCGTACTTCGGCGACGGCCGCGCGAACGCGTACGGCCTCGACGCCGCGACCGGCGAGCAGATCTGGACCCGTCAGCTCGAGGACCATCGCAGCGCCAACATCACCGGGACGCCGACGCTTCACGAAGGACGCCTCTACGTGCCGATTGCGTCCGGTGAAGAAGGCCAGGGCGGCAACCCGACGTACGAATGCTGCACCTTCCGGGGCAGTCTTGTCGCGCTCGACGCCGGCAACGGCTCGCTGATCTGGAAGACCTTTACGATCACCGCCGAAGCGAAGCCAATCGGCAAGAACAAAGTCGGAACGACGCGATGGGGTCCGGCGGGCGCCGGGATCTGGTCGGCGCCGACCGTCGATGCGAAGCGCAAAGTGATCTACGCGGCGACCGGCAACATGTACACGGAGCCACAGCAGCC
>Ga0075425_100003285_pt1 | contig 16410 bp, 13 predicted proteins | sample SoiMethybrSBSTD4_FD_75300 | JGI IMG/M metagenome (GOLD analysis project Ga0075425, IMG submission 75300) | Bulk soil microbial communities from a Populus tree surrounding site in Tennessee, USA - Soil MetaG P. TD hybrid SBSTD4 | ecosystem: Environmental > Terrestrial > Soil > Tree plantation... | reverse complement strand
CCAGTTCTACAATCCCCTCGGAACGCGGTCGCCCGCGGAGTATCAATTCCCTTTCCCCGACGCATCGTTCAGCTTCGTTACGGTCGGCTCGGTGTTTACTCACATGATGCCCGGCGACGTGGAGCACTACTTGTCGGAAATCGCGCGTGTGTTGGATCGCGGCCGCTGCCTGATCTCGTATTTCCTCCTTAACGAAGAGTCGCGAGATCTCATGAAAAGAGGCGCGAGTACTCTCACATTCGGAAATGCCAGCGACGGATACGCTACGATTTCACCCGACATTCCTGAGAAAGCCATCGCTCTGGAAGAATCCATTGTGCGATCCTTCTATGCGCGGGTCGGCCTGGAAATCTCGGGTCTCTACTATGGCTCGTGGTGCGGACGAAAGAACGCAATGAGCTATCAAGATCTCATTCTCGCGCGGAAGTCGTAGATCTGGCGCGACGCTTTGCCTGACCTAATGACTATCGCACACATTGCGGGTCGGCTTCGCAGCGCGATGGAGAACACCGCATAGTTCTCGCCCATTTTAGCAGAACGATCTACGAGAACCGCACCGCCAATCGAGCGTGGATGCTCCAGTCGCTAAGGCGCGCGGCAAATGAGTGTCGCTGCGCGAATCTGCAGCAGTTCGCCGCATTACTTCTTGCGCTTCAATTTATACTTTGGCGCATGGGTCAGGCTCAAGACAGACCTCACGATGTAATCGACATGTTTACTCATTGTGAATTCGGCGTAGTCGTATTTTTTGGGCGTGCGAAGCTTGCGGATACACAGAGCCAGAATCGGCACGGGCACAACAACTACAAGCCGACTGTGTTCAAAAAAGATTTGCTTCGTTCTATCCTTCTCTGAGTCAGTGAGCGTTCCTGACATACCCCGCCTCACAACGATTCCAAAGCGGCCATACTCACCTGACAAGTAGTCCATGACTTGTCTAAAGTCGTCGGGGGTCAGCTCATTGTAATTTTTCGACTCGAAGATGACTTGGCGCGACCCGTAGTCCTCATACACGCGCTTCCAGAATGGGGTCGTAGTTGCGTTGGTAGCGACAACGTCACGTTGATTGAGCGCGTTGCCCGGGTTTGGCTTGAGTTCGGCATTGGCAAGCGATCCCGAGAAAAGAAGCCTCACTGCTCTAAGCACCCAAGCTTCAAATTCCCTGCTTCCGGGATGACCCTCAGGTATTGCAGCGAGGTCCTCAGGAAGTTTTCCCAAGCGTTGAATCCTGAGCGCAACGGGCTCATCAGCAAGCGGCACTTCGTACTCATCATTGACTTGCAGAACGACGTCGCCGGACTCGTCCGTAATAGAGATGTCGAGAGCTTTCCAATAACACGGATGAACTAAGGTGTCGCGACTCCCGGCAAGCGTGACTAAGGCCGCCATCGTGCCGTCGTGGCAAAACATGAAATTCCCTGACGTCTCGTCCTTGACGCCTACGAACCCGACGCTGTATAAGGCCGAAAACATCTCGCCGCCATTCTCAAACAATACGAGATCGCGTGACGCGGAATCGGAGTAATCGCTGGTTTCCGCAACTGTTTGAAGGTTGTCGATAACCTGTGACGCAGGTTTCATAGCCGCTTGACCGCGGAATGCCGAGACAAACAATCGTACTCCGGGTAGCACGCGATCATACTCTTTGCATAAGTCTTCGAGGCGGTGCTGCGAGATGTTCGTCGCGGTTCTTTCGACGTCGCGCGCGATGATACGATCGCGACCATCTCTACGAGCATTGACATACGCCTCATTGAGAAGGACAAGTATGTCGCGTGGGCGATAAAGCGTAAACTTTAAACACCTAGCAAACCCCTCGCGGTCATGAAGTTCGCGATGCGCGAATCGATTCCACACTTTCACTTCGCTCTCTACATTTTCCAACTTCAGAGCAACTCGTAGGCGAGCTGCGATGAAGTGGAATAATGCCTCTTCGTCCCATTGAAGTCGCAGCGTGTGCCCTTCGATATGACGCGTGAAGTCATCATCGAACTGTGCGAGAGCACGAAACATGTTGTCGCGCACGAAGATAATTGGATAGATTGGGAATTGCCGCTCGCGATAGTCGGCTGCCGTCTTGGCTAAGCCTCCCAATATCGCCACTGGTCCAACCTCCGGCGCCCATGACTCATCGAGCCGATCGTACATGGCAATCACGCGCTGGCCAGTTTGCTCCAGAGCATCCTTAAGCGCCTCAGTCAGCTTTGTGATCTCATACTTGCCCGCGATAGCTCCCGGAATCTGCTCGACAGGCAAATCCGCTCTGAGAATCTCCCGAAGAGAGGCTGCGCAATGGGCCGTTGCGCTAATGCCGGTAGTAATGCCGTGCCGTTGAAGATACTCTTTGAGAAACGTGGCTTGTAAGCTCTTCGAAAATTTGTAATGAGCCGTGACGGCTTTAGTCGACTCTAACAAGAAGTGGGCAGTCCAAAGCAGGCGCGTTGTTGGCCGAAGCTTTCGGTACTCAGTCGAGAGCGGCTCGAGCAGTGACTGAAGTTCAAGCATCTCGTAGTCCTGCGGTTGTTCGGCAAGCAGGATTGCGGAGCTGTCAGATGCGAAGTCCTCTTTGAGCCGGCCGAAGATGGCACTCTTGCCTGTACCACGACGGCCTACGACGTAGTTGAAGTCGGAAGTAAATCTAAGTGCTTGATAATCAGCAGTTTCGATGAACGCGCGTTTGAGCATCGAAACGTCCGCTTCGGCTTGCGCTGCTCCAAGTAGCGTTCCCAGGGGAGCTGACATGGCCGCTCATCATATCGCGAGGTGCCGAGTCGGTCTAACTGTTCGGATAAGTGCCAAAGTTCGATAGACCTGTCGAGGAAACGGTTCGCGAAGTCAGCGTCGCGATCTACATACCAAATCACGTCGCGAGACGATGTTTAGCGTCTAGTCGCTTATCACTGCGGAGTGACCACAGCATCACAATTCCTATCACTGACGCCACGATGCCGATCACTCCCGCCTCTGGCCCGAAATTGCCGCCGGTCAGGAAAACGGGGCCGGCCTGACGGATGGCTACCAATGTCGCTCCCTCTTTGTCGCCGCTGACCGGAAAGCCGTATACGACTCCTTCGAAGAAATTCCACGCCATGTGCAGTCCGATCGCTGTGGACAGGCGGCCGGTAGATAAAACGGCCACCGCGAACAGGATGCCGTTGATGAAAAGGCCCACTGTACTCAGGAACGATGAATTGTCATTGGTCAGATGCAGGATGGCGAATACGGCCGAGGTGACGACTATAGAGACGCGAAGATTGAGAGCGTCGGCGAGGTTTCTCAAGAGATAGCCGCGGCAGACTGCCTCTTCGTATATGCCGACGCAAACGACTTTGACGAACGAGAAGGAGATCGCCAACAGCAAAGACACGCCGGCGGCATTTGTCGCCATCGTTCCGGCCACGGTCACCCAGCCTGCGGCGTATTCGGCTACAAACACGATCGACATCAGAATCGCTCCGATCGCTATGCCGATGAGAAAGCCCGATCGCCAGCGCTGATCGAAGACGACCCAGAGCTCGCTGATGGAGCGATGATCGAGGAAGCGTACGGCGATGAGAACACTGGCAAGAACGGCGAGCATCAACAACGGACCGGCGATCATGTTGATGACGCGGTCGTAGCTTCCTGCATTGAGTCCCGCCAGAAAGCGGCCGCGCTTATGCAGCGCCGTCAGGGGCTCGGCGACCAGGAGGATCGGAATGACCGCGAGCGCGATCATGAGCACCGCTTGCAGCAGGACGCGCCACAAAACGCGCAGACGATTCTCCGCGGCATTCCAAAACACATGCATGACGCGTGATACGGAAGAATCGCGTGAAGGTTGGAGACGCTAACAGACGTTCGCTTCCGCGGCGAGCGTATCGAGCGCGCCGAGGAGCACGTCGAGCTCGTAGGGCTTCATCAGCCACGCAGTCTTGCGCGGCGAGTACTCGGCTGACGGTGAGCGCTCATGACCGGTGGAGAAAACGACCGGCAGCGTCGGGGCGAACGACGCCAAGTGCTCGTACACCGTGTGGCCGTCCATGTCGGGAAGCCCGACGTCGAGAATCATCGCGTCGGGCGGCGGCGCGACGCTCAACTGCTCGATGGCCGCGGCACCGGTGCCGACGACGGTCACGTGCGCTCCTTCGAGGCGAAGCACCGCCGCGATTCCTTCCGCGACGGCCGGCTCGTCCTCGACGATGAGGATGTTGCGGAAGCGCGTGCGCTGCGCGTTCACCGGCAGCAGCACTTCGGTCTGCAGCGTCGCCGCGTGCGCGATCGGCATGAAGAGATGGAACGTCGTTCCCTTGCCGACGCGACTCTCGACGAACAGCTCGCCGCCGTGCCGCTTCACCACCTGGTGCGTGACGGCGAGTCCGAGGCCCGTGCCGTTGCGCTTCGTGGTGTAGAGCGGCTCGAAAATGTGCTGCAGCACCTCGGGCGACATCCCGACGCCGTTGTCGCGCACCCAGAAGTGCACGAAGTGCTCGGCGTTGTGTACGACGCCGAACGAGAACACCGTCGACTTCGACTCGCGTTGCGCGCCGACTTCGATCGTGCCGCCGCTCGCCATCGAGTCGCGCGCGTTCGTCACGAGATTCGTGAGAGCCTGATTGAGCTGATGTTCGTCCGCGGAGATGTCCGGCAGATCGCGCTCGCATTGCACGATCACTTCGAATCGATTGCCGATGATCGACTGCGCGTCGTCGGCGAATCCGGACAGCCAGTCGGCGGTGCGAATGCTCGCCAGTTTCGGATCGCTCGGCTGCGTGAATCGCAGAATCTCCTCGGTCACGCTCTTGCCACGGCGCACCGCTTTCAGGATCTGCTCGCACGCATTCGAGCCGCGCGTCGTCGTGGAGTCGCGGCGGGCGATCTCGGCGAACGGTGAGATCGACATCAGCACGTTGTTGAACTCGTGCGCGACCGTGGCGGCGAGACGTCCGAGGCTGCCGAGTCGCTTCGCTTGTTCGAGTTGCGACTCGAGCTTGCGGCGCTCGGTGATGTCCGTGCAGGTCACGACCACGCCGCGGACGACGCCGTTGGAAATGATCGGCGCAGCGGAGTAGTCGACGACGATCGGCGCGCCGTCCGAAGTCCAGAACAGCTCACCCGATCGGTGGCGCGCATTGCCAAGGCCGTGGAGGACGCGATAGATCGGGCACTCCTCTTCGGGATACGGCGATCCATCGGGGCGTTTCGCGTGCACCGTCGCGTGAACGTTTTTCCCGATCAGCTCATCGGGCTCGTAGCCGAACATCTTCGCGCCCGCGGAATTGATGAGCGAGCAGCGCCCGTCGGTGTCGACGGCGTAGATGCCTTCGTCGGTCGACTCGAGGACGAGCTGCAGCTCCGACAACAGGCTGCGCCGCTCTTCTTCGAACGCGTGCGCGTCGGTGATGTCGCGCGCGAAGCCGTAGATCTCTCGCGTGTCGCCCGACCCGCGAACGAATGCATTCGCGGAGACGAGGAGCTCGCGCGACTTGCCGCGGACGCGCAGCTCCGTCTCTTCGATGCGCTCGCCGCGGCGCAATCGCGCGATCGTTTTCTCGAACGCCTCGTCGCTGATGATGACGAGATCGCGTAACGAGCGGCCGATCCACTCGTCGCGCGTCCAGCCGGTGATCGCTTCGAAGGCGGGGTTGATTCCGGTGAACGCGCCGTTCATGTCGGTGGCGAAGATGACTTCGCTCGCCCCTTCGACGACGAGGCGATGACGCATCTCCGAGACTGCCAGGTCGCGCCGCGCCGCGTTGCGCTCGATGGCCTGCGCGAGCACGTTGCCGATGGCGGTGAGGAACTGCGCGTCGGAGCGCGTGAACGCGCAATGCGTTTTCGTGTGTCCGGCGATCACTCCGATGATGCGCGACGAGCCGCGCACCGGCGCGGCGACGCCGGAGACGAGTCCATGGCGCACGAAGATGCGATCGGCGTCGAAACGCTCCTCCTTCGCGTAGTCGGGCACGATGACCGACTCGCCTGTCGAAAGCACGAACCCGGCGAGTGATTCGCGGTTGGCCTTCATGGCGACGCGTTTCTCGGCAGGCGAAAGCCACGGTTTCCCGCCCGCGACGAAAAGCGTGTCGCTCGCTTCGTCGTATCGCAGGAAAATCGGATGATCGGCGTGCAGCAGGGCGCCGACGACGGAGCACGCCGCGGTGATCACTTCGTCATCCGTGACTGCGGAGAGTGCGAACCGGCTCAAGTCGGCGACGGCGCTTTGCCGCTCGGCGCGCATGTGCAACTCCGTCTCCGTGGCGCGGCGATGAATGGCGTCGGCGAGTGTGTTCGCGATCGACATCAGAAACAGCGAGTCGTCGACGTCGAACACTCGCGCCGACATCGCGTGCGCCGCGATGAGTCCCCACGCGCCGTCCTCGTCGCCGGCGATGCGCATCGCCAGCGACGACAAGACGCCGCGCTCGCGAAAGACGCCATGGCAGACGATTGCTTCGTCAGACTCGATCACGCCCGCGGCGTAGTCGCTCGTGACCGGTGTCCGCAGCGAATGAATCTCGCCATTGCGCCAGCCGCTGCCGCCGGCGAGCAGCATGTCGCTTCCGGCGCGCTTGCTGATCTCGACGATCTCGACGTCGAGCACCGCCGACACGCACGTCGATGCGAAGCGGAACAACTCTTCGACCGATGCGCCGCGCAGCGCGAAACGTCCGAGGTCCGTCGTCGCCTGGAGGTGCGAGTAACGCCGGTTGAGTGCAACCTCGGCGCGCCGGCGCACGGTGACGTCGCGCGAGATGCCGACGATGCCAATGAGATTCCCGTCCGCGTCGAGGATCGGCGAATCGGTGATCGCGGCGCGAAACTCGCGTCCGTCGCGCGCGGTGATGTCGATCTCGCCGCTCCAACTTCGTCCGCGACGAACGAACTCGATGATCTCGTTCGCCTGCGTTGCCGAAAGCGACGTCTTGATCACATCGTTCGACGCTCTGCCGATCGCCTCTTCGGCGCTCCAGCCGAAGAGCCGCTCCGCGCCGCCGTTCCAGTACAGAACTCGCCGGTCGTTGTCGATGGCGACGATCGCCTCTTGCGCGCACGCGAGCAAGCTGGCCTGAAAACGAACCTTTTCTTCTGCCGCGCGCGCGGCGGTGATGTCGTGAATCGTCGTGACCAGGAAGCTGATCTCGCCGTCGTCGGTGCGCGCGATCTCCGTCGTGACGGCGCCCCAAATCGTCGAGCCGTCTTTGCGCAGATAGCGCTTCACGCCTTCCACGCGCGGCACGAGGCCGGCCAGGAGGCGCGCAATGCGGCAGCGCGTCGCGAACTGATCGTCGGGATGCGTCCGCTCGATGAACGGCAGCATGCGCAGCTCCTCGCGCGTGAAGCCGAGGAGCTCGCAGAGATTGTCGTTCGCGCGGATCCAGTAGCCGGCGACGCTTGCCGTGACGATGCCGGTCGGCGCGAGATCGAACAATCGCGACGAGGCGTCGATGTAGTCGCGATATTCGTCCGTCGTCGAACACTCGAAAGCCGCGACGAGACCGCGAACTTGCCGCGGCTCGATCGCGGCGACGGCGCCGGCGCGAACCGCGCGCTCGTTCGCGCCTTCGTCCGCCGGCGAGGTGGCGATCAGAATGGGAAGTCGCTCGCCGCTCGCGCGCAGCTTCGCCGCGTCGTCGAAGACATGCGGAGGGTCACCGCCCACGACGATGACGTTCCCCGCGCGAGTTACTTTGCTTTTCATGCTGAAACGGAGGACAGCGAGATCAATGCGCCTCGTGAGATCAGTTCACGCTCCAACTCCGGGGTAGCGTGTCCGGTCGTTACCGCTACTCGAGAACCCGGACTGATCCACGCGACCATCAATTGCTGCCCTCCGCAGGAGCCGATCTGATCAAAAAGGCCGCCAACTCTCTCTTTACGATAAGTGGCTTGCGGTGAGCAGTTTGCGTAGTGACAGCCATCACTCGACAACGTTCACTTCCGCGAATTCGTGCGGAAACTGGACGCCTATCGCGGCGTGAGCACGACGTCGTCGATCACGACCGGCTCGGCCGGCAGAACGATCGACTGCGACGCGGTCGCGTTCTTCACGCGCGTATGCAGCGTCACGATGCCCGCAGGGAGCGAGCGGATCGCGAAGACGCCGTTCTCGTCGGTGAAGGCGCGGCGGTTGCCCGGTTCGACGTCGATCTCGGTGCGCACGTGCGCACCGTCGATGCGGCCGGTGATGCTGCGGCTCGCGCGCACTTTGAACGTCATCGTTTGCATTCGCGCGCGCTCGAGCGCGAGGTTGCGCGACGACGCGCCGTCGATGACGTAGCCCGCATCGATCGACGCGTCGTCGATCGATGCCGTCCACGTCCCCGGCTGCACGACGAAGCTCGCAACTCCCTCGCTGTTGCTGGCGGCGTTCAATCGCCGTGTGCCGGCGAGCGTCACGTCCACTCCGCTGATGCCGCGTCCGGAGTCGTCGACGACCGTCACGTTCAATCGCGCCGGCGAGAATGCGACGCCGAAGTCGGCGTGCTCGCCGAGGGCGACATTCGCCTGCGACGCCGTCGTGAAGTACGCATCGTCGGATGGGAGATGCGCCATCACGCGATGCGACGCCGGCGCGACGCCTTTGAACGCGTAGCGACCGGCGTTGTCGGTGCGCGTGGTGCGCACTTCATCGAGCTCCACTTCCACTCCGCCGAGCGGTGTGCGCGCGACGTCGTCATCGCGATAGACGCTGCCACTGATCTCGCCGCTGCGGCCGAATGACGGCAACGAATCGAAGCGATGCCGAACCGCGAGCTCGTACGTCGGCTCGCGATGATGGTTCGTGACCCACACGCCGTACGACGCTTCGACGTTCGTCGCATCGAAGAGCCGATGCGTCCAGGTGAGCGTCGTGAATGTGGTCCTCGTCCGCGTCGAGACCGTTTCCGCATCGTTGCGGATGTAGCGCAGGCGCAGCTCGCGCCACGCCAAGTCGGCGCCGGTTTGCTGACGTTTGAGCGCGAGCTCGACGCGCGGCACGTTTGTGATGCCAAGGCCCGCGAGTGTGGCGCCTTCGCGAAGAAGACGGGCGATGTCATCGATCGACGTCGCGGTGATTCCGGCGCGGGCGAGATCGCTCGCCAGCTCCGGGTATTGTTCGGTGAAGAGCGCGATCGTCGGCGCATCATTTTGCCGATCGACGAACGCGCTGGCGTGGAATCCCGATCGCGAGAATGCGCCGGAGACGCGGAATCCGTTCGAGCGGCCGCGCGACGTGTTGTCGCCGATGCGATAGATCGCCGTGACGCCGCCGCTGCCGAGATCGAGCGACGCTCCCACCGGAATCGTGAAGCTGCGGATGCGCGAGTCGAAGCGGCCGTAGGTCGCACCGCCGATCAGCGTCACCGGATGATTCACGTGATAGCGCAGATCGAGAGTCGACGTCACCGCGTGTTCTTCGAACGACGAAAAGTAGGTGTGCGTCTTCGTCGCGCTGAAGCCTGCGTCGAGCTTTCCGATCGAGCGCGAGGCATCGAGGTCGCCGGTGAAGCCGCGAACGTCGTTCGGGGCCAGCGTGGCGAACTCGCGCGGACGGTAGCGAAGGCTGGCGCGAACCTGCGACTTCTCGCGCAGAGCGGAGATCTCGAAGGCGCCGCCAAGGCCGTGGCTGAATCCGATCTCCGTCTTCGCGCGCAGACGATCGCCGTCTGCGTATTGCGCGAGCAGCGATGCGATCGCGCCGTGCTGCGTTCCATAGATGCCGGGCATCACGCTCCAGCGATCGTCGAGCTTCCAGGCGCGCGATGCACCGAGAACGAACTGCCGCTTCACCGGAAACACGAATGAGTCGTAGAACGTCGACGCGGTCACGCCGGCGTGGACTCGCCACGTGTCGTCGAAGAAGTGAAATCCGCGAACCGCCGCAGACGTCGACGTGAGCGGCGATTCTTCGACGCGCTTGTCGAGCAGCGTCACCTTTCCGACTTGCACGCTCGCTGAAGGAATCGACGTGCGCGTGCGATCGTGAAGGACGACGGCGTGCACATTCGACGTATCGATCGTCGCCTGCACCTGTCCCGTCGTCGACAAATACCGTGCCTCGGTGAGCGCGCGACGCGGGCTACCGGAGAGAGAGCTCCGCGGCGCGCTCACCGAAGCAACGGAAAGCACGACCACGTCGTAGGCAATCGTGCGCCCGAGGGCGATCACCATGACGCGCGTCGTACCTGCGCTTTTTCCGAAAATCGTGACGAGGCCGTCGCGCCCGCTCGCGGTCGCGATCGACTCGTCGATCGCGTACGCCGCCGTCGCGCCGTTGATCTGCAGCACCAGCGACTCGCGGACCTTCGCCTCAATCGTCGTCTGAACCGCTGTTTGAGCAAGGAGCGGCGCAGCGAGTGCGAGCAGTGCGGCGACGACGATTGCGCGTCTCATTGGACCGTCATCTCCGCATCACGCGTAACGGTCTGTCCTTCCACGTCGACGGTGACGATGACGTGATACTTGCCCGGCGCGAGCTCGCCCGCATATTGGCTCGACATCGTGACGCGCTCCGACGGAAGGAGGCGGTGCGGCGCCAGCGGCGACTTGCCGACGAGCGCCCCCTTCGCATCGAGAATGGCCACGACACCTTTCGCAATCAGCGGCTCTTTTCCGACATTGATGTACGTCTGCTCGAACGATGCGTTCGACGTCGAGCTTTGCGGCCACACGGTGACCGGACTGGCGTCGGCGGCGAGATCGTCGGAGAGACGGAACGCCAACAGCGTGCCGACCGCGGGAACGACCGACTTCGTGCCGGTGCGAATCGGCTCGGTCGTGCGAAAGAGCGCGGCCACCGCGCGCGACTTCGTATTCGGCGGCATCGTGAGCGTCACGTTGACGCTGCTCGACGCGCCCGATTTCAACGTGATCCGGTTGCGCGAGAAGACGGCGGTCGCAGCGATGCTGCCGTCGATCTCTCCCGGATCGACGAAGACGCGTTTGCCGTCGCGCACGATGACGTCACGCGCGAAGAGGTCGAACGTCAGATCGCGCGACGTGCCGTTCGTCAGCGTCAGGCGCTGCGTCGTCGACTGCCCGTAGGTTCCGCGCAGCGTGATGACGGCCGGTGTCAGCGTGAGCGCGCCGTCGTGAGTGGTCTGCGCCATCGCAATCGTCGACATAGTGATCATCACCGCGAATAGCAGTGCCCTTTTCATGGTGTCTCCACTTCCCACACGATTGAGGTCATCAGCGCACCTTCAGGCGCACTGGCCGGAACTTCGATCTCGATCCGATGCAGCGTCATCGCGCCGATCTCCGCGCGCGAGTCGATGACGACCGGCAGCGCGCGCAAGGTGATGCCGTCGATGCGCACGATCGCGTTCGGATCGACGTTCGGCAGCGACGCCCGCAGGATCGCGCGACGCACACCGCCGGAACGCGAGTCGATGCGCACGCCGATGTGCTCCGTCGTGCGATGCGTCATCGGTCCGGCGTCGACGAAGCCGCGGCTGAAGGTGATCGTCACGTCCTCTTTCGGCGCGACGATCGCCGTGCGGCGCTTCGAAACGCCGGCCGCCGCGCTCAGCGCGACGATCGTCACGAGTCCGGCGATGGTTGCTGTGTTTCTCATTTGCGTGACCTCGCGCGGAAGGCCTCGGCCGCGGTGCACGCGGCCGAGGTGTCGGCAGGGAGGAGGAGGCTAGTTGGAGGTGGCCGTGAAGTTGATCGTGTTGTCGATCGCCGCTGCCGCTGCACTATCGGCGACGACGATGTCCCACGAGTACGACCCGGTCGAGCCGTACGTCCCGGTGCTGGTCAGAGTGGTGGCGGCGGAGTCGCTGAGCGTGCTGCCGTTGAGCTTCCACGCCACGCCGCTGGCGGGCGCGCTTCCGAGCTGCGCGGTCAGCGTGTAGTCGGTGCTCGTCAGGTTCGCTTTGTCGACCTGCACGCCCACCGTCGAGGAGAGCGTCCAGTTCGACGCGCCGCGGGCGAGCGTGAATCCGGTCGGCGCCGAGCCGTACTTGCTGATCGATCCGAGTGCGGACGTCGCGGCGCTCGTGCCCGTGCCGCTGGTCGTGCCGCCGGCCGATTCGATCGTCATGCTGATGGAGCTGTCGACCGTCGCGGTGACAGTGAGGGTGGCGCTGCTCGTCGCTGCGAACGCGCTGCTCGCAACGGCGAGACTGGAGATGAACGTGAGGACCAAGATCTTTTTCATGACTCTCTGTTTCCTTTCATGTGTTCGTCACATGGGAGTCACAGAGAGGCGCGAAAAAAATACAGACGGCGAAAAGAATTACGCGGTGCGGCGCAGCAGCGCGGCGTGCCACGAATCTGCGGCGCGGCGCTCCCAGGCACCGTTGCGAACGTCGCCCAAACGCTGTGCGGTCGTATCGAACACGATCGTCTCTTCGTTCGCAACGTTGCGGAACTCGCCGCGCGCGACGCTGGCGACGTCGCCGTTCGCGTCGCGATAAAAGACGCGGCTCGCATCGAGCATCTGCACGCCGAACGCGCGCTCGAGCGCGCGCATGATTCCGAACATCGCATCGATCGAACAGCCCGACGTCTCGCTGTTCTTCTCGGCCGCGACGACGAGGAACGATCCTTCGCGCAGCTCGCGGCCGGAGAGCACCGGCACGCGATGCGCGGCCCACTGCTCGAGGAAGGTGTCGACCTGGCGAAGCACCGTCGCCGCCGCTTCATCGTCGAGGCGCGGCGTGATGCCGAAGATCCAGATGGCGGCATCGTCGGAGAGGCGGTCGATCTCGGTTCGGGGCATCGGCTATATTCCTGCGCGTGAGCTTCGCAAAACTCGTCCAGCGTTTCAAGACGGGGCTGGCCCCGACTGAACCGAAGCCGATGCACGATCCGCTCCGGCTCGCGACGGCCGCGGTGCTCCTCGACATCGCGTACGCCGACGGCGACTTTACACCAGCGGAGGACGGCGACATCGCCGGCTTCCTGAAAAGCGCGTTCACGCTCGGCGACGAGGAGGCGCGCGAGATCCTCAAAGCGGCCGATGAATTGCGCGCGCAGACGATCGATCACTTCGCGCTGACGAACTACATCCGCCACAACACGCCGCTGCAGCATCGCATCGAGATCGTGAAGACGATGTGGCGCGTCGTCTACTCCGACGGCCGCCTCACCGACTACGAGAACTATCTCGTCCGCAAGCTCGCCGACCTCCTCGGCCTCGAGCATCACGTCATGATCGACGCGAAGGTGGCCGTGCTCGACGAGCGCGGACGATGATCGCAGCGGCGCTCGTGCTTGCGACGCGCTTCGAGCTGCAGAGCAATTTCTGGGTGAACCTGCATCAAAGCCTGCAATGCGGCGCCGCCACCCTCGGCAGCGCATCCGATGCGTATCGCGCACGCTTCGCGAATCGTTCTCCGTTCCTCGATCCCGAGCTCGTCGCGATCAACGACGCGTTGTCGACAACGCCGGAGACCGAAGAGCCACACGGCATCCCCGATCCTGTTCGCGAGATCCTCGTGCGCGCCGCACCGCTGTACCGCCGCACGCAATGGCCCGATGACGATCGCGCGAATCGCTTCTGGATCACGTCGGTCGAAGGGATGCTGCACGACACCGAAGCAGATCTGGTCCGCGAACACGAGCGCGTGTACGAAGCGAAGTGGCCGGCGCGCATTCGTGTCGACGTCGCGCCGTGCGCCGGTCCGTTCGGCGCGTACACGACCGGCGACGCGAAGCTCGCGCACACGACGATCTCCAGTCGCGACGCGAGCTATCGCGGATTCGCAGCACTGGAGATGCTCTTTCACGAAAGCTCGCACGGCGTCATCGACGAGTGGCTCGTCACGAATCGCGCGAAAGCGACGACGTCAGAAGGCGCGCCCGAAGGACTCTGGCACGCCATCATCTTCTACACGTCGGGCGAGCTGACGAAGCGCGTGCTCGCCACGCGCGGCATCGCCGACTACGTGCCGTACGCCTACGCGCACGGCAACTACAAGCGCGGACTCTGGCCGCACTACCTTCCGCTGATGGAGAAGTTGTGGCAGTCGCACATCGATGGGAAGTTGTCGCGCGACGAAGCGATCGACCTGATCCTGCGCTCGCTCATCCTTGACTGAGCGTCGCGAAGCCGATCATCTTGTAGAGCATTCGCGCGCCGACGTTCGCATCCCACTCCGTCTCGCCCGGCGACACTTCGCACAAGTCGAGACCGACGATGCGCTTTCCGGCGCGGCGAATCGCGCGCAGCAATCCGATGGCCTCGTTCCACGAGAGGCCACCGGGAACGGGAGTGCCGGTGCCGGGACAGAGTGTCGGATCGAGCCCGTCGATGTCCCACGACAAATAGATGTCATGCGGCAGCGCGGCGATGATGTCGTCGGCGATCGCGGCGAACGGAACGCCGCGCTCCTTGCGCGCGGCGACGTCGGAGTCGAAGAACGTGACGATGCGGCCGCGCGAGCTCGCGATCATCTCGCTCTCGGCGACGCCGAGGTCGCGGACGCCGACCTGCACGAGCTTCGCGACGCCGTCGATCTTCGTCATTACGTTGTGGAAGATCGACGCATGGGACCAAGTGAAGCCTTCGTAGGAATCGCGGAGATCGGCGTGCGCGTCGAGATGGAGAATGCCGAGGTTCGCGTGACGTTCGGCGTACGCGCGGATCGCGCCGAAGGGAACGGAGTGATCGCCGCCGACGGTAACGACCATCTTCCCTTCGTCGAGCAGTTGCGACGTCTGCTCGTACACCCATGCGTTGACGCGGTCACCGAATGCATTCACTTTCGCGATCGCCGATTTGCGTCCGCTGTGCGCGAGCTTTTTCGCTTCAGCGTTCCAACGGACGATCTTCTTCGGGATCGGCAGCATGGCGATGCCGGCTTCGTACGGACGTCCCGTCTCATGATCGAAGAGATCGACCTGCTTCGACGCTTCGAGGATCGCCGCCGGTCCGCGCGACGTGCCGCCGCCGTAGGACGTCGTCGCTTCGAACGGAACCGGAACGATGACGACGCGCGACTCTTCGGGAGTGAACGGAAGGCCGTAGATTCCGGAGCCGGCGCTCGCCGCGGCGTCGGGATCGAAGGAGTGTCGCGTCAATCGAGGTCCATCGGGTTGACGTGCGGCTCGTCCGATTTCTCGGCACGCTTCATCGCCTCGCGGAACTTCTCCTCGAGCAACCGCGCCCGATCCTTCTGACTGGCGAGCTCGCGATCGAACTTCTTCTGCATCTCGCTCTTCTGCGACTCGAGCCCCGCGACCATCGACTCCAGCGACCCGCTCGCCCCCCGCTTCTCTTTGGCCTTGTGCAGAATGATTGCGCCTGACTCGCGATCAACGACGATCGTCGCTTCGCAGCAGGGACAGGTGATCTCGATGTTTTCGGGCATCGTGGAGGAAGATTCTACTCCGGGGAGAGAGCAAGGAACACCGAGGTACTATGAGTGCATGGACGATGACGAGCTGAGGAAATTGATCCGTGAGACACGGGAGCACATCGACAACATCGCTGCCGACGTACGACACGAGATTCGCTCGGGGGATGAAGAGACTCGCCGCCACATGGACGTTCTCGCCGAGCATTTCGACCATAAGTTCGACGCGGTTGGCGAAGGTCTGCAATGGACAAACGAACGCATCGATCGTGTCGAAGCTCGCCTCGACAAGAAGATCGATGAAGTAGGTGCCGACCTTGCCGGGCGCATCGACTTCGTCGCGCACGATCTTCGGGAACGAATCGGCAGACGCTAGCCCAACGCCTCCCTCAAATCCCCGATCAAATCCTCGTAATGCTCCAGCCCGATCGACATCCTCAACAAATTCTCGGGCGTCCTTGACCCTGGTCCTTCGCTCGAGGCGCGGTGCTCGATCAGGCTCTCCACTCCTCCCAATGACGTCGCGCGCGTAAAGAGTCGCGTCTTCGCCGTGACCGCGAGCGCTTCGTCGCGGCCGCCGCGGACGCGGAACGACATCATGCCGCCGAAATCGCTCATCTGGCGTTTGGCGATGGCGTATCCGGGATCCGATTCCAGTCCGGGGTAGTGCACGGCTTCCACGCGCGGATGCGTCGTGAGGAACGACGCGATCGCGCGCGCGTTCTCGCAATGAACGCGCATGCGCGCGGGGAGCGAGCGGATGCCACGCAGAATCAGCCAGCAGTTGAATGGCGAGGCGACGCCGCCGGTGATCGTGCGCATGTGCTCGACCGACTCGTAGAGCGCGTCTTTCGACGCGAACGTCACCGTGCCGCCTTGCACGTCGCTGTGGCCGCCGAGGTATTTGGTGGCGGAGTGGAGGACGACGTCGGCGCCTTGCTCGATCGGACGTTGCAGCGCCGGCGTCGCGAACGTTCCGTCGACGACGAGGATTGCACCGCGCTCGTGCGCGAGCGATGCGAGCGCGGAGACATCGGCGATCGTCATCAGCGGATTCGAGGGCGTCTCGCACCAGACGACTCTCGTGTCGTCGCGCATTGCGGCGCGAACGGAGTCGAGATCGTCCATCGCAACGTAGTCA
>Ga0075425_100003284_pt1 | contig 16412 bp, 11 predicted proteins | sample SoiMethybrSBSTD4_FD_75300 | JGI IMG/M metagenome (GOLD analysis project Ga0075425, IMG submission 75300) | Bulk soil microbial communities from a Populus tree surrounding site in Tennessee, USA - Soil MetaG P. TD hybrid SBSTD4 | ecosystem: Environmental > Terrestrial > Soil > Tree plantation... | reverse complement strand
CTGGTGATGTCGTTCTCGAGCGGGATGTACCAGAACCAGCCATTGCTGCCTCGTTGCGTGCGCAGCACAAGCGTGGCGCCGCCGTTCAGATCCGGCTCACGGTGGGCGCCTTTGTAATACGAGTAGATCACCGCCTTCTTGAGTTTTTTGTCGCGAACTCTCCACTGGAATTTGTTTGAAAGCATCGCGCTCTGACCAGTCGCGTCGACGATTACTTTTGCGTTGAATCGTTGGATCGATCCATCAGGCATCTGAGCTTCCACGCCGTAAGCTCGATCACCATCGAACAAAACCTGTTTGATGAGAGTTCTTTGATGGACCGACGCACCCTGCTCTTCGGCGTGTTCAATAAGCATCTGGTCGAACACCGAGCGGGTCACCTGCCAGGTGACGGCGCTCTCGTGATGATTAGCTTCGAAGAAATAAAAGGGCCGGGATTCTCTTCCCGCCGAGTTTGCGAATTGAACGCTGTACTTCACCGTGAATGGACTCTTCTTGAGCTTGTCGAGGAAGCCCATTCGCTGAAACGTGAAGTATGTATCGGTCATCAGCGATTCGCCGATGTGGTGTCTGGGAAACTGTTCCTTCTCGAACAGGACTACGCTACGTCCTTCGCGTGCGAGGATGCTCGCTACCGAGCTGCCGGCTGGTCCACCACCCATCACTATTACATCGAAATTATTGCCTTCTTCTGTTGAACTGTTATGCATATCTGGCTGGTCTCAATTCAGGTTCAAAAAATTCCGCAAGAAAACTATCGACCTGCAACAACCCACTGCGAGTGAGCTCGATAGTTCCATCGTTATGGCCAATCAGCTGATCATCGTAAAGACGCTGATAGACCGGTTCAAATTCGCTCCAGATCTCAACCCCGAACTTGCGTCTAAAATAATCGCTGTCCACCGCCCCGGTTTTGAGCTGAAGAATCATTTCGCGTATCAATTTTTGTTTAGGCGTCAACGACAACGCTCGCAGCAACGGCAGCTCGCCGTTATCGAGCAATCGAATGTACTCTTCGAAACTGTGAGCGTTCTGAAAGTGGACGCCGCCGAAGTGCGAAAACGAAGAGACACCCAACCCGATCATATCGCCTCCGTGCCACAGCGCGTCGGTGTAGATAAATCGGCAAGGCTTCCTGGTGGTCGCCAGGGTGTATGCGCTGGCGACGCGATAACCTCTTTCCTGAAATTGCTCGAACGCGTAGTCAACCCATCGGCGTTTGGTCGGCCAATCGGCAATTGGTGAATCGAGCCCCTTTTCGATCATCTCGCGCGAAATCACTGTGTTGTACGGCAACTCCATCTGATAAATCGTGACCGAGTCGGGTTGCAGCTCGAGTGCGCGACGAACGGTGTCTCGCCACATTGCTTCCGATTCGCCCATCATTCCTGCAATGAGGTCGATGTTGATTTGAGGAAAGTCGACTTCGCGAGCCCAATTGTAAGCCTGGTAGATTTCAGGAGACAGATGCGCGCGGCCGTTCGCCTCGAGGATATCGTCGTTGAAATGCTCGACTCCGATACTGAGCCGCGTCACACCGATTTGCTTCAGCGTCTCGAGCTTTGATTTTTTGATAGTTCCCGGTTCGCACTCGAAGGTTACTTCTTCGGCATTTTCCCAGGAGACGTGTCGATTGAGACCTTCTACGAGATATTGAAGTTGTCTTTCGCTGATATAGGAAGGAGTACCGCCGCCAAAATAAGCGAATCGAAGCTGCCTGCCCTGGAACGCGGGCGTGTGGCTGTAGATCTCATTCTCTCTTATCAACGCATCAAGATAGCGCTCGATTTCTGAGGCGTTCTTATCGGTATAGATTTTGAAATAACAGAATTTGCACCGCTTACGGCAAAACGGTATGTGCAGGTAGAGCCCGAGTGGCTCCTCGATGCGAGGAGGCTGATTCAAGGCTTCTATAACCTGAGGAACGTATTCCGCTTGCCAGAGCGAAAACGGCGGGTAATTAGAGACGAAATAATTGCCGACCTCGGTCTTTATCTCCGAAATGTTGGTCATAGTTGCTGTAGTTTGCCATTCGGGTTGCACAACATTGTAGCAACCGCGCGGGAGCGTTGCAATTTCACTGGGCGCTGTGCCATAGTACGCAAACGTTTCGCAAACGGTTGCGAACAAATTCGAATGAAACGAATCCTGCTGCTGATCCTGGTTGCTGCACTGTATGTTTTGCACCAGGATTTTTGGTTTTGGCGCACCGCTCGACCGCTGGTCTTCGGCTTCATTCCAATCGGCTTGTTCTATCACGGTTGCTATACCCTGGTGACGTCGCTGGTAATGTGGCTCCTGGTGAAAACTGCCTGGCCATCACACCTCGAAGAGCAAACGCCCGCGGCAGAGATCGATAAGCCGGATCAATCAACCACCGCCAAACAGAGTAGCCGGGGGGGCGGGCGTTGATTCCTGCCATTTTCGTCTTCACTTATCTGGCAATTGTTCTGTACATCGGTATCTTCGCGTTCCGAAGGTCCGCACATCGAGAAGAAGCCGAAGATTACTTTCTCGCCGGTCGATCTCTTGGACCTTATGTATTTCTGTTCTCACTCTTCGGCACCAACATGACCGCATTTGCGATCCTGGGTTCATCAGGACACGCTTTCAACAACGGCATCGTAACCTTCGGACTGATGGCATCTTCATCAGCGTTGATCATTCCTCTTTCATTGTTCTTGATCGGTACCAGAGTGTGGTCGCTCGGCAAAAAATACGGCTTCATAACTCCGGTCCAGATGTTCCGCGACAGGTGGGAGTGCAGTCACATCGGTACGTTCATTTTCGTAGTTCAAGCCGCGTTTCTAATTCCATATATCATCATCGGCGTGATGGGCGGCGGCACAGCTTTGAGCGCAATCAGCGGAGGTCGAGTGCCCTTCTGGTTTGGCGGCGCACTGGTCGCGATCGTGGTGATGTCGTATGTATTTTTTGGCGGGATGCGAGGCACCGCCTGGGTTAACACATTTCAGACCGTGTTGTTTTTGTGCTTCGGCGCCGTCGCGCTGATCGTCATCGGTATTGGAATGGGCGGGTTCAAACAATCCGCCGAAGCATTGCTTGCTTCGCCGGCCACCTCGCCGTTGTTGAGCCGCGAACGTATCTCGCCGCTTTTCTTTTTTAGCTATACATTTATTCCGCTCTCATCGATTGCATTCCCTCACATAACGATCTTTTGCCTCACGGCTCGCAAGATGAGTCAGTTCAAACGAACTGTGATCCTTTACCCGTTTTGCATGCTCGCGCTGTGGATGCCTTGCGTATTCCTGGGCGCGGTAGCGAACCGAATGACCGACGTGCCGCAGATTCAGGAAAAAATCGAAGCTCGCAGGTCACTGGCTGTCGAAGGCCCGAGGCTCTCACCAGATGAACGAGACTCGCTGCGAGAAAAGATGGTCGCCGATGATGTACTGCTTTTGTTGCTGGATCGCTACGCACCGATCTGGCTTGCGGGGCTACTCGGAGCGGGAATCATGGCCGCGGTGATGGCCAGCGATTCGCAGATTCTCGCGCTGTCGACGATGTTCACCGAGGACATCTTCGCCTTCTATGGCGGCAAGAAGCGGTTCGGAGAGGCGGCGCAGGTTCACACCGGAAGGTTGTTCATAATCCTGATAACGATCTTCGCATACGCCGTCGCACTGCGAGCTCCGCAAAGCATTTTTGATCTTGCTGTACAGTACGCCTTTTCCGGTTATTCAGCGCTGGCGCCGCTGCTGGTCGCCGCATTGTTCTGGAAGCGCAGCACAAAATGGGGAGCGCTGGCGGCGGCAGTTTGGGCGATGTCGTCAGTGATTGCGGTCGCGGCCTTTCAATATCTCGTGCCGGCGCCGGCGCCCGGTCCGCCGATCGTTGCATGGTCGGTAGGCGGAGTAGAAGTCTTAACGCGCACTCCCGGAGGCACAGCGATTTTTGGATTGATGCCGGTAGTTCCCATGACGATTATCTCTGCGTTGTTGATGGTCGTTGTGTCATGGATGTCGCAAAGACCAAGTGAATCGACGATCGCTCGCTACTTCACGCGAAGCTAGTCTGCTGCCTTGACGTCCAGTTGCAGTTCGCGAAGAATGCTTCCCCAATATGACTTCTACTGCTCCTGCTGATGGATCTCCGCGCCTGACCGGCGTGCAATGGCTGATCTGTGTGATTGCGGTTATCGGATTCGCGTTCGACAGCTACGTACTGTTGATGCTGCCGTTGATTTTGCGTCCGGCGCTCGAGCAGTTGGGCGGTTTGACGTTCGGTAGTCCGGGTTACGTTCACTGGCGCGATCTGATGTTCTACGTTCCGGCGGTATGCGGCGGCATCTTCGGAATGTTGGGAGGATATCTCACAGATCGACTGGGACGCCGAAGGGTGCTTACGTGGAGCATATTACTGTATGCGCTGTCGGCGCTTGGTTCGGGATTCGCGACGTCTCTTCCGATGCTGCTTGTGCTGCGAACGCTGACCTTCGTCGGCGTATGCGTCGAGTTTGTAGCGGCGGTTGCCTGGCTCGCTGAGCTCTTTCCCGATCCAAAGCGACGAGAGGCGGTCATCGGATACACGCAGGCATTCTCTTCGCTGGGCGGATTCATGGTGAGCTTGATGGCTTTGGGAGTCGCGCGCATCGCGCTGTCGCTTCCGGCGATTCAGGGCGGGCATGAGAACTGGCGATACCTTTTGATATCCGGTTTGATCCCGGCGATCCCTCTGATCATCATTCGGCCAATGCTGCCGGAGTCACCGGTGTGGAAGGAAAAGAAGACAGCGGGGACGCTCAAGAGACCGAGCTTCGGCGAGATTTTCAAACCAAAATATCGACGGACTACGTTGATCAGTGCGTTGATTTTTGCGTGCAGTCTTGGAGTCGCGTTTGGCGCAATTCAACAACTTCCGCAGATTGTTCCCGCGCTGGTTCAGGTGGACAGCAGTGTTCCGCCTCCCGAACGACAGCAGATCGTTCAATCGACTGTCGCAGGGGTCCAAACGCTTCAGGAGTTGGGAGGCTTGGTCGGCAGGTTTATCCTTGCTTTCCTGGCAATCAGAATCGTATCCCGACGCAAGCTGTTGAGAGTCTTTCAAGTGCCCGGGCTGATAGTCGTTCCGCTGGTGTTTTTATATCCGGCTGTTCACAACCTTCCGTTGTTGAAGTGGGGAATATTCTTCGCAGGGTTGTTCACCGTTGCTCAGTTAAGTTTCTGGGGAAACTACTTGCCACGAATGTATCCGACGCATCTTCGAGGGACTGGTGAGAGCTTTGCGGCTAATGTCGGCGGGAGAATGGTTGGAACATCGGCGGCGCTGCTGACGACTCAAATTGCATCGGTGATGCCGGGTAACAGTCCGGCGACGCATCTGGCGTACGGAGCGGCGGCGGTTGCATTTTTGGTGTATGCGATTGGGTTTGTTGCGAGCTTCTGGCTGCCTGAACCTGCAAGGGAGGAGCTGCCGGAATAGGACCTATTCGACCTATAAGAACCTATTGCCCGAAGCAGTAGAGTCGCCCATCCTCTGAGCCGATCACAACTCTTCCAGCCGCGATTGCGGGAGATGCCGACAACGGGCCGCCGGCGTTGAACTCCCACACCTTTGCGCCGGTTTTGTAATCGATCACATAAAACTTCCCATCGTTTGATCCAATAAACGCGCGTCCATCCGCTAGAGCCGGCGACGATTCCACTCGAGCACGAGTCATAAAAGTCCAAAGCTCTTTACCGGTCAGCGCGTTGACGCAGTGGATCATCTTGTCGCGCCCGCCGACTACGACTTTGCCTTCTGCGACCGCGCATGAGGAATAATAAGGAAACTGTCGCTGACGATTTCGATAGCGCCAGATGATTCGGTGAGTCGCGAGATTGACAGCTATGACCTCGTTGTTGAATGTGCCGTAAAACGCCTTCTGACCTACCAGCGCGGGAGACGCACCGGTGTAAGCTCCAGAGGCCACGTGAAATAGTTCTTTGCCGTCGGCAATTCTGATCGCTCGAAAAGTTTCGTCACAGCCGGCGATGTGCGCGATGCCTCCCGAAACGCCTGCCGTACAGTGAACCGGACCACCAGTTCTGAATTTCCAGACAAGCGATCCGTTTGAAGCATTCACGCAATATAGATGTTCGTCGTACGACCCCACTAAAACTTTGTCCCCAACCACGACAGGCGACGACTTGATCTCACCGTTCGTTTTGAAAGTCCAAACGGCGTGCCCGTCGCGCGCGCCGACGGCGTGCAGTGTTCCGTTCAGGTCTCCGATATACACGACGCCGCCGGAGACGCACGGAGACGATTCGCCGATTGGTCCCGTCGCTTTGTATTTCCATCGAACCGAACCATCGGCGAGGCTCAAAGCCGCGAGCTCACCCGACTGTGAGCCAACGTACACAACGCCGTTGACTATCGCGGCCGATGACTCGATCGATTCTCCGGCTTCGTAAGTCCAAACGAGTCTAAGATCCTTCGGAACATTTGAAACCGAAACGCCCATCAGCTGGTGACCGCCGCGGAACTGCGCCCATGTCTCTGGAGGAAGCTGAGAAGTCGACACCGTAGCTAAAAGAAGAATGCAAACCGGGACCAGCAGGATTGAAAAAGCTTTGGTCAGGAAATAGCTTGTCGGTTTTTTCATAACATAGGACCGATGGGACCTTTTGGACCTATCGGACGAATAATTTCAAAATGCCTGTCTGTAGAGTTCAAGCGCCTCTGCCGCGCCGAATGGTCGCGGGTTGAATTTGCCAGTCCATTGACTAGCCGCTTCATCGGCAAGCTTCTGCAAATCTTCCTCAGGCACCCCCGCGGCGCTCAACCGTCGAGTGAGACCACCAATCGTTAGAAGCTTCTCCAGGCGACGCGCCAGATTCTCCTCGGGAGGCTGACCGTTTTGCGCAATCTTTTCGTGAACGAGATCCTGATAACGATCCCCAACCGCGGCTCCGTTCCATCGGACAACGTGGGGCAGCATCAATCCGATCGCTACTCCATGATCGGTGTCGTAGTTTGCCGTAAGCGGATTGGCGCATGCGTGAGTCGCACCAAGCATAGAGTTCTCAATCGCAAGCCCTGCCCAGTACGCTCCGAGCTGCATCGCTCCTCGCGCTTCGATGTCGCGCGGATTCGCGAGCACTCGCTCGTAATTGGCCTCTAGCAAGCGCCAGGCTTCGATCGAAAACATTTCCGATGCTGGAGTTCGACCCGTACTCACGTAGGTCTCAACTGCGTGCGATATTGCGTCGAATCCGGCGGTAGCTGTGACTCTTGCAGGTTGCGAGACTGTGAGCGCTGGATCGAGGACAGCGATCCTAAATGCGGCTCCTGGATCTCCGCAGGCCATCTTCACGTGAGTTTCAGCGTCGGAGATCAGCGCATAGGATTGAGCTTCGCTGCCAGTGCCGGAGGTTGTCGGCACAGCTATCATCGGAAGCAACGGCGCGTGAGTCTTGCCGTAGCCCCAGTAGTCTCGCATTGTTCCGCCGTTAGTCAGCAGGAAGTTGATCGCCTTGGCGGTGTCCATCGAGCTGCCTCCGCCAAGACCGATCAAAGAATCGATATTGGATTCGGCGCAAGAAGCTCGCCCGGCTTCTGCCATCGCGGAGGTGGGATTTGCATCGAAGTCGTGAAAACGGAGGACCTCGATTTTCGACTCGGAAAGAATCCTGACCGCGGCGTCGACGTAGCCGGCGGCGACGATGCCAGGATCTGCTACAAGCAACGTCCGTCGGAATTCGAGCTCGGCGGCCAGAGCGCCGAGTCTTTCGAACGCGCCCTCGCCGAAGACCAGCCGGGTTCGGCTTTGAAAGTCAAAGGGCTTCATAAGAACAGCGCCCTCCAGGCGGAGGGCGGACACTCCCAACGGTTGGGTTTATCAAGTGGGTTTGCGAGCAGATGCATCGCAGAATCTGTTCGCTGTTTTTTGACAACAGGCGAATGGAAAACCGCAATCGTTAATAAGATATTGGTCCGCAGCAGACCAATCACCAAACTAATTTCCAAGCGCTTGAGCGCCAGGCTTTTTTTCGGAAATTGCAAATAGCTGATTGCGGTTGCTTATGAACAGCGCTCCGTTTGCCGGTATCGGCGTGCAGTAAACGGAGCTCCCCATGTTGATTTCACCGATGACCTTCTTTTCTCGCGCAGCAGCAAGGATCGCGACGTCACCGTCCTCGTCGCCCAGATATACCTTGCCGTCCACGACCATGGGCGAACCCCACACTGCCGCGAACATGTCGTGAACCCAGAAAACTTTTCCTGTCTTTGCATCAAGACAATGGAGGAATCCGCTGAAGTCCGGATAGAAGAGCATCCCATCATAGACCGCGCCGGTGGATATCGAGCGACGGATCTTGTCGTAGTGCCATATGGCGCCGTCTTTGGTGATGTCGCCTCGTTTCGTAGCGTCGATGCAATAAAGGTGACCTACTCCCTCGCCGTGCTCCGGATCCTGACCATTCGCAACATAAACCTTGTTATCGTAGATCACCGGTGTGCTGATGAGCTCATTTCGAGTCTTAGGCCAAACCGAGTCTTTCGGATTGCAGTCGAACTCCCACAGTTTCTTGCCGGTCATCGCGTCGTATCCGCGCACCCAACCGTCACCCTGTCCGTGCACAACCTGAACGACATCGCCGATCTTCCCGACCGACGGAGACGACCATTGACCGTGGAGAATTCGATCTCCGACCGAGTTGTCTTCCCATTCCTTCTTACCGGTTTTTTTGTTGATCGCGATCAGCGCCGGCGCTTTCGGAGATGGAATGTTGACGTGACTCTCATCCTGACCGTTGGAAGTACAGATGTAGAGAAGGTCGCCGTACGACACCGGCGAGCAGTTGGACATGTTGTGCGGCTGCGAGCCCACCTCTTCCATCATGTCGTACTTCCACACGATGTCGGCGTCGAACTGGCCGGTGAGCTTCTCATCTTTGTACGGGCCATCGTTTTCGTTGTCACGGAAGCCCTGTGTGTCGAGGCAAACCACTTCACAGCGGTTCGAGACGTAGTAGAGTCGATCACCTTCGATGAGCGGGGATGAGCAGACCCCCTGGAACGGCCAATCATTGACTCGCCCTGCCGCAAGCTTCTCGTTGGTGTGTTGCCACAGAAACTCGCCGTCGGACTCTCGAAAGCACATCAACACGCCGCGATCGCCGCCTTGCTTCGGGTCGCGTAATCCCTCATTGTTCGTGCCGACATAAACCTGCCCGCCCGCAACGACTGCGTTCCCGTAGCTCTGAGACCCAAGCGCCGCCACCCACTTAATGTTCTTCTTTGTCTTTACGTCCCAACTCGTAGGCATCCCTTTCTGGCTCGATACCATATTGCGGTCGGGAGTTCCTCCCCACATCGGCCAATCGCCGTTCCCCGGGTCCGAAGCCAATGTAAGTCGCGTTACAACCAAGAACGCCAGTGCGCAGGCGCCGGCGAATGCCATCAATCTAAAACTCCGATTATTCATAAGTCTCCAGTTCACTCGGACGATGTTCAGTTCCTTTGGAGCGAAAGGCCTTGGCGGCCGCTCCCGCCGAACTGATTTTCCGGCCTCTAACCTCTACTTGTTCGCGGTGACCTTTATATTATCGATAAAGATCTCGTTCGGGGCATCGGCAAAAATACCGGCGCTGCCCTGTTTATTTCCAAGCGTTTCAACTCGTTCGAGCAGCCAGTCGGCGGGTTCGGGGTCCGATGCCTTCCAGACCTTTCCGCGTGCTCGCACCTTTCCATCCGGTAGATTCTGAACCTCGAGCTTCAAGCGGTACCAGGTATCCGCTTTCCACTCGAACGGCTTTCGTACCGTGCGCGACGCCTCAACCTGCCACGAGCGCAACTCGACCTTTTGGCTGTTGCCCATGATCGACAACTCGTATCGCTGCGCAACCACGCCGACGTCACCCATCTGACGACGTTTCTCTGTTGCAAGAAAATCTGCTTGTGTCGTGTAGTTCGACCAGTTCGACGGGCTGAACAGCGAGCGAGCGCGTTTGAAAGCCTGCGGGTTTGGATTCTTGACCAGCACTTTATTGCCTTCTACCTCGCGCACTGAATACTTGTTGCCGGCGCTGATCCAGTAATTCGGAATCTTGTCCACCGCCGTAGTGTCGAAGTTTTCAGTCAGCGGAAGCGTCGGGATTACTCGCACTCGAGCAATTCCGGTTACCCCGTCCACGGTAGCTTTGACATTGCCGGTTTGAATTCCCGCATCGGCAGCAGCAGTAAACTGGTTTGTTTGCGCAGTGCCCTTAAGTCCATCGAGCGCCCAGGTCGCATTCTGTTCTTCGCGAATAAGACGACCGTGATCGTCAAACAAACGCACTCGGAATTTTGTAGCCTCGCCGGGCTTGGCGAGCACATCAGCTGGAATCACCTGAACGTGAGAGACCTTCGCATCTGCAGGCGCGTTGTTGTCAGGAGTCTCGGCAACTGGAGGCAACGCCGGCGAAGGAGCCTTCTTGCCGATGCAATAGATTGCCTTTGTCGAGACCAGATAAACACGACCTCTCGAAACCGCGACCGACGCGAGGATCTGCTCGTTTGCGGCAATCAGATCATCGCCGGCCTCGTTGTGTGTTTGAACGTTGCTGACTCCCGGCTCGAGCTCCTCTTCGTCGAGCACTTCACAACCGGTCGGCCCGGGTTTAAGAATGAAAAACTTTCCGTTCTCGGTTCCGACGTACAATTTTCCATCGGCGAGCACCGGCGATGCTCGCTGCAAAGTTCCGATGGTGTGTTTCCATAGCTCTTTGCCGCTAGCCGTGTCGAAGGCAAACACGTTGGCGCTGTCATCCACAAGATACAATCGATCTCCATCGACGATCGGTGAAGAGTAGCCGCCTCGTATGCCGTTGACCGACCACTTTGCGTTGGTCTTTGTGAGTGTTCCCTTTCCCATAGCATCGATGGCAACGACCATACCCATCTCGTTTGAATCGAGATTCTCTTCGCTATGTGAGGCGAAGACCGTCGTCCCGCTGATCGCCGCGCAGTTGTTTATTCCGCGTTTTGTGATCGGATAAGTCCAGACTGGTTCGCCGGTCTGAGCTTTCATCGCGTAGACCTGACCGTCCGCGCCGCCCACGATGATCATCCGCGTGCCGTCGATGGTCGCTGCAATCGGTGTCGGATAAACGGTGTCGTAAGGCCGTCCGCCTGGCGCGCTGGTCCACACACATTCGCCAGTGTTCTTGTCGAACGCGAAGAACCGGTGTTTTCTCTGAGCGGTCTCACCCCATCCATCGATGATCGATCCGACGATGATCAGATCGCCTTCGATGATCGGCGACGCCGTACGGCCTCCGTGAGTGGTCCACGCGCCGAACTCCTCGGTCAGCGAGCGCGCCCACAAAACCTTTCCGTCATTTGAAAACGCGGTCAGTTCATTGCAGGCGCCCAGCACGTACACATTTCCAGTAGCTGCATCGGCCACCGGTGAAGACCACGCGATTCGCCGAGTCGGTACATCGCTTTCATAAACGTTGGATCGATGCTCCCAAATCACCTTGCCGGTGTCTGCATTCAGGCACATCAGACGTTCTTGCATCGTCTCGCCCTCACCGGCTGAGTTGAAAACGAAGACGCGGCCGTTCATGACGATTGGGGTCGATCGTCCGCCGTAGGGCGCCTTCCACACGAGGTTTTCGCCTTTTGGCGACCATTTCGTCGGCAGACCCTTCTCGAGCGAAACGCCGTTGCGCGCAGGTCCTCGCCAGTCTGTCCAATCGCTTCCTGAGCGAACGCGCGGGGCCGGAACCGCGGCCGGAGCGAACGCAAACAATATTAATCCGAGTGCTAGATACTTTTGAAATTTGGCATCCATGATTGGCCCTTCTCAGATAGGTAAGAATTCGCGCTCATTGAAATCGCACGAAGCTAGTAATTCCACTGATCCAACTGCCTTGACTGGTTGAAGTTCAAGATATTATGTTGCGGTAAGGCGCGTCAAGCAGGGAAAATTTGAACTCCAGAGCTGGGGCGGTTGTTTCGAGCTTGAGCGCGTTTAGAATCGTTGTGCCCACGTAAACCCTCTAATATTGTTTCAGAAGCGTATGACTTTGTCTGCGCGTACTACAGGTCGAGTTGGATTTGAGTACCATCAAACCAAATCTGCCCTGACATTTTAGGAGCAAGCGATGCTCAAAAGAAAAAGCCTTGTTATTGCCTTGATCATGCTGTCTCCGCTTGCGGCGATCGGGCAGGATAAAGATAAGAATGAAGAGTTCTTTGCCGCCGCGAGGAAGGGTGATGTCGCCGCTGTGAAGGCGTTTCTGGATCAGGGCGTCGATGTAAACGCCAAGACCCGATACGGCGCTACGGCACTTTCGTACGCGTGCGACAAGGGGCACGTCGAAGTGGTCAAGCTGCTGATCGATCGAGGCGCAGACGTAAACGTCAAAGACACTTTTTATGGCGAAGTGCCGCTCGGATGGGCTTTGTCGCACAGTCATGCGCAAGTGGTTAAGCTGCTCCTCGAAAAGGGAGCAAAGGGCCCGGATCGCGCACTTAGCGAAGGCGTCGCGGGAGGGAATGTCGAGATCGTCAAGATAGCTCTGGAGAAGGGCGGCTTGCCGCCGGAGACGCTCAACAGCGCTCTGCGGAGGGCTTCGAAAGTCGGCAACAATGAAATTATCGATTTGCTGAAAAAGGCCGGCGCGGTCTCAGTCGAAGTCACCGTCGAGCCCGCCGTTCTGATGACCTACGCCGGAAAATATAAGAATGATCAAGTCGGCGAGCTGACCGTTGACATCAAGGACGGCAAGCTTGTCTGCAAGGCCAACGGTAACAGTTTTTCAACATCGGCGATCGGCAAAACCAAATTCGCGATTATAGAATTTGAGGCGACGATCACCTTTACTGTTGACGGAGACAAGGTCGTGGGATTTGAACTGAGCCAGGGCGGAGGAAACTTCACATTCAAGCGAGTCGAGGCGAAGTAAAAGTTCCGAGTTTAGGGTTACGACTGCGTCGTAAACCTGGTGCCCTCTATTTTGAAGTGCGCGATTGGAATATAGGAGGACTAATGCTTTCCAAAATTAATATTGAAAGAGCGACGACGGTCGTCAGTCTTGCGATTTGTCTGGTGTTGTTTGTGGGGATCGCGTCCACTGCTAGAGCGCAGCAGAACTGGCCGTCGTTTCGCGGCGCCAACGCTTCAGGGGTCGCCGATGGAAAGCCCACTCCCACGACCTGGGACGCGACCAAGGGAACAAACATTCTCTGGAAGACTCCGATTCCCGGCCTTGCACATTCCTGCCCTGTGGTTTGGGGCGATCGCGTTTACGTGACCACTGCGATCAGCAGCAAGGGCAGCAATGATTTTCGACACGGATTGTTCGGCGACGTTGATTCGGACAAGGACAATTCATCGCACGCCTGGCACGTTTATGCACTCGACAAAAAGACCGGGAAGATCGTTTGGGATCGCGTCGCTTATGAGGGCGTGCCAAAAATCAAACGTCACATCAAGTCGACTCACGCAAACTCGACTCCGGCAACCGATGGCAAGTATGTCGTCGCGTTCTTCGGGTCGGAGGGGCTGTACTGCTACGACGCCGCAGGGAAGCTGGTCTGGAAGAAGGACCTCGGGATTCTGGATGCCGGGTGGTTTTATGATCCGGATTACCAATGGGAGACAGCCAGTTCCCCGATAATATACAAGAACATGGTCATCGTGCAGTGCGATGTCCAGAAGAATTCATTTATCGCCGCATATGATTTGAAAGACGGGAAGCAGTTGTGGATGACGCCTCGCGAAGAGATTCCATCCTGGGGAACGCCGACGATTGTTGAAGGTCCTTCTCGAGTCGAGTTGGTAACCAACGCAACTCGAGCGGCTCGTGCTTATGATCCGATGACCGGAAAGGAACTATGGAAACTCACAGGTAATCCTGAGGTCACCGCGACCACGCCAATCACCGGCCACGGCCTGATTTTTATCTGCAACAGCTATCGCCCAAATCAACCGATATACGCGATTCGTGCAGGGGCTAACGGGGATATCTCACTAAAACCGAACGAGACTTCAAACCAGTCCGTCGCCTGGAGCATGCAGCGCGGCGGCACCTACATGCCGACACCGTTGATTTACGGAGATTACCTGTACACCTGTGCGAATCATGGCGTGATGGCCTGCTACAATCCAAAGACCGGCGAACGGGTCTATCAACAACGAATTGGTGACAAGGGCGGCGCGTACAGCGCCTCACCGGTCGCCGCAGACGGTAAGATCTATCTGTCGAGCGAAGACGGCGAGATAGCAGTAGTAAAGGCCGGCGCCAAGTATGAATTGCTGGCTACGAATCAAATGGGCGAGGTCTTGATGGCCACCCCGGCAATTTCGGACGGCGTCATTTTTGTCCGAGGTCAGCACAACGTTTTTGCGATAGGAGAACGAGCGGCGTCAGCGTCAACCAAATAGCTCGTTAACCAATCAGTTTGGCTTCAAGAAAATGGGAGGATCTAAAAAGGTGAAAAGAATTCTGTCACTGTCGCTTTGTTTGATGATTATGTGCGCGGTTGTTGCCGGTTCGTCGGGTCCAAAATCTGGACCTAGTTCAAACTGGGCACAGTGGCGCGGTCCCGACAGCCAGGGAGTTTCTGCCGAAACAAATCTTCCGACGGATTGGAGCGAAACGAAGAACGTTCTTTGGAAGACGCCAATACCAGGGCTTGGATTCTCTTCGCCGATTATCTGGGATAAGAAAGTTTTCGTTACAACCGCGATTGAAGGCGGGCCTGCTCCGGCAGATCACAAACCGTTGAAGCACATGTTCCGCGACAAGGAGTTCTCTCATCCGGATTGGACTGGCTCCGACAAGATTCACACTTTCAAAGTCTTCTGTCTGGATCGAGACACCGGAAAGGTAAATTGGGAGCGCACTTCCTACGAAGGTCCGGTGTACGACTATCGTCATAAACGAGGAACCTACGCTGCGCCTACTCCGGTCACCGACGGAAAGAATGTCTACGTGTACTTCGGATCGGAAGGATTCTATTGCTACGACTTCTCCGGCAAGCTTATCTGGAAAAAGAACCTCGGCGGTATCGGAACGATGGGCATGGGAGTCGGCACTTCGCCGGTGCTCTACGAGAACCTGGTGATCGTGCTTTGCGATCAGGAATTCGATGGCACTTATTCGTTCATGACCGCGATGGATAAGAAGACAGGCGCCGAGGTATGGCGAGTGAAGCGGCCGGTGCAGAGTAGCTGGGCAACACCGGTCATCGCGAAAACTCCGAAGCGAACCGAGATGATCGTTAGCGGCAACGAGTACCTCATCTCGTACGATCCAGCTACTGGAACGGAGCTTTGGAGAGCGACGGGTCTGCACAGCCACGCGATTGCGACTCCGGTGCTCGGTCACGGGCTGGTGATTCTTTCATCCGGATTTCCTACAAAGACCATAGTTGCGATCAGGTTGGGAGGATCGGGGAATCTCGATGGCACTGATTCGATAGTCTGGAAGTACAACAAAGGCACGTCGTATGTTCCGTCGCCGATTCTGTATGGTGACTATGTCTACTTGATGAGCGATGCCGGGATTCTGACGTGTCTCAATGCGAAGACTGGTGAGGTCGTTTACGAGGGTGGTCGGGTTCCGATTGCGACGAAGTTCTACGGCGCATCGCCTGTGGCTTTCGAGGGCAAGATCCTGTTAACCAGCGACGACGGCGACACGTTTGTAATCAAGGCCGGTCCGAAACACGAAGTGCTTGGGACCAACTCGCTGGGAGAACCGAGCCGCACCTCGATCGCGATTGCCGATGGAAAGCTCTTTCTGCGTGGGGAGAAGAATCTGTTCTGCATCAGCAACAAGGGTCGTGCGGATTAATCGAGTTTTTCTTAGCTCGAAATCAAAAAATTGAATCTGTTTGTCGAGCTTCAAGATTTCGGTATCGATCTGCAAGGCGACGGAACGCAGACATTCCAGTTTGCAGATAAGAGCAGTTGTTCAAAATTCAATTGGATCTTATGCAAAAAATGTTTCGGTTCTTGATGATGTTGTTGTTATGCGCATCGAGTTCCGGCGCGCAGCAGCAACAAAGACCAGACTTTTCAAAGCTCGTCGAAGCGATGGATAAGGCGGGCTGCGTCGTTCATCAGGATTCAGGCGTAAAGCTGTGTAAGCAGGATTACAAGGTCGATGGAAAGAATGTCGAAGCGATCTCGTTCCAGCCGGTGGGCGAAGGAAAGTTCCCCGGTTTACTGTTGATACCCGGGCACGCCACCACTGCTCGAGATTGGATTCCGAGCGGCTTGACCTTTGCTCGAAATGGATTCGCGGGTCTAGCAGTGTCACAGCCGAATTACGGAAGATCGGAAGGTCCCGGCGACTTCGTTGGACCAAAGACACTAAAGGTTCTAACCGAAGGCTATCGACGGTTCCAGCGCGAGACTTATGTCGATGGCAAATGCATGGGGATCGTTGGATATTCGCGCGGCG
>Ga0075425_100003283_pt1 | contig 16415 bp, 13 predicted proteins | sample SoiMethybrSBSTD4_FD_75300 | JGI IMG/M metagenome (GOLD analysis project Ga0075425, IMG submission 75300) | Bulk soil microbial communities from a Populus tree surrounding site in Tennessee, USA - Soil MetaG P. TD hybrid SBSTD4 | ecosystem: Environmental > Terrestrial > Soil > Tree plantation... | reverse complement strand
GTCCTGGGGGTGAGCCTGCTCCTCATCAAGGTGCGGCGGGGAGCGTGGTGAGATGATCCGGGTCGCCCAGGGACGGCGCGACCGGGTCAATCCCTGGACCTATGTCCTCCTCGTGCTCCTCCTCATCCCGTTCCTCTTCCCCCTCGGCTGGATGTTCCTCTCGTCGCTGAAGACGCAGGTTCAGAACACCGCGTATCCGCCGGTGTGGGTGTTCGTGCCCACCCTGTCGAACTACCGCGAGGTGTTCCAGAAGAATCCCTTCTTCACCTTCACCGTGAACAGCCTGGTGGTCGCCCTCGGCTCCACGGGCCTGGCCCTCCTCCTCGGACTTCCCGGCGCCTACGCCATCGCCCGCTTCCGCCGCACAGGCATCGCCCTGGGCATCCTCACCGCGCGGATGGCGCCCGGCATCGGCTACCTGATCCCGTGGTTCATCCTGTTCACCAAGGTGAAGATGATCGACACCTACACCGCGCTCATCCTCACCCATCTCATCGTGGCGCTGCCCCTCGTGCTATGGGTGATGATCGGCTTCTTCGAAGACGTGCCCGGCGATCTCATCGAGTCGGCGCGAATCGACGGCTGCACCCACTGGGCGGCCTTCCTGCGCATCGCCATCCCGCTCGCCAAGCCCGGCATCGTAGCCACGGGCATCCTCGCCTTCATCTTCTCGTGGAACAACTTCCTCTTCTCGCTCATCGTGGCGGGCTTCAAGACACGCACTCTGCCCATCGCGGTCTACAGCTTCCTCTCCTACGAGGAGATCAACTGGGGCGGGCTCACCGCGGCGGCCACCGTGATCACCCTGCCCGTACTCCTCCTCGCTCTCCTCGTGCAGAAGCACATCGTGCGCGGCCTCACCCTGGGCGCGCTGAAAGGCTGAAGGGCTGAGGGGCGAGGGCTCAGTCGCCGCGCAGGCGGGCGGCGTGGAGCACGGCGATCACCGTCATGGAGTCCTTGATCTCGCCGCTCGTCACCATGCGCAGGACGTCGGTGAAGGGAAATGGGCGGCGCTCGATGAACTCGGTGGGATCGGCGGGGTGGGAGGCCGGCCGGAGCTCCCGGGCGATGTAGAGGTGGGCCGTCTCGCGCAGGATGCTCTTGGAGGTGTGGAAGTCGCAGATCTTCACGAGCGAGCCCGCCGCGCAGCCTGCCTCCTCGCCCAGCTCGCGCTGGGCCGCCTCCTCGGGGCTCTCGCCCGCGTGCATGCCGCCCGTGGGCATCTCCCAGTAGAAGCCCTGGGCGACGTAGCGATGCTGCCCCACGAGGAGCACGGTGTCGGGGTCCACGAAGGGCAGGACGCCCACGCACTCCGCGCACTCCACCACGCCGTAGATGGTCGTGCGGCCATCGGGAAGCAGGGCCACGTCCTCGCGCACGCGAATCCAGCGATTCTCGTACACGGGACGGGTCGAGCGTGTGTGCCACGGCTCGCGGGCGAGGGACGGCGGACGATCCGAGTCGGCCATGAACACCTCACCTTGTACCATGTCCTCGAACGGTGGGCTATAATCAAGGACGTTCCGCACCCCACGGAGGAATGCCGATGGCCTTGCCGCCCCCTGTCGAAGCGCTCTGGAACGACCTCGAGTCCGTTCGCGCCCGGCTCTTGAAAGAGGTCGAGAGCCTGAGCCAGGCGCAGGCGGACTGGCGAGCGCGCGACACCGACTGGTCCGTCGGCGAGATCGTCCATCACCTCACGCTGGCCGAGGTGGGCACGGGCAAGGTCACCTCCAAGGTGCTCAAGGAAGCGGGCGACCGTCTCCAGCCCTTTCCCGCCGGGCTCACCGGTTTCGCGCCCGTGGCCACGCCGGCGGGCGGGCGCGCGGAGGCCCCCGCGGCCGTCTGGCCCGAGCGAGGCAAGTCCATCAGAGAGCTCGTGGCGGACATGAAGGCGGCCCGCGAGCGGAGCCGGCAGACCGTCGAACGCCTCGGGACGGTGGATCCCCGGCCCCTGACCTTTCCCCACCCGCGCCTGGGGTCCCTCGATCTCGCGCAGTGGTGGATGCTCCAGGCCTGGCACGACGGCATCCATCTCGAGCAGGTCCGCAGCGTCAAGGCGGAGCCGGGATTCCCGACGGCGTGAAGATCAAGCTGCGCAATCCGAGCCGGGAGGTGGAGCTGCCGGGGCGCAAGCGCGTCAAGGACGTGTTGCGCGAGCTCGACATCCTGCCCGGCACCGTGCTCGTGATCCGGGGCAGTGATCTCCTCACCGCCGACGAGGTCGTGGGCGACGGCGACGAGCTCGAAGTTCGCCCGGTGATGTCGGGCGGGAGCGCATCGTGAAGTGCCGCAAGTGCGGGGCGGGGGCCGTCATCGAGCTGCCGCGCCACAACGCGGCCTTCTGCACTGCTGATTTCCTGGAGTTCTTCCGCAAGCAGGTCGCCGAGGCCATCCGCAAGCACCGGATGCTCAGCCTCGACGAGCCCGTGCTCGTGGCCGTCTCCGGCGGCAAGGACTCCCTCGCCCTGTGGGACGTCCTCCTCGAATTCGGCTACACCACGGCCGGGCTCTACCTCGACCTCGGCATCTTCGACTACTCCGTGGAGTCCAAGGCCAAGTGCGAAGCCTTCGCGGCCTCGCGGGGACAGAAGCTGATCGTGGAGACGGTGTCCGAGCGCGTGGGCGCTCCCATCCCCGAGGTGCAGAAGGCGACGCGGCGGCCGACCTGCTCGGCCTGCGGGCTCAGCAAGCGCTACCTGATGAACCGCGCGGCGGTGGAGCATGGCTATCCCGTGATCGCCACCGGCCACAACCTGGACGACGAGGCGGCCGTGCTCTTCGGCAACGTGCTGCACTGGCAGATGGATCCACTGTCGCGCCAGTCGCCCGCCCTCGACTCCACGCATCCCAAGCTCGCGCGCCGGGTCAAGCCGCTCTACCGGCTCTCCGAGCGCGAGACGGCGGCGTACGCCTTCCTGCGTGGCATCGACTACATTGTGGAGGAATGTCCCTTCGCCCGGGGCGCCACCTCCATCACCCACAAGCAGATCCTCGACCGGCTCGAGGAAGCCTCGCCCGGGGCCAAGCACAACTTCCTCTTCGGCTTCCTCGAGAAGGCGCGCGGCGCCTTCGAGCACGTGGAGCCGACCGTGCTGAATGAGTGCGCGGTGTGCGGGCAGGTGACCACGGGGGAGATCTGCGCGTTCTGCAAGCTCAGTGACCAGGTCAAGCGCCGCCGCGCCTGACCCATCGGCGGTACACGCCTAGCCAACGGAGGCAGCACATGAACAACGCGGTGATCGTGGGGGCGGCTCGCACCGCCGTCGGCAAGCGCAACGGCAAGCTCTCCACCGTCCGTCCCGACGACCTCCTCGCCGAGACCCTGAAGGCGCTGGTGGCGCGGACGGGCATCGATCCCGCCGAGGTGGAGGACGTGGTCATCGGCTGCGTCGACCAGCTCGGCGAGCAGGGACTGAACATCGCGCGCAACGCCGCCCTCATCGGCGGGTTCCCGCTGGACGTGTGCGGTACCACCCTCGACCGCATGTGCGGCTCCGGCCAGCAGGCGGCCAATTTCGCGGCCATGGGTGTGATGTCTGGCCAGTACGACTGCGTCATCGCGGGCGGGGTGGAGAGCATGAGCCGCGTGCCCATGGGCTCGAACGCCAACGGCCCCGGCGAGGGCGCCCTCTCCCCGCGGCTCCAGGCCCTCTACAACATCGTGCCTCAGGGCATCTCCGCCGAGATGCTCGCCGAGCAGTGGGGGCTCAAGCGGGAGGAGCTCGACAAGTTCTCCGGGGAGAGCCACGAGAAGGCGGGGCGCGCCATCGCCGAAGGGCGTTTCAAGCGGGAGATCGCGCCCATCACGCTGCCCGACGGCAGTGTCTTCGAAGTGGACGAGGGCGTGCGGGTGCCCGTGAACTGGGAGAAGCTCGCTTCCCTCGCGCCGTCCTTCAAGCCCGACGGCGTGGTCACCGCGGGCAACTCCTCGCAGATCTCCGACGGCGCCGCGACCCTCCTCATCATGTCCGAGGCTCGGGCCAAGGCGCTCAAGCTCACCCCTCGCGCGCGCATCGTGGCCACCTCGCTGGCCGGTGTCGATCCGACCATCATGCTCACCGGGCCCATCCCGGCGACCCAGCGCGTGCTCAAGAAGGCCGGGCTCAAGATCGACCAGATCGACCTCTTCGAGATCAATGAGGCCTTCGCCTCGGTGGTGCTGGCGTGGGAGCGGGAGCTCCATCCCGACATGGAGCGCGTCAACATCAACGGTGGCGCCATCGCCCTCGGCCATCCCCTCGGCTGCTCGGGCGCGCGTCTCATGACCACGCTGCTCCACGAGCTCGAGCGCAGCAAGAAGCGCTACGGGCTCCAGACCATGTGCATCGGCTTCGGGCAGGGGATCGGCACGATCATCGAGCGGCTCTAGTCGCTCCACGTGACGCTGCGCCCGGGCTCGCGGGTGCTCGGCATCCTGGTGGCGGCGACGGCCTTCGCCCTCGCCGTCACCAGGGTCGAGGATCCCGACACCTGGACCCACCTCGCTCTCGGCCGCCTCATGGTCGAGAGCCGGGCGCTTCCCTCCCACGAGCTCCTCGCGTTTCCCAGCGTCGCGCTGCCGTATCACGACACGGAGTGGCTGTTCGACGTGGTGCTGTATCTCGCCTTCCGCTCCGCGGGCCTGGCCGGCGTCGTCCTCCTCAAGGCGGCCACGGTGGCCCTGGCCTTCTGGATCCTCTTCAAGGACGCCGCGCTGCCGCGGGAGCCCGCCGCCGACCGCGGCCTGCGCGCCTGGATCGCCGCTGCGGTCCTCCTCGCGTGTCTGCCCATGGTCCGCTATCGCTTCGTCGAGCGGCCCGACCTCGTCCTCATGCTCTGTCTCGGTTTCACCATCTATGCCCTCGACGCCTATCGCCTCGAGGGGCGTGGTTGGATCTACACGCTGCCCCTGGTGCACGTGGTGTGGGCCAACATGCATCCGAGCGTCATCCTCACCCTCGTGCCGTTCGGCGCCGTGCTCGCAGGTGGCGTGGCTCTTCGGCTGATCGGCCGGGTCCGCGACAACGAGCTGTCCGGGTTGCCGTCGGCACGACAGCTCCGCACGGTGGCCTCGGTGCTCGTGCTGAGCCTGCTCGCCTGCCTCCTGAATCCGCGCGGCGTGGAGAGCCTCACCCTGCCCTTCCGGCTGGCCGGGATGCGCTGGGCCGCGCAGGAGATCACGGAGCTCCAGCGGCCGCCCGTGGATCTTTACCCTGGCGTGTACATCCTGGCCGGCCTGCTCTTCCTGGCGCTCCTCGCAGCGTGGCGGCAGGCGCCCATCGTGCCGGCGCTCCTCGTCCTTCCGTTCGCCTATCTCGGCCTCACCGGCGTGCGTTTCATTTTCCTGTTCACCATCGTGGCGGCACCCGTACTGGCGCGCACCCTGGCCGCGCTCGCGGCGTCGTCGAGCGCCGTGCGTCTTCGGCGGCCCGCCCTGGCGGTGGCCGTCACAGTAGTCGTGGTGGGCACGCTGGCCGCGGGGCTCGCCATCGCCCGGGTCCGACCGCTCGCGGATGGACGCAAGAGCGCGGGGCTTGGCGTCGACGCGCGCTTCGTTCCCGAGGGCGCCCTCCGTTATCTCGACGGCATCGGCATGACGGGGAGACTCTTCAACGCTTTTCACTTCGGCGGCTACATCGCCTGGCGCGATTTCCCGAAGCGCGCGGCCATCGTCGACGGTCGAATGTATCTCCCCACCGGGCTCAGTGAGGAGATCCACTTCGCCCGCGCCTACCCGGACCATCTCGCCCGGCTCCAGTCAACCTACGGCTTCGAGGCGGCGGTGATGGACTATCCGCTGTACTCGGGGGGAGGCCTGGAGAACCTCGCGCCCGACGCCGACTGGGGCCTCGCCTCGCCCGACTGGGCGCTCGTGTACTGGGACGATTACGCCCTCGTCTACCTCAAGCGCAGCTCGCGCTGGGACGCCGTGATCGCGCGCGACGAGTACCGGTTCGTCCATCCCGCCAACGGCCTGCCCGCCTTCTGGCGCACCCTCGCCGACAAGGCGCGGCTTCCGGAGATCCACGCCGAGCTCGATCGCAACGTGGCGCAGACGGGCAGCGCGCGCGGCCGAACCCTGCTCGGCTTCGCCCTCCTGCAGGAGGGCAAGCCCGACGCGGCCCTCGACGTGTTCGCGACGGTGCGGGACTTCGAGCGCCGGCTCGACGTGTTCCAGGGCCAAGCCCTCGCCTGGCAGCAGAAGGGGGACAAGGCGCGCGCCGTCGAGACCTACGGGCGCGCCGTCGCCACCCAGGAAGATGCGCTCACCCTCTACGGCCTCGGCGCGGCCTTGATGGACGCGGGGCGGCCGCTGGAGGCGATCCATCCGCTCGAGCGTGCGCGGAAGCGGAACCCGGCGCTCCTGCCCGTCTACTCGCTCCTCATCGATGCCTATCGGCGCACGGGCGACACGCAGCGAGAGGCGGAGATCGCCCAGGCGGGCGCGGCGGCGGAGAAGCGCGCCCAGGCCATGGAGCGCGCACGGATCGGGCTCGGTCTCAACCGGGCAGGCCGTCTGCCCGAGGCCGTGGCGGAGCTCGAGGCGGCGGCCGCGCTCGATCCTGACAACGCGAGGATCAAGAGCGACCTCGGCTTCGTCTATCTCTACGCCGGGCGCACCGAGGATGCCGTGCGCCAGCAGCGAGCCGCCCTCGCGAGCGACCCGCACCTCGCCCAGGCACACTACGGCCTCGGGCTCGCCCTCGAGAAGAGCGGGGACGGAGCGGGCGCACGCCGGGAGCTCGCCGAGTACGCGCGGCTCGAGCCCCGTAGCTACCTGGCCTGGCGGCTTCGCGAGGAGCGGCAGACGCCGTGATAGACGTGGGTGCGCCGCGCGTTGCCCGTGAAGGGGGAGGCGCCGTGATGGCGTGGCGTGCCGCCGCTGTCCTCGCCCTCGTCGCTCTCGCTGCTTTCGCGGCACGGAGCGACGCCCAGTCCATCCTCGACTTCATCACCTTCGACGGTATCGACTACATCCGCTGGACCGAGGAGCCCGGCCGCGCACTCGGCGCCGACGATCTCGGCGTCGAATTCGCCGTGGTCGGCTGCTCCTTCACGGAGGACCGGCGCGGCTGCCCGTTCGGCACTGATGGGGCCGCCGCCTTCATGCCCACGGGGAGTCGGATCTACGTGGTGAAGGGGCATTCGACCGACTTCCGGCTGGCCGCGGTGTGGCAGGGGAAGATCTTCCTCTACCAGGCATGGCGCAATCCGCGGGCCAAGGTGGGCGGCGACCTCTACGCCATCGCCGGCAGGGTGCGCGCCATCGACGTGCAGCGTGGCGAGCCCACCTGGGCGTCGGCCGGCATCCCTGTCCGCATCAGCTCGCCGCGGGATGCCGATCTCCTCGTGGACCTGATCGTCCGCAGCGCGGTGAGCCGGCCGCAGGCCCACGCCTTCGGGGAGGCGCGCTACTGGCTCACGTTCTGGCTGTCCGACGGGACGACCCTGGGCCGGCCGTACTTCGTGGAGACGCGCGAGCTCATGGGCGGCGTCCTCCTCCCGGAGGACTTCACGCGCATCCTCGAGCGCTACGTGCCGGGATGATTCAGCTCTCCAGGCTCTCCGCCAGGGCGAGGAGCTGCTGGGCGCGAGCGGCACCACACCGTCGATGGGCACGGCGCCGTGGGTGGGGCGAAAGCCGAACACGCCGCAGTAACTCGCGGGGACGCGGATGGAGCCGCTCGTGTCGGTGCCGAGGGCGAAGTCGACGAGTCCCGCGGCGACGGCGGAGACCGATCCACTGGACGAGCCTCCGGGCAGGCGGTCGGGGAAGCGCGGATTGAGGGGCGTGCCGTAGTGGATGTCGATGCCGTCGAGGCTGAAGGCCAGCTCGTCGGTGCACGACTTGCCGACGAGGGTCGCGCCGGCATCGAGCAGCCGGCGCACGGCGGGCGCCGTCTCGGTGGGAACCGGGTGGGTGCGCTCCCAGTCGGGGTTGCCGGCGCCCGTCGGGTAGCCGGCCACGTCGTAGAGGTCCTTGACCACGAACGACGCTCCGGCGGGCGGTCCACCGGCCTTCCCGGGGAGGGACAGCCGGCGCACGATGCCGTCGAAGGCGCGTGCAGGGGATCGACCATGGAGCGCTCGCGCCCGGCGATCGTGCCAGAGCGCATCGGAGAGGTCAATCGGCGAGGAGGCCCGCCGCGCTTGACGCCCGGGAGGACGCCACGGTATCTGTTCACGCGGGAAGGGGAAACCCCGCGGGAAGAGCGCGCATGAGCGCCTCGCGGACGTCGCCATCCTGCAGGATCGGGGCGCGCTCCGCATGATCATGAAAGGCGGCGCGCGGCACAAGGGCTAGGGCCGCGCCGAGAGCGGCTAGCGGAGGCTGGGCTTGCGAAACACCGCGACGATCTCGACGCCGCGGAACCAGCCGGCGAAGAGCAGGTCGATCGAGAAGAGTCCCGTCAAGGCCGCGGAGGCCACGCGGAGGGCCGCGCGCTTGAGGCCCGCGGGCCGGGCCACCGGCACCACGGTGTCGTGGACGCGCCCCAGCACGTTGAGGTACATGCGCATGAAGGGGAAGCCGTAGTCGAAGAGCGTCTCGGGCGCGCAGGGACGGAAGAGCTGTACCACCTCGTCGCGGTGATAGCGTCGCAGGTGGCCGTTGGCGGCGTCGGTGCGCGAGTACAGCGCCTGGTTCTCCGGGACCATGCAGAGGATCCGGCCGCCGGGCCGCAGCACGCGCACGGCTTCGCGCGCCACTCCCGCGTCGTCGGCGATGTGCTCGAGCACGTCGATGAGGAGGATGGCGTCGAAGCTCTCGTCCCGGAAGGGCAGATGCTCGCCGCCACCCACCACGAACGCGCCCGGCCGCTGGCGCCGGTCGCGCGTGGTCCGCACGCCCTCGAAGGCCGGATCGTAGGAGACCACGCGGTTGTCGCGCTCGAGCATGCGGCTCAGGTGACCAGTGCCGCAGCCGAGATCGAGCACGTCCAGTCCCTTGAACGGCGCGCTCACCTTGCGGATCACGCGATCCATGAAGAGCGCCGTCGGCCCGTACGTGCGCACGAGGTCGAGGTGGTGCTGGTACTCCTCGTAGTCGAAGGTCTCGGGCGGCGTGGCGCCCGAGGAATTCGTGGCCATGGGGTGAGTGCCCTCGGGATATAGTGAAAGCTGTGTCTCGAGTCTCGCACACGGGGAGCACGCCCGCCAAATTCGCGGGGCAGCCCGGGAGGCGGGACGGCGAACGCCCCCTCGTCTCCGCCATCGTGGTGAACTGGAACGGCCTCGCCTACTTGCCAGAGTGTCTGGGCTCGCTGGCCGCGCAATCCTATCCCGCCCTGGAGATCGTGGTGGTGGACAACGGATCCACCGACGGCTCGGCCGCGTATCTCCGAGCGCAGCCCGCGGGTGGCCGTCTTCGTCTCGTCGAGAGCCCGAGCAATCTCGGCTTCGCCGGCGGCAACAACCTGGGCATTCGCGCGGCCAAGGGCGCCTACCTCGCCCTGCTGAACAACGACGCGGTGGCCGAGCCGCACTGGATCGAGGCGCTGGTGAGGGCGGCAGAGGCCGACCCCGCCGTGGGGATGTGCGCCTCGCGGATACGCCTCTGGAGGCAGCCGGACCTCCTCGACGGGACGGGACTTCTCGTATCGGGCGACGGCATCGGGCGGGGGCGGGGACGTCTCGAGCCGGACGGCGAGGACTATCGAAGGGAAGCCGACGTCCTCATCCCGAGCGCCTGTGCGGCGCTCTACCGGCGCACCATGCTCGACGAGATCGGCCTCTTCGACGAGGATTTCTTCACCTACTGCGAGGACACCGACCTCGGCCTACGCGCGCGGATCGCGGGCTGGCGTTGTCGCTACGTGCCCGAGGCCATGGCGCGCCATCACTACTCGGGATCGTCCGCGCCCCACTCACCGTTCAAGGCCTTTCATGTCGAGCGCAACCGCATCTGGGTGGTGGCGAAGTGCTTTCCCCTCCGCCTCGCCCTGGCCAGCCTCTTCTACACCATGGGTCGCTATGCGATCCAGTTCTACGCAGCGCTCTCCGGTCGGGGAGCGGCGGGTAAGCTGGCTGCGAAGGAGTCACCGGCGAAACTGATCATCCTCATCCTTCGCGCCTGGTGGGCGGCCCTTCTCGGCCTGCCTGCGATGTGGCGCCGTCGCCGCGCCGTCCAGGCCACGGCGAGGATCGGCCCGCGAGAGCTGACGGCGCTGCTGCGCGCCCACCGGGTGGGCCTGCGCGAGCTCGCCCTCAAGGACTGATGGCCTGCCTCTTCTGCGGGTCCGTCGCGCTCGCGCCCCTCTACGAGGGCATCCGCGATCACTACGGCGTCGCCGAGGGAACGCACCGCTTCCTCCGCTGTGACGACTGCGGCTCGGCCATCCTCGATCCCTTGCCCACTCCCGAGCGCCTGCTCGCCCTGTACTCGAGCGACTACACGTTCAAGCCCGAGCCGGAGCGGCCCGTGGGTCTCCGTGGTCTGCTCCAGACCATCGAGTGGCGCTGCTTCTACGAGCCCGGGTACCGCCGGCGGTTGGCCCTCATCCGCCGGCTGACCGGACTTCGGCGTGGGCTCGTGCTCGAAGCGGGCTGCGGCAGCGGCCTGTTCCTCCGGCATCTCCGGGAGGAGGGCTACGACGTGGAGGGCGTGGAGACGTCGTCCGCCGACGTCGCCTACGCTCGCCAGCGTCTCGGGCTCACCGTCGTCGAAGGCTCGCTGGCGAGCCTGTGCCTCGAGCCGGGACGCTATGACGCCGTGATCATGGTCTACGTGCTCGAGCACATTCCCGATCCCGCGGCCACCCTCGCGCGCATCCGCACCCTGCTCAAGCCCGGCGGGTGGGCGGTGCTGGGCGTGCCCGTGATGGACAGCGGCCAGGCGCGCTGGCTGGGCGCTCGATGGAGCGCGGTCACCGAGGCTCCCCGGCACGTGGCCATCCCGTCCGTGGCCGGCGCCCGCCGTCTGCTCGAGTCCGCGGGATTCGAAGACATCCGTTGCGCGCCGTCTCCGCTGGGCGAGAACGCGGGACACATCGCCCTCTCGCTCCTCCCCGCGGCGGCGAGCCCCCGCGCCTACGCCAAGACCAGGGAAGGGCCCATGCTGGCGCGACGGGTGGCCGGCGCCCTCCTCATGCTGCCGTCGCTCGTCCTGGCAGCCGTCGAGCGGCTGCCCGGTGGTCCGGACGCCACCGCCGGCACCATGTTCTTCTGCGGCCGGCGGCCGGGGGACCCGGATGTTCCGTGACACGCGGGTGCACGTGGTCATTCCCGCCTACAACGTGGCCGACCGCATCGGTGCCGTCCTGCGCGACATGCCGCGTCTCGTTGATGCCGTGACCGTGGTCAACGACGGCAGCTCCGATGGCACCACGGCGGCCGTGCGCGCGGTCGGCGATCCGCGCGTCACCCTGCTCGAGAGTCCCCGCAACGAGGGGGTGGGGGGCGCCACGGTGCGCGGCTTCCGTCACGCCCTGAGCGAAGCCGATGGCATCATCGTGAAGATGGACGGTGACGGCCAGATGGATCCGGGTGATCTGCCCTGGTTGCTCGCCCCCATCGCGGATGGGCAGTGCGACTACACCAAGGGCAACCGCTTCCTGCGCAGCCGTGAGCTCGAGATCATGCCGCGAGCCCGGCTCATCGGCAACTTCATCCTCACCTTCCTGACCAAGCTCGCCTCGGGCTACTGGAACGTGTTCGATCCCCAGAACGGCTACCTCGCCATCACCTCGGGCACCCTCCGCCTCCTCGACCTCGATCGGCTCGCCCGGCGTTACTTCTTCGAGAACGACATGCTGATCAACCTGAACATCTTCGACGCGCGCGTGCGTGACGTGGCCCTACCCTCGCGCTACGGCGGCGAGCGCTCTTCGATGCGGCTGGCCCGCGTGGTCTGCTCCTTCCCCTACCATCTGTGCCACGGCTACTGGTATCGCTTCTATCGCAAGCACGTCCTGCGGGACTTCTCGCCGGTGGCCCTCTTCATGCTGACGGGGCTGCCCCTCCTCGCGTGGGGAACGGGATTTGGTCTGTACACGTGGGGGCAGTCATGGCTGCACAACCAGTTCGCCTCCACGGGCACGGTGATGCTGAGCGTGCTGCCCTTCCTGGTGGGCTTCGAGCTAGTGCTGCAGGCCCTCGTGCTCGAGATCCGGGATACGCCCCGCTAGGCGGCGGGGCCGGGCTTCCGGGTAGAGGCAGCCAGCGCCTCCTGCACGGCCTGGTGCAGCTCGCCAGGGCGCACGGGCTTGAAGAGCACATTCTGGACGCCGAGCTGCCGGCAGCGCTCCCGATCCTCCGTCTGCAGGCCCCATCCGGTGATGAAGACGATGGGCACGTGGGGATCGCTCGTCCGCACGCGCTCGGCCACGTCCCAGCCCGTGAGGCCCGTCATGCCGAGGTTGGTCATGACGAGGTCGAACGCGCCCGGCACGAACACCCGGATCGCCTCCGCGCCGCTCGCCACGGAGAGCACGTCGTGGCCCACCTCGGTCAGCATGTCGCCGAGCACGGTCATCACGGGAAGCTCGTTGTCCACGAGGAGGATGCGGCCGCGCCGGGTGCCCGGCGACTCCGGTCCCGCGGGGGCCTGGGTCCGCTCGGCGGTGCCCACGGGCAGCACGATGGTGAAGGTGGTGCCGCGTCCCGGCTGGCTCTCCGCCCGCATCTCGCCGCCGTGGCGCTGGATGATCGAGTAGGACACGGAAAGCCCGAGCCCCGTTCCCACCTCGCCCTTGGTGGTGAAGAAGGGATCGAAGATGCGCTTGCGCACGTGCTCGGGCATGCCCACGCCCGTGTCGGCCACCGTGAGCACCACGTGCTCGTCACCTTCCGGCCGCGTGTAGATGCCGAGGGTCCCGCCCTGCGGCATGGCGTCGATGGCGTTGAGGATGAGGTTGGTGATGACCTCGTTGAGCTCCGAGGGCCGGCCCATGACGGTGGGGAGCGGGGTGAGGCGGAGATCGAGGCGGAGGGGCACACCGCCCTTGGCCACGCGCTCTTCCCAGCGGGGGCGGGTGATGGCCACGGAGTCGTGCACGACCTGGTTCAGCTCCACGGACACGAAGGGCTCGTCGGGGCGGAGCCGCGCGAACTTCTGGATGCGGCGCACGGTCTCCGCGCCGCCCACCGCCGCCGTCTCGATGACGGACAACCCCCGGCGGACGACGTCGATGTTCTGCAGGTTCTTGCTCATGAGCTGCGAGTAGCCGAGGATCGCCTGGAGCAGGTTGTTGAAGTCGTGGGCGATGCCTCCCGCCACCTGGCCCAGCGCGGTGAGCTTCTCGGACTGGTGCATTTGCATCTCCAGCTCGCGCTGGGCCGTCATGTCGCGCACGATGGCGAGGAGCCCGTCCACCCGTCCCTCCCGGCCCGGCACCCCGGAAAGGGTCACCGCGAGATTGAGCATCTTGCCGTCGGCCCGCTTGGCCGTGAGGTCGAAGGTGCTGGCCGGGCGCACGCCGGTGAGGGCGTGGCGCGCGGCGTGCTCGTACTCCGAGGGGAACATGCCCACGAGCGAGCGTCCGACGGCCTCCCGCGCGTTCCATCCGAAGATGCGCTCGGCGGCGGGGTTCCAGCCCGTGATGGTGCCGCGGCGGTCGATGGAGATGATGGCGTCACCCGCCGACCGCACCATCTGCTCCAGGGAGCGCTTGGTCTCCGCCACTTCGCCGTAGAGGCGCGAGTTGCGGATGGCCACCGCGAGGGAGTCCGCGAGCATCTCGAGGAGTTCGCGCTCGCGGGGATCGATGGGCCCCGAGCTCGAGCGGTTGGCCACGACTAGATAGCCCACGATGGCGACCTCGTCCCGGATGGGGCAGACGATGGCGCCGTCGGACTGCATGCCCTCGGGGAGGAGCTCGCTCAGGATCACCTGCGCCTCGTCGTAGCCGAGGGACTCCTTGAGCTGCACGGCGATGCTCGCGGTGAGCTCGGCGAGATTGAGCTGGCCCAGGATGCCGCGGGAGATCTCGCGCAGGATGGAGAGCTGGGTGACGCGCAGCGACTGCTCCGCCTGCTCCCGGCGCGCTTCCTCCTCGAGGGTGCGCGTCTTGGTGGAGAGGGCGCGCATCTCGTTCACGAGATTGCTGAGCTGGTTGGTCTTGCCCAGCTCGGCCTGCCGCCGCGCGAGGGCCCGGCGCACCGTCTCCTCGAGGTCGCTGCGGCTGAAGGGCTTGATCAGGTACTCGAAGGCGCCGTGGGTGAGGGCGTTCTTGACGGTGTCGAGGGAGGCGTAGGCGGTGATCATCACCGCCTCGATGGTGGGATCGACTGCCTTGATGCGCTGGAGCAGCTCGATGCCGTCCATCTTCGGCATCTTGATGTCCATGAAGACGAGATCGGGATTGAAGGCGGGGATGGTCTTGAGGGCGGTCTCCCCGCTGTCCGCGGTGGCGATCTCGTAGCTCGGCTTGAGGATCATCCGCAAGGATTCCCGGGGGCCGATCTCGTCGTCCACCACCAGGATGCGCGGGCGGTCGCTCATGGTTGGGTCGTGGGCAGCGTCGCCGAGAAGGTCACCTCGGCGCGGCCCTGTTTGACGTCGAGGTGCCCGCCTTGCGCTTCCAGAATGCGCTGACTCACGCAGGGCCCGACGTCGATGAGGCTTTCCTGGACGACCTGGATGGGATCGAAGATGCGGAGCAGCTCCTCCGGTCTCACCTCGGCGGTCCGGGAGGCCACCGTGATGCGCAGGGGCTCCGCCGGGGTGAGGGAGGATACGCCCACCGCGATCTTGGCTTCCTGGCCTGGCGTCTTGCGCAGCAGGTACCAGATCAGGTAGGCCACGGCCTTCTTCAGCATGGCGCGGTCGCCCTTCACGAGGAAGGGGCCGCCCTCGTGGGAGAAGTTCACCGTCACCAGCTTCTGGGTCGAGTCGTCGGTGAAGCTCAGGAGGTGCGCGTCGGAGGGCAGGGCGGGCAGCTCCGCCACCCCCATCTCGATCAGGCACTCCTCGATGGCCCCGCGGATGTCCACCACGTCGCGCTTGTAGTCGCCCTCGTTGACGAGGGCGGCCAGCTTGTCGAACATCTGCACCAGCCGCCGCACGTCGCGCCCCACCACCGAGGTGAAGTGGTGGCGGAAGGAGACGTCGTCGTAGCGCTCCTGCAGGAGCTCCATGAACGCGTTGATGGAGACGAGGGGGTTCTTGATCTCGTCCGCGATGCGGGCCACCACCCGCGTGAGGAGCTGGAGCTGCTCGGCGTGGCGCCGCTCCGTGGCGAGCTGCCGCTGGGCGGTGAGATCTTCGAACACCAGCACCGCGCCCAGGGGCGCCGTGCCCTCGCCCATCACGGGATAGGTCGAGACCTCGAGGGGCAGCCTGCGCAGGGCGAGCTGGATCTCATTGCGGGTGACGGAGTGGCCTCGCGAGAGGGTCTCGAAGAGCAGATCGCCGAGCGGCGAGGGGAGCACGCGCAGGTCGCGGTTGAGCACGTCGCGGGCCGCCATGCCCAGGATCTCCTCCGCCCGTCGATTCATGATCACCACCCGCTGCTCGGGGCCGATGGTGACCACGCCGCTGGACATGCGCTGGAGGATCCGCTCGTTGAACTCCTTCTGGTATTGGAGCTGGTGGTGCACGCGAATGTCGCGGATGGCCGTGGCGAGATGACTCGCCAGGTTGAACAAGGTCTCCGTCTCGCGGCGACCGTAGGCCCCGCCCGTGATGCGCTGCCCGAGCGTGAGAATGCCCACGAGCTGGCCGTGAGAGGCGAGGGGAATGGCCACCACGGCCTGGAGCACGGCCATCTCGCGCGCGATCTCCCTCGCGACGGACTCCGTGGAGCGTGCCTGCGCCTCCTCCATGGAGATGAGGCGTCCTTCCGACATGAGCCAGAGGGGCAGGCCGCTGTCCGCGGGGAGGCTGACCGACTCGACCACGTGGGGAGCGAGCCCGCGCGAGGCGCGCACGCGATACTGCCGGTGCTCATCCTCGGAGAGGAGGATGGCGCTCCGGCTCGGGCGCGCCAGCTCCGAGACGGCGTCCAGGAAGAGATCGAGCACGCGGGGGAGATCGAAGCCCGCGGCCAGCGCCTTGGCGAACTCCTTGGCGACCTGGGTCAGCTCGCGGGCGGAGGCATCGAAGGCCGATCCCTCGTCGTCAACGGCGACCTCGGGGCCGACGGATCGGCGCGCGACGCGGAGGGCGGTGACTTCCTGCAGGAGGCGGAGCTTCTCCTCGGCCTGGCGCAGCACCGCATGCAGGTGCTGGGCGGTGAAGGGATGGAGGAGGACGAAGTCCGCTTCCTCCGCGGCGGCCTCGTCGTCGGCCGACAGCCCTTCCGCAGGCAATACGCACACCAGGACAGCCGTGGGTCTCAGTTGCCTCGCCTTCGCGATGAAGCTGTCGAGATCGCGCGCGGGATGGGCCGCGTGCTTCACGATCAGGTCGACCTCCGTGAGGCGCAGGGTGCGAAGCGCTTCCCCGTCGGTCTGGGCGGGAAAGACGGAATAGTCGGTCAGCGCCTTGAGCAGCC